>Ga0116177_10002564_pt1 | contig 13336 bp, 10 predicted proteins | sample AD_STIC10_MetaG_FD_89750 | JGI IMG/M metagenome (GOLD analysis project Ga0116177, IMG submission 89750) | Active sludge microbial communities of municipal wastewater-treating anaerobic digesters from USA - AD_STIC10_MetaG | ecosystem: Engineered > Bioreactor > Anaerobic > Digestate | place: USA...
GTTGGGGCACGCCGCTTCGAGGTGTTCCGTCTCGAAGCGGCGCGGAGGCGAAGAGCGGTGTCCACATCCGGCGGGCCTCGGTGCCGGAAGGGTTCGTCCAAAGGTGCGGCTGACCTGGCCGCTGGAGGTCTTAAAAAATCGGAAGCTGCCCGGACGACACGCGCGCGTTTCCGCGCGAGGTCATCGATGCGCTCATGGCGCAGACCGCGCAGCCGCCTGACTTCGAAGTCAGGGCTGCGGCGGCGACCAGGTTCACCTGGTCATGCAGTGGGCAAGCGAAGGGGATCCCTCGGCTCCTGCTGGACGCGCCCCCTTCCACCGAGGGCGTGCAGGGTCACGGTGGTCTTCAGCCGGCATGCTGCTTAAGCGCAGCGCGTGCCGGCCGAACGCCCGCAAGGGCAGTGGCCGTGACGAGAGAATTCAGGGATCGCAACGCGAACGCATTGCGGGGTGTGGCTGCAGGTGCTCGCGGGCGAGCCTGGCAGCGCATCGCATCTCGGGGATGCGGATCAGAGCGAGGGATGGGGGCCGCGTCTTGCACGGCCGCGTAGTCAAGCTACGCGATGGAAGTGCGGGTCACGACCGCTAACGGCTGCTTCAGCGTCTGAGCGCACGGAGGCAGCGTCCGGCCTGCTGTTGACATGATGTCCTGCTGCAGGCACCGCAGGGCTGAACGAGAGTTGACCGCAAGCCTGCGTGTGGTGTCAACAGCGCCGAAAACGCGGCGCATGTTCATCGGGCAGGAACCGACCACTTGATCCGGGCAGAGATGCAATTAGGTGCGACAAGACGCCGTGCAGCACCGACGATGCCGTCTTCCCCTCGGGCTTGACCTTCTTCTGCCATGCCTCTAGTTGGGCGCGGACGAGGCCGGCAAATCAGGCGGACGAAGTGGTCCTACCTCGGCGGCAGCTGGGCTGGCTGAAGGGGTCCATCGACCGAGAGCCTTTGCCACATGGGTCGGACATTGGAGGCGTGCCGCCCCCTCTCGGAGGCTGCCAGAAGGCCAAATTCAGGGCTTCACCGCCAACTCATCGGCCACGGCCTGGAAGGCCTCCAGCGCCGCCTGCAGGTTCTCGACGATCTCGGCTGCGATGAAATCGGGTGTCGGCAGGCTGTCCACGTCGTCGAGGCTCTCGTCCTTCAGCCAGAAGATGTCCAGATTCAGCTTGTCGCGCTTCAGCAGTTCATCGATCTCGAACCTCTTAAAGCGCTCGGTCTCGCGCCGCTGGCCCAACAGGCCGACCTGGTAGCAGGCCACAAAGTCCTGCAGGTCCTTGGTGTCCAGCGGGTTCTTCTTCAGGGTGAAGTGCAGGTTGGTGCGGAAGTCGTAGATCCACAGCGCCTTCGTGTTCGGCTTGCCGTCGGCGCGCGGGGGGCGCTTTTCGAAGAACAGCACGTTGGCCTTCACGCCTGGCTTGTAGAAGATGCCGGTGGGCAAGCGCAGCAGGGTGTGGAAGTCGAACTGCTCCAGCAGGCGCCGCCGGATGCCTTCGCCCGCGCTGCCGGCCTCGAACAGCACGTTGTCGGGGAGCACCACGCCGGCTCGGCCGTCGCTGCTCATCACCGTCATGATGTGCTGCATGAAGTTGAGCTGCTTGTTGCCGGTGGTGAACTTGAAGTCCTCGCGCTCGTAGTCTTCGCGCTCGGTGTCGACCTCGCCGTCTTCGCCGATCACCTTGTAGCTGCTCTTCTTGCCGAAGGGCGGGTTGGTCAGGATCACGTCGAAGCGCTCGCCGGGGTCGGCGGCCAGCGCATCGGTGCTGCGGATCGGGCTCTCGCCGTTGCCGATGCCGTGCAGGTACAGGTTCATCGCGCACAGGCGCACCACCTCGTCGACGATGTCGTTGCCGCTGAAGGTCTGCTCGCGCAGCCTCCGCTGCGCCGTGCGGTCACGCGCCTGTGCGCCGCCGTGCTCCTTCATGTACTCGTAGGCCGACAGCAGGAAGCCTCCAGTGCCGCAGGCCGGGTCGTGCACGGTTTCGCCGATGCGCGGTGCCAGCACATGCACCATGGCCTGGATCAGCGGGCGCGGGGTGAAGTATTGGCCCGCGCCGCTCTTCACTTCGGCCGCATTGCGCTCCAGCAGGCCTTCGTAGATGGCGCCCTTCACGTCCACGCCGATGCCGATCCAGGTCTCGGCGTCGATCAGCGACACCACGCGCTTCAACTTGGCCGGGTCGGTCAGCTTGTTCTGCGCGCCACGGAAGATCGTGCCGATCAGGCCCTTCTCGCGCGCCAGCGCCTCCAGCGCATGGCGGTACTGGATCTCCAGGTCGTCACCGGCCAACGGCGCCAGCTTGTCCCAGCGCCAGGCGGCCGGGATGGTGCTGGGCTCGCCCAGCAGTTCGGCGCGCTCCTGGTCCATCTTCAGGAACAGCAGAAAGGTGATCTGCTCGACGTAGTCGCCATAGCCGATGCCCTGGTCGCGCAGGACGTGGGCGTAGTTCCAGACCTTGCCCACCAGGGCGGTGTAGTCGTTGCTCATCGAGTCGAATCGGAAGGCAGGGGGCCGACGGGAAAAGAACCACCGGCGCAAGTCGTTGATTTACAAGCGTTTATGATCTCGCGCAGCGTTGTTTTCTCAGCCGGCGGACAACAAGCCCGCGCCCACGAGATCCGAGGCCGGATCATGGCATTCCTTCGTGGCGCCCCCGGCGGATTGGGCAGAGAATGACGGATCCTCCTTGCTCCATGGCCACCTTCGACAAGACCGACATCCGCCACCAGGGCGCCTACACCCTGGCCGAGGCTGCACGCTATCTCAAGCTGCCGCAGGCCACGCTGCGCGCGTGGGCCGTGGGCCGCGACTATCCCGTGGCCGAAGGGCAGAACCGCTTCAAGGCGCTGATCAAGCCCGCCCGCGGCAAGCCGCCGCTGCTGTCGTTCTTCAACCTGATCGAGGCCCATGTCCTGCGGGCCCTGCGCACGGAGCACGGCGTGTCGATCAAGGCCTTGCGCGATTCCATTGCCTTTGCCGAGCGCAAGCTGAAGATCGATCGTCTGCTCTTGCGCGAAGACCTTCGCACCCACGGCGGCAAGGTGCTGCTCGACCACTACGGCCAGCTGATCGAGCTTTCGAGCTCTGGCCAAATCGCCATCCGCAAGGCGCTGGAGGACCACTTGGCCCGCGTCGAATGGGACGCGTGGAAGTTCCCGGTGCGCCTGTATCCGTACCCGACGGCGGCACTCGACGGGCGGCGGCCAATCGCGATCGACGCAAACGTCGCCTTCGGCCGCCCGGTGCTGGTGGCGCAGGGGGTGTCCACCCACACCATCGCCGAACGTTTGGACGCCGGCGAGTCGATCGATGATCTGGCTGCCGACTACGACGTGACGCGGGCCGACATCGAGCAAGCGGCGTTGTACGAACGCGCGGCCTGACGAGGCCGCGATCCCTGGGCCTTGAGCCGCGTCTTCTTCACCGACCGCGACCTGGGCAAGCAGTTCCCGGCCCGGCTGCGTGAAGCCGGTCTCACGGTGGAACGGCACGCCGACCATTTCTTGCCCAATGCACCGGACGAGGTCTGGCTGCCAGAGGTGGGCCGCCGCGGCTGGATCGTGCTGACGCACGACGAGCGCATCCGCTACAAGCCCAACGAACTGGCCGCCGTGATGCGCCACCGCGTGCCGTTGCTGGTGGTGCAGGGCCAGGCGCCGTTCCCGCAATTGGCCGAGTGGTTCGTACAGACGCTTCCGCGCATCGCGGCGTTCTTGGACGCGCACGAGCCACCCTACATCGCCAAGGTCCAGCGGCCCACGCCGAAGGAACTGGCGCTGCGCCCGGACGCGCCGGGCCGCGTGGTCTTGTGGGTGCCGGCGCGAACTTGAGCCGGTGTCAAACCTGATCGCGCGTGCTGGTGTCGCCGCGCCTATCCAGCCGACTCAGTTCTTCGATTCGATGCGGCCTGCTCGACGGGGCGTCCACGGCGGCGCGGTGCCGGGGAGGTGCCGCTTGGCCCATCCGCAAGGCGGGCGAGCAGAGCGGAAGCGGGTTCATCCGTCGGATTTTGCAGGACCAATTCGCCGGAGAAGGCAGCCTTCAGCGTAGCCTCGCGCAAGGCGCGGGAAGCCGACCTTTGCGTCAACAGTTCGGCTTCGAGGTGTGCCAGTCTGCCAAGTAGAGCGCTGGCGCTATCGACAATGGCTGCTTGCTCGCTTTCAGGCGGCAGCGGGAACTCGATGGGCTCGAAGCGTTCGGCCGCCAGATGGGCAATGCTGGTTGTGATGTTGGCGCTGCGGCGGAAGCGACCGCTGTGAAGGTAATGGCGGAAGACGAGAAGTGCGAAGTCAGGCAACACGCCCGGGCGGGCTCGGAAACGCAGCAAGGTCTTCTGGTAGCAGCAGCCCGGAATCTCACCCCGGTACATGGCGGGTCGCCCGACCAGTTCCGGACTCTGGCCCTCGTTGAGCAGGATGTCGCCGGGCCGCAGTGCGTAGGTCTCGAACTCTTTCGGCGTGAAGTTCATTTCCTTCACATCGGTCAGTTCCAGCCTATCCTCGTACACGTTTGCCACGCGCAGATAGGGGCGCATGTGGTCGCCCTGGTGATGCTGTGGGGCGCGCTGCCTGCCCAGGCGCACTTCGCCCGCGCGGGCGACCTGGGTCCATACCCATCCCGGTGGGAGCGTACTGGGTCTGCCGGATTCGACATGCTTCGATTCACAAGGCGCATGATGGGCGCGCCAGTCGTTGGTCAGCTCGCCCGTGACTGCAGCCTTGAGGACGGACTGGCGGTAGCGCTCCACCAGCAGCTGCACACGGTCCAGCGCCCGCTCCCCCTCGTCGATCTCGCTGAAGAGTTCTTCGATGCGGGAGATGATTCGTTCCTGCTCCGCCCTTGGAGGCAAGTGGAACTGGAACGCGGCAAGACTCTCGAAATCTACGCGCGGACGGTCCCCTGAGCACTGTGCCCTAGCGAAATTGACGAACGATCGCTGATGCAGCAGGTAAGCAAGGAAATCCCCGTCTAGCCAATCACTCGCTGGCATGACGATGAATTCCGCTGAGCATGCACCACGTCTATGCGCGCGATGCACCTTGTTCAGGTACGGCCGCATCCGGCCATACAAGACGTCCCCTGGCTCGAAGATGCAACCGGCGCTCTTCATGTCGCCAAAGCGGCCCACGCTCAGCAATCCCATTCCATTCGGCGCGATGCTGTCCATGCCGACGAAGGGTAGGTCTGGGTACTCCGATGGCGCCGCCTTTGCACGCGGCCGGCCGACGACCTGCCCAAGAGTCGTGGATATCCATCCGGCTGGCAACTCCTCCCTCATGCCACCAACACCTCGCTCAGCTCATCCAACATGCCGTTCAACTCCGTTCCAAACAGTCGCCGCGCCGCCACCACGCCACCCCAGTCGCTGAACGGCTGGTCGCGCATTAAGTCGGCCGGCGCAATTTCCACGTTCGCGGCCAGATAGTCCTTAATTGCCTTCAGCCACGCCAACTGTTCGTCGCTGAAGGCCTTGCCGGCCTTGATCTGCCGCCCGATCCAAAGGTTGAAGCGCTGCTCCACGCGCGCCGCGTGCGGCTCCAGCACCTCGGCCTGGCCCGTGGCAAAGCGGACCAGGCTGATCAGGTCGGTCAGCACCTTGTCGCTGGGCGCACCGCGCACCAGCGCCGCGTTCAGCCGCTTGTAGGCCTGCCACACATCGGCCGTGGTCAAGTGGTGCGGCGGGTCGGCCAGTTTGACCGCCAGTTCGCGGACGCACGCGTAGGTGAGGCGGCGCTTCGGGTAGGGCTGGCTGTACAGGATCTGCAGCGCCAGCAATTCGTTCTTGTGCGTCTCGATGAAGGCCTTGAACGACGTGGTGCGCTTCTCGGCCTGGCCCTTGTCGTACTCGGCCACCTGCAGCACGTCGAGCGTGCCCTCGTCGATGACGATGTCGGTCTTCTTCTTGATGGCCTTGATCAGGTTCCGCAGTTCCGGGTCGTCCAGCGGCGCGCAGGCGTTGTCGCGCAGATCGGCCTCCACGGCCTTCACCTGCACGGCGGTGGCTGTCTCCACGCTAGCGTGACGCTGGATGATCGCTGCGTCGATGACCTCGGGTGTGATCGCGTCCAGCAGGGCACGGGCCAACGCCTTCAGGCTCTGGCCCTTGGCCACCTGTTGGATGCGTTGGCGGTCTTCGGTGTCGATCTGCCGGTCCAGCGCCGCCAGGCGGGCGGCCAACGATGACAGCGCGTTCTCGTCACGCCGGCCCTGCGCGATCTGGTCGATCAGCTTGTCGAAGGGCACTGTGCGCTTGCGCTCCATGGGCTGCGACAAGGTCTTCTTGCCCTCGGTGACGCCCACTGCGTCGATCAGCACGAAGCGGGTCTTGGTCTGCGCGTCCGGCGTCACCTGCTGCAGGCTGGCATCGTGGATGGTGCGCACGCCGCGGCTCTTCATCTGCTCGAAGTAGCTTTCGCTCTTCACGTCGCGCATGAAGATCAGGCATTCCACCGGCTTGATGTCCGTGCCGGTGGCGATCATGTCCACCGTGACGGCGATGCGCGGGAACGGGTCGACGCGGAAGGCCTTGATCAGTTCCTTGGGCTTCTCGCTGGTCTGGTAGGTGATCTTCTTGGCAAAGTCGTTACCCTGGCCGAAGACTTCCCAACAGGCCTTCACGATCTCTTCGGCGTGGTTGTCGTCCTTCGCGAAGATCAGCGTCTTGGGCACCCACTGTCCGCTGCGGCCAGGGAACAGCTCGGTGAAGAGCTTCTCGCGGTACGTTTGCAGCACGAGGCGGATCTGGTCCGGTACGGTCACCGAGGCGTCGAGGTCCTGCCGCAAGTACGGCAGGTCAGCATCGAGCTGCTTGTAGCGCAGCGCCCGCGTGCGACGGTCACGCACGGGCACGTGATAGCTGGCATCCACCGTGCCGCCTTGCTCCGTGACCTGCGTGCGGATGCGGTAGACCTCGAAGCCGACATTCACGCCGTCGACCACCGATTGCTCGTAGGGGTACTCGGCCACGAGGTTGCGCTGGAAGAAGCCCAGCGTGTGTGCCGAGGGCGTGGCGGTGAGTCCGATGAGGTGGGCGTCGAAGTACTCCAGCACCTGGCGCCACAGGCCGTAGATGGAGCGGTGGCATTCGTCGGTGACGATGACGTCGAAGTGTTCGATCGGGATGGCCGGGTTGTAGACCACCGGGCGGAGCTCGCCCTCATCGTCCGACGCGGCATCGCTCCAAGTTTCGAATGCCGACCCTTCCTCGTCAGCCTCGTCCAGTTCCTCGCCGCGCAGCATGGCGTACAGGCGCTGGATGGTGGTGATCACCACCTTCGCGTCCGGATCGATGCGATTGCCATGCAGGTGCTGGACGATGTAGGTCTTGTCGAACTTGTGCGCGGCGCCGGGCGGGTCGAAGTTCTGGTACTCCTTCAGCGTCTGGTCGCCGAGGTTGTTGCGGTCCACCAGGAACAGGATGCGCTTCGCCTTGGCATGCTTGAGCAGCCGCCAGCTGAAGTTGCAGGCGGTGAAGGTCTTGCCGGCCCCCGTGGCCATCTGGATCAGCGACCGTGGGCGATCGTCGGCCAGAGAGGTTTCCAGGCCGGTGATGGCATCGATCTGGCAGTCACGCAGGCCTGCCGTCTCCAGCGGCGGCATCTGGCGAAGGCGACTGCGCAGCGTGTCGAACTCCTTCAGCCAACCGTGCAGCGTCGCTGGCTGGTGGAAGGCGAAGATGCGGCGCGAGCGAGGCTTGGGATCGCGGGTATCGCGGAAGTAGGTTTCGTCGCCGGTGGACTCGTAGTCGAACACCAGGCGATCGGCCCATCGAGCCAGGTGATCTGGCAGGTCCTGCATGTAGCGTGCGGCCTGCTCGGCCACGCCGCTGAGCGTGACGCCTGCCTTCTTCGCCTCGATCACGCCGCACGCTTTGCCGCCGACGAACAACAGGTAGTCGCACGGGCCGCTCGGAAGGGGGAACTCGCGCACCGCGACGCCCTCCGCGGCATTTCGGTTGAAGCCCGCCATGTCCTGGACGGCCCACCCCGCGGTCACCAACAAGGCGTCGATCGCGGCGCGGGCTTCGGCTTCGGGTGTGACGGCCATGGCGAGCGAACTCAGCGTGCCTTGCGCTTGGCAGGCCCGGTCGTCGATCGGCGGTCGACCTCGGTGTCATCGAGCGCCACGCCGAGGTACGCGGCCAAGGCCAGGCGAAGCACCTCGGAGCGAGACGGGATCGACCCCAGAGACGCGCGAAGCTCGATGCGCTTCTCGTCGATGGCGCGTTCGAGCTGCTCGCTGACTCGGAGGTTGAGTTGGGCGCGGGTCATGGGCGGGTCGCCGGAGTGTAGCCTGCGAGAAATGCGTATTGGTAGACGCGGAGACGCTGTGTGGCAATGAACACTTCGAATCACCTGATTCGCAATTGCCACCCGAGCGGAACGGGAGACTGATTCCATCGGGCGTACTGGGCCAATACGCATCGAATGAGTCGAACTCGATCTGCCGGTTCGACGAAGAACGAACTTCGGTCCACCGAACTAGTCATCTCGCCCGTTGTCTGCTCGCCGCCAAGCTTCAAGGAACTCGGTGACCTCGGGGTAGGTGTTGCTCGCGGCGACTGCCTCGACTCGTGGGCGGAACAGATCCAAATCGATCAAGCGGCTCATGCCTTTCGTGCTGACTCTGGTGATGCGCTTCGCGACGACATCGCCCATGCCCGCGAAGCCCATCCCTTGTGTCCAGCCATAGGAAGTGAAGGCCTTAGAAAGCAGCCGGACTCCGTCATCGGTGGAGAACGCCGCGGTGGTCCACGCTCGAACCATAGCACCTTCGTCGTTTTCCAGTTCCATCCACCAGTGCAAGAGAAATGGCAAATCGCGGTGGGCAAGCAGAGTCAGATCGCCTGCGGCTTCCTTGATTCGGGAGTGGAGCAGAGTACGCAGTTGCCCTGCGTCTTCCTCCGTGGTTAGGCAATTCTCAGGAGGCTCCCGCTCTTTGCCATCTCGTGGGTGATAGTCATTCCAAGCTGAGCGCGTGAAGTCGGCAAGCCACCCAAGGGATGCCGTGGCGCAAGCCTCTCTGAAGATCTTCGATCGCTCATCGAGCGGCACTCGTTCCCTCGTCAGAGCACGCAGTAACCAATGAAGACGGAGTTCGTTGCTACCCATGCTGAAAGCCTTCGCGGCGTCAGCTTCAACGTTGATCTCATCTGCAATCTGGAATAGCGCCGTCAGCAACGGCTGGACCTTGCCTCGTTCCACTCGCGCCGCATGAGTAGTCAACTCGCTAAGCCACACAGCGGCCTTGGTACCACCAGATCGGCGAATCGTCGCCACGGCTTGGCGAAAGGTGTCCTTGACATACTCGATCTCGTGCGCCTGGGCCAGGAACGCGTTCAATTCAGTGTTTGAAATGACCTCGTCTCCGATCGAAAATCGGAAGTAGGAGTCGAAGTGGTCAGGTGAGCAGACTCGGCGCTCCATAGCCCATTGCCGCGCAAACCCGTCGCCATAGTTCATGTTTGCCCAGGCGGACTCCAGTGCGGGGAAGAGTCGCATCAGCAGCCGTCGGATCTTCTCGTGGTCAGGTGCGGGTGCGGTGCCGAAGAAGGTCTCATTGAAGCGTTGAGCCAGTGCCGCGCGATCCCGACCTTCCCCTCGGCCTACATTGCTTAGCTGCTCCTTGTTTTGGCGGATCGCACGATAGACGGTCGGATGAAGGAGCCGAAGCATCTCGAGTGCCAGAAAATCGGCTCGGTCTACTTCGCCTGCCACGGCGGGCCAAGATACGCTCAGAGAATTCGTGAAGCGAGTGACATCGCGAGGCGTTCGCATCGCCGGCGAGATTGCCTCATAGAAGATGTTCATGAAGCGGACCATGTCTGGCTCGGCCGGAGCGCCGCAAATCGACTCAATGAGCGACAGCAGGTGCTGCTGGACGTCAAGTGCCGACGGATCGGGCAATTCAAACGAGGCCTGCACGATCTTCTCCAAGTAGTGCGGACCTTCCGACGGGTAACGCTCACTGACGATCCTCTCTGCCAGGAGGCGGTCATAGACGAGCAAGTACATGACGTTCGGCAGACGACCCACAGATTTGACCAGCCGGAAGATCAGCAGGGCCTCGTCCGGAGAAAGGCGATCGATGTCGTCGATGACGATGAGGAAGCGCTTCTTCTGTTCGGCCAGGGCCTTTGACAGCTCCGCGTGAAGCGTCTCGACGCTTTCATCCTGTTCTATCAGGCCTGCCAGCCACTCCATGCCCTTCTCGGCGATACCTCCGGCAATGACCGCTCCTGCGGCCTCCGCGACTTTGCCGACGAGCGCGCCGGCACGAAGCAGGCGAGCGCCAAGTTTTGGCAGCTTCTTCTTAACCTTCTCACCGAGACTCGGGCCAAGGCCTGCGTACAACTCTCGGAAGAACGCGAGTGCCAATGCGTCCTCGCCTCTGAACCACCAGCAAGCAAAGTCGATGACGACAAGCTCGTTCGTCTTGACCGCTTCGCGCAGATGATGCTTGCACAGATTGACTGCACTGCTCTTTCCCGACCCCCAGGGGCCATTTAGTCCGATCACAGCGCCCTGCGGTGACTTCATCTTTAGAACGCTGGCGGCGAGAGCGCGAGCGAACGGATCAACCCCGAAGCGGTCTTCGTCTGGAGCTTCGATTGGCTGATCGTTGTAGGGTAGGTGCTCGGTCATGGCTTCGTGCAACACGGAGGACGAGTGACTATGCCACCGGCAGGCTCCAGCCCTTGCCCGGCATCGGGAGGCTTGACTTGGAAAACGGTTCGGCCCTGAGATTGCAGCCTTGAGACCGCACAGCTATGACTGATAAAGGACGTTATCAATCACAGCCCTTTCGACTGCCATGTTCGCCCCGTCCCAGCTCGAACTCCTGTCCGCCGCGTCCGTGCCGGCGCTCCTCGCGCCTGACGCCCGCGCCAAGGCCCGCACGCTGGAGTTCTTCACCGCGCACATCCGCAATCCGAACACGCGCAAGGCCTACGCGCGGGCCGGGCAGCACTTCGCCGACTGGTGCGAGCGCCTCGGCATCGGCGACGTGCGGCAGGTGCAGCCGATCCACGTCGCGCTGTACGTCGAGCAGCTCGACCTGGCCGCACCGTCGGTGAAGCAGCGCCTGGCGGCGTTGCGCTCGCTGTTCGACTGGCTGGTGGTGGGGCAGGTGATGCCGATCAATCCGGCGGCGGCGGTGCGCGGGCCGCGGTACTCGGTGAAGACCGGCAAGACGCCCGTGCTGTCGGCGAGCGAGGTGCGCGACCTGGTCGAGTCCATCGACGCTGAGTCCCTGATGGGTATGCGCGATCGGGCCTTGATCGGGACCATGGTCTACACCTTCGCGCGCGTCGGTGCCGTCACGAGGCTGCGGGTCGAGGATGTCTACACGCAGCGGCGGCGACTGTGGGTGCGGCTGGACGAGAAGGGCGGCAAGCGCCACGAGATGCCGTGCCACCACCGGCTGGAGGAGTGGCTCTACGACTACCTGGACGCCGCCGGCATCGCCGACGATCTGGGCGGGCCGCTGTTCAGGTCGGCGCGAGCTGCCACCGACACGTTGACGACGCGGCCGATGTCGCAGGCCGACGTGTACCGGATGATCCGGCGGCGCGCGGAAGCTGCCGGCATCGCCACGGCCATTGGGTGTCACTCGTTTCGCGCGACCGGCATCACCGAGTACCTCTTGAACGGCGGCAAGCTGGAGATCGCGCAGCAGATGGCCAACCACGAGTCATCGCGCACGACGGGCCTGTACGACCGGCGCGGCGACCAGATCAAGCTCGACGAGGTGGAGCGGATCGGCGTCTGATCGCTGGTGGCGGTGAACGCTGCGCGCGGCTCTTGACGAGTGAAGGTCGGGGTCAAGCATGCCCGGCATGTCCCTATGCCGGAGTGCACATCTTGAACGACGCTGAATCGCGGGGCGAGACGCCCGAAGACTTCCGACTCCCGGGTATCCCTGAGCTTCGACCTGCCGATGCCAGCTGGGAACGACGATTGATGGACTGGCGCGAGATGATGCTGGTGCGTCCGCATGCCGAATTGCCGGAGGTGCTGGCCGGTGCGCGAGGTGAGTTGTCCTTGCGGCGCGTGATGGGTCGCCACCAGGCTTCGCGTTTCGGGCACAGCTTTGGTGGCAAGCGCGTGCCCCGCGATCCAATCCATCCGACGGCCGGCCGGTACGAGATTGACTTGATCGTCGTGACACCGCGGCGCATCGCGATCGTCGAGGTCAAGCACTGGAGCGGCACGTTGCGGCTGGATGCTGATCGATGGGTCTACCAGCGTCGCTCGGGCGAAGAGCAGGTATTCGAAAGCTTGATTGCGCACAACGAGAACAAGGTTCGGGCGCTGCGGCGCTATCTGCGCGCAGAGGGCGTCGATGTTCCTGCCACGCGCTTGACTCAATGGGTGGTGTTCACCCATCCACGCCTTGAACTCGACGACCGTCTGGCTGCGCTTCCGGGCGTGATGACGCTCTACGATCTGCAGACCTCGGGCTCGCGGTTCGGCCGTGGGGTATCTGGACCCGAGTTCCTGTTGGCCAGATTGATCGAGCGGTGCGCAGAGCCGAGTACCGCGGACATGCTGACTGAAGGCCTGCTTGAGATGCTGAGGCCTGCTGTGACGGCAAGGATCGCGGAGGCCGTCGGGCGGCTGCGCAGTTGGGACGTGCTCCGGCTCCATGGCGGGCGCCAGCTGATCGGCGACCTTCTGTGGGTGCGGGTCGCCGGCAGGCGACTCGATGGGCTGCCTGCCGGCCGGAAGGCGGCGCTGCACTGGTGGCGCGGAAAGCTCGGGGGCCTGGTGCCTCTGGTCGGGCTGGCGGCGTTCGGTCGGCTCCGCGGGGACCTCTTGCCCGAAGGCCCGCTCAGGGTGGACGATTGCGCGTACTTCCACGAGGTCGGCCGTCCGAAGCCATCGGTCATTGCCCTGCAGTACGTCGACGAGATGCGAACGGGATGATTCAGGAGTTGACAGATGCTTCGATACGGCGATCGACTGGTGCTCAGTGAGCTTGACATCCGGCGGTGGACCCGAATCACGGGTTTCGAGCCGACGGCGATCTCGACTTTCGCCGATCTCGAAAGCTACGTGCGCGAATGCAAGCGCTACTACATCGGCCCGTCGAAGGACTCGGCGTTCATCCACTGGCTCATCGATCTGGAGTTCGAACGCTGTGGTGGCCGTGCAGCGGAGGACCAGCCCTTGCGGGCGGCCCGCTCGGGGGTCGAGCATCAACGCGCTGCCGACGAGCGCGAACTTCTCTGGAACATTGCGCTCAAAGGTGATCGATCAAGGCGGCTTGAGTTGATGAGGCTGCTGGAAGCGCAGGGCGTTCCACGTCCTGAGTAGTGTTCTTATCAGGACGTCA
>Ga0116177_10002566_pt1 | contig 13334 bp, 8 predicted proteins | sample AD_STIC10_MetaG_FD_89750 | JGI IMG/M metagenome (GOLD analysis project Ga0116177, IMG submission 89750) | Active sludge microbial communities of municipal wastewater-treating anaerobic digesters from USA - AD_STIC10_MetaG | ecosystem: Engineered > Bioreactor > Anaerobic > Digestate | place: USA...
CTCAACGGCGGAAGCGGACTGCTCTCTGCCCTGGCCACAAACACCTATGACACCTTGGGCGGCTATCGTGACACCAATTTTGCCGCGTGGAATGCCACGGCGATCACCGCCGGGCGCCATGATTTCATCCATGTCAATGGCCAAATCACCTTGGGTCAGCACACGATTACCATTCAGGACGTGAACAACTATCTCACCCTGGCCGCCAACAAGAGAAGAAAGAGATTTGAAAGAGCAAAACTGATCGAGGATTTTTTGAGATCCAAAGAGTGATTTCCATTCAGCTTGACATCACTTGCTGACAACTGTAAGTTGTTGTCAAAGGAGCCATAATGGAAGAAAACATTTTGAGAGAAAAGCTTTCCAGGAGGGGTTTTGATGAAAACAGGATTGAGCAGGCGCTTGAAACAATCGCCAGTTTTGAGAAGTATCTCAAAGCAGCAGCTTTAGACCCTTCGGACAAAAAGCCCCTTGTTGATTATTGTTCGAAGCTGATCAGGCAAAATAAAAACAACTGGTACAATATCTTTGCCCTTGCAGTCTACGGCAAGTCGATCGGGTGCGAAAACCTGACTATAAATGCGCTTGAGTTGTTGGATGGCTCGGAGGCCCTGTGGAACCTGAGGGACAAACTTGACGAGGCTTTTGGTGAGATCGTGGCTTCAAAATACTACGAGGGTGTCAGGTTCCCTGAGCTTGGCGAGCCAAACGAGATCAGGCCTGAAGCAATGGGGGCTGTCATTGGCAGGGTGGGATCGGACCTCGGCCAGGAAAAAACAGCTTCCCTGATTGGCGGGTGCCTTAGAAATATTAAAGATTCGTGGTATGAGGAAGATGTGAAGCTTTTTGAGGAGTGCGGGAAAGATATTGACAAATTCATCAAGACAAGAGGAGATCGGTTTCTTTCCGAGCTCGAAACGCTCAAAAATGAGGGGAATCTCTATTTTACCCAGCCAATCACCGATGAGGTCATCGAATTTGTGAAATCAAACCCTGAAATCCATTATGGTGTGAGGGCCGGAAATATTTTTTATGACACAAAAATTCCGCACCAGGCCGCAAAAATGCTTTCAGAAAGTGACCCGGTCAAAAGACGCTACCACTATTGCCACTGCCCGTGGGTCAAGGAGTCGCTTGCCAATGGGAAATCGCCTGTTCCGCCGGTGTTTTGCAATTGCAGTGCGGGGTTCCACAAGAGGATGTGGGAAGTTGTCCTTGGAAAACCAGTCAAATGCGAAGTTCTTGAATCAGTCCTGAAGGGTGACGACAGGTGCAGGTTCAAAATTGATCTGGGCTGATTCGCTTTTTTCTGGCGTTCATTTTTGATTGAAGCAAAATTGCATAGGGCCTGCTGCTTTTTTCTGTTGTCTTTGAAAAAGTCTCCAAAGACTGTTTGTCTTTGTTGCCACAAAAAAGGAAAAATCAAAAAATATCTGGTTCTGGAGATGTTGCGCACCGTGCTCAAAAGGGCTAATAATTGGAGTGAGGCAAAAAGATGCAAAACAGCGAGAAGCCAAAAAGCATTGATGAATACATCTCCAGCTTTCCGGAGGAGACCCGCCTTCTACTTGAGAAAATGCGGGAAGTGATAAAGAATGCCGCACCTGGGGCCAAAGAGGTGATAAGCTACCAGATGCCGGCATTCAAACTGAACAAGGTCCTGGTCTATTTCGCAGCCCACAAAAACCATATCGGTTTCTATCCGACATCCTCGCCGATCATTGTTTTCAAAAAAGAGCTCTCATCCTACAAACAATCAAAGGGGGCCGTCCAGTTCCCCTTTGACAGGCCGATACCATTTGACATCGTGAAGAAAATTGTGGAATTCAGAGTAGAAGAGGACAGGCAGGAGGCTGAAAGCAAGAAGAAGTCTGTGCCCAAGACGCAAAAAAGAAACGCTCCAGCTCTTGCTTTTGCCATTAAGACACCATGCAAATTTCCTGTTGAAAAAGAGTACACCCGTTGCATCGAAACCTTGGCAAAATCCGGTGTCATTGGGCCTCTCCCTAAATCGGGAAGTATTGGTGCGATTGGGATTGACGGGAAAGAGTACCCGGTGCCAACGCTTGGGCAGGTTCTGGGGCTTTTCTCTGGCAACAGAGAGCTGGTGGAAAAGAAATTTCCCCAGGGTTTTGACCGACTGGAGCTTGTTCCAATGGCGGCCCCGGTGCTTTTTCTTGCCGACTTGATGAGGGCGACAATCCTCAGGCGCATGGCGGAAGGAAAAATTTTCCGCACCAGGCGAGGCCCTTTTGATCCTCTCGTGCCAGTCCGCGTCAACAAGGAAAAACACGTCTGGATTTGGGAGACCCTGAAGGAAATCCTGGACACTGACGGGCTTGTCTATTTTCCGGAGGAGTACTTGGTCAGCCACCGCGGGCAGACCAAATCTGAGGTGATCGCCAACAGGCGGATTTGTGCTGTTCCTGGCTGGTCCGTTGGGCTCTCGGAGAGCTTGCCCATCATGCCCGGCCAGGGTGAAGGCAAGATTGTTGCCGGAAGAAAACAGCTTGAGATAGGATTTTCTCCCAATGAATACAGGAGCATCCTGCAGGGCCAGGCCTATCATGGTGAAACTGGAAACACGCTTGAAGATTTTATTGTGAGATTCATCTCTCGCCTTGAGGAGACCGGCGAGGTGAGCAATGACATCATTGACGCAAATGCCCTGTGGTGCCTCGCGCAATATGTGAAGATCCCGTATGCAGACTGCGTGCCGGTTGGGCGCTGGCACCGCACCCTCGGGCGCGCACGCCTGGACATGCACCGGTCAAACAACAAGCTGTGCACAAAAAACTGTGGCGGCGCCACCGTGGTGAGGCTGATAGGCATCATGATTTGATATTAATTTGTGATTCTCGATAATTTATAGGAGAGAATAATATATGAATAAAATCAAGTTAATCTGGAAGTTTTTGGTCGAATGGCTAATAAAACCTATTATAACTTTTCTCGTTCCTTTCATAATCTTATCGCTTTTTCCAATAATACCATCTAGCATAATTAAAGGAGATCCTATTAAAGGAATAATTTCTATACCTTTGTGGGTTTGGATTGCAATTATTATTTTGAGTATTATTTTTTACGCTGTACATTGGAGGATAGATAGAATTCAAAACAAGAATAGAAATTCTGGTGTTATATCATATCTACATAATAGAATATCAGATCGTCACCGCTATAACTATGAAGATAGTATATGGGCGTATTATGTGGAGCGTTTTTTAGATTACTCAACAAGATTAGTACCTGAAGATAATCCTTATTGCAAAAGATGTGGCACAAAACTGAAGCAATCAAAAGAATTATTCTGGGGTGGCTATATTTGGAGTTGTGTTGGATGTGGTCGTAAGATAAAAAGACGCTTCACATTTGAAGAAGCAGAAGAGAATCTGAAATGTATTTTGAATGGAATTGATTTACCTGAAACCGAAATATCTAATGAAGAATAATTTCTGGAAGATCTATAGAAAATAAAAAAAATCGTAAGAGTATTTTCTAAGATTTTGGAAACGATCCGAGGATTTGCATTAAGCAGTGATTTGACTAAATATATGTGTAATCAGGCGTTGTGAAAGGCAGGGTGACCGGATGGAGAAGAAATCAATCAAGGCCTTGGTTATTTTTGACACAACTTTTGGGAACACGAAAACAATTGCAGAGGCGATTGCAAAGGAACTCGGGAGCGGGGCAAAGGCGGTGCAGGCCTCCAGCGTTGGCGCTTCCGAATTGAAGGGGCTGGATTTGCTTGTTGCCGGCAGCCCGATCATTGGCTGGAAGCCTTCTGAAAAGATGGAGGCGTTTCTTAATGGCCTGGCCAATGAACAGCTAAAGGGTACCAAAGCAGTGGCTTTTGACACTAGGGTAAAGATCTTTATCCACGGGGACGCGGCCAGAAAGATCTCGGAAAGGCTCGAGGCGGCCGGCGCTGAAATTGTTTCCAAACCGCAGATGTTCTATGTCAAGGGCAGAGAAGGCCCGCTTTTTGATGGCGAGGTTGAAAAATCTGTCGAGTGGGCAAAATCGATAAAAAGCCTGCTAAAAACAAAGTAGTTTTGGCCCCATGAACAGAGAAACTGCCAGTCTGGCCAAAAAAACACTGCTGTTTTTTGTCCTGTTCCTCGTGGTCATGGGCCTGGCAATCTTTTTGCCGGCATGGTCTCTTGCCTACTGGGAAGGCTGGGTCTATATTTCCATATATTTTGTCCTTGTCCTGCTTGTCACCCTGTATTTGCTGAAAAATGATCCGGAACTGCTAAAAAGAAGGCTCCACAGGGGACCGTTTTCCGAGAAGGAAAAAAGCCAGAAGATAATCCAGTCTTTTTCGACGTTGGTCTTCATCGGAATAATTTTGTTTCCGGGGTTTGACCACCGCTATGGTTTTTCCCTGGCACCCTGGTATGTCCCCGTTATTGGCAATTTGCTTCTGGTTGTTGCCTACATAATCGTATTTTTTGTTTTTAAGACAAACACTTATACATCAGCTGTTATTGAAGTTGCAAAAGACCAGAAGGTCATTTCCACCGGCCCTTATGCCATTGTCCGCCACCCCATGTATTCTGGCGCACTGCTTGTGATTATTGCCACACCGCTTGCACTTGGCTCCTACTGGGCGCTGTTTTTTGTTGTACCGATCATTCTTGTGGTTGCCTGGAGAGCAGTGGAGGAGGAGAAGTTTTTGTCCAAAAATCTGCCTGGCTATGTTGAGTATTGTCAGAAAACCCGGTACAGATTTGTTCCGTATATCTGGTAGGGTTTAGAAGATACAAAAAATCAAATCTTCTGGCACTTTGGGCAAAAGTACGAGGCAGACCCGGCAATTGCGGCTTTTTCTATTGGAGTGCCACAGTTTTGGCAGGGCGCACCAAGCGTTTCCTTGTTTAGAATCGGGACGTAGTTGCCTGGTTTGTCGAAGAGGTCACTCTCTGCCAATCTGCCGTGTTTTGCGATGGCCTCTTCCATGACCGATTTGCATGCCTTGAAAAGGGCTGTTTTTTCTTCCTTCGTCAACAGGCTGGTTTTTCTCTTCGGGTGTATCCCTGACAGGAAGAGCACATCTTGAAGATAGCCATTTCCAATACCTGCGACACCGCGCTGACCCGTGAAAAATTCTTTTATGGTTTTCTTGTGTGCATCCAGGAGAGCAGACAGCGCTTCGAGCGTGAATTCTTTTTTGTCCAGCGGATTGAGCCCCAGTTTTCCGGGGTAGGCGTGTGTTGTCAGCTCCTGCTCGTCAACTATTTTGAAGAAACCCCAGCCAACAATTGTGTAATATAGTTTTGAGCCATTTTCAAAACCGATCCCGACACTCCATTTGCCGGCCGGTTTGCTGCCATCCCTGAAATAGAGAATTTTGCCTGCAGTTTCCATGGTGGAGAGCAGGTAATGGCCGTCGTCAGTTTCGATGAATATCCACTTTCCCTTGCTATAGGCTTTTGTGAGTTTGTGCCCTTTAAGTATTTTTTCGCTTTCGGAGCTCGTTTTATTTGTGAACCCCTGCCTCTCCAGCGAGTCAGTGTTCATATACTCTACAGAACTGACTTTATGGGTGCTATTTGATAAGATATCGTTTATTTGTCCCGAGATGACAATTGCTTCCGGCATTTCAAATGGCATTTGTTCCTCCTTTCCGAAAATCATAACCCGAATAATATTTCGGGCAACTCCCGGGGTTTCGTTATTTTTGTGCAATGATAAACCTTCTAATTTATCTTCTGGCCAGATATCATAATAATTGAACCGAAACGCTTTTTGGAACGTATGGATTTTTAGATACAAACTTTTTTCTATCATCTGCTGCCTGGGAGGTTTTGGTGAAGAAACTGATTGCTCTGGGTTGTGCTCTTGTCATTGCGCTGGGTTTTTACTGGAAAGCTTCAGGTGGAGGATGCAGCTGGCCATGCTATGGTGGCAACAGCAGGCACAATTTCTATTCCGATTGCGGCCCGCAGGGGAACAATCTGGGGCTTTTCTGGAAGTTCGAGACAAAAGCGCCAGTTCTTTGTTCTGCCTCTTATGATGGCGATAGCATATACATTCCATCCACAGACCACAGGCTGTATTGCCTTGATCCTGAGACGGGTGGAGAGAAGTGGAAATTTGAAACCGAGTCGGAGATGAGGTCCCAGCCTTATGCCACCGGCAAGATGGTTTATTTTGGCTCGCAAGACCACAATATGTATTGTTTGAACGCATCAAATGGAGACAAACTCTGGAGTTTCAAGGCAAGAGGCGGCATTATTTCAAGCCCGACAGTATACGGGACAAATTGCTATTTTGGCTGTCTTGGCAGGTATCTGTATTGTGTCAGCGCAAGCTTGGGCGAACTCAAATGGAAGTTTGAAACCAAGGATGGCATTATTTCAAGTCCGCTAGTTTTTTTGAACAAGGTTTATTTTGGGTCAAAAGACCACTCCCTTTATGCCGTCGATTCCGAGACGGGCAAGCTGTTCTGGTCATTCAAGACTGATGGCAGCATCTATTCTTCAGTTGCTGCCCAAAACAACAAGATATATTTTGGCAGTGATGACGGCAACATTTATTGCCTGGAATCTGAAACTGGCCAGCTCCTTGCGCAATTTCAAACCGGTGCCACCGTCAGGACCTCTCCGGCGCTCATGGGCGACTACCTTTATGTTGGTTCTGGCGACAACATTTTTTGCCTAGACAAAAATACAATGGAAGAGATCTGGCGCTATACCGAGCCAAAAATGCAGGTCACGACATGCACTCTTGTTAGTTCCAAGGTTTATGTTGGTGTGGGCAGTACAATCTGCTGCCTCGACTCAGAGACTGGTGAAAAACTCTCAGTCTTCCAGGCAAAAGGTTCCATGTGCCAGGCAAGCATTGCCACAGACAGAGTACTTGTCGGCTCTCTGGACGGGAACCTTTATTGTCTAGGCGATATTAGCCCTGAGATTGAAATAAAACCAGAAAACATAAACTTTGGCGAGATGTCCAAAGGTGAGCAAAAATCGATTTCATTGACCATAAAAAATAAAACAGAGAAGGACCAGACGGTTATACTGACTATCAATAAACCCTGGCTCAAGATTGATAATACCGCTGTTTCGCTAGCTCCTGATGAAGAAAAAACAATTACCGCCTCCATTGACTGGGAGAAAATCACAGATGTTGGCATGCAGAGGGCATCGATAAAGCTTGTCTGGGGTTCAAGCCAGAGCATAGTGCTTGCGAAGGCTTATGTTCTTTATGAGCTAGATTCTGAATTCAAAGGCTGTGGTTGGGGAAACAGCAAGGCAAATGCGCAAAGAACTGGTTCAACAGGTGCAGAGTGCGGCCCTTTGACTGACTCTGTGGCAAAAATCTGGTCAACAGGTTTTGGCCAGCCTTTTGGAAATTCCCCTTGTGTTGTGGGTGATTGGATAATAGCTGGCCCCACATGGGGAAAAACAGTCTCCTGCTTGTTGATCGAGAATGGCTCGGTGGCGTGGAACACTGAATTGGACAAATATATTACTTCATCACCGTCTGCAACAATGGATTATACAATAATTGGCGCCCAGGAAATGCTTTATTGCATGGATACCGAGTCTGGAAAAAAATTGTGGGAGTTCCAGACTGGAGCGGACATCCTCTCCAATCCCATGATCATTGATGACAGAGTGTTTTTCGGTTCAAAGGACAATTTTGTATATTGCCTTGCTGTCAATACAGGCAAGCTCCTGTGGAAATCAGACGAACTTTCACCGATTGTGACTTCTGGGACCATTTGTATGAACAGGATATGCTTTGGTGGAAGCGACGGGAAACTCTACTGTCTTGCAACAGAATCAGGCAGCATTCTCTGGACATTCACAGCCAAGGGAGAGATTGCAACCGCAGCATATGAAGCCAACAAGCTCTTTTTTGCCACAAGAGAAAAGATGGTTTACTGTATAGAGGTAACAACTGGCAAAAGGGTATGGGTTTATGAGGCAAAGAGCCAGATACAATCTTCCCCCTCGATCTCCGAAGGCCAGGTTTATTTTGGCTCCAATGATGGCTCCGTGACCTGCCTTGCCCAGTCAGATGGCAAGAAGAAGTGGGAGTTTGTCACTGGGAATTATGTCACTGCTTCACCATCAATCTATGGGAAAAAGGTCATTGTTCCTTCACAAGACAAAAATATATATTGTCTTGATTCACTCACTGGTGAGAAGATTTGGTCTTTCAAATGCCAGGATTCGATAAAATCTGAAGCTGTCATTTATAAGGGCAATATCATCTTTGGTTCTTATGACAAGCAGATTTATTGCCTTTCCGATACCAAGGAAACTCTGACAATTGAGCCAAAGAAAGTTGATTTTGGCTCGGTCCAGTCTTATGACCTCTATGGCTCCCCGGATCCCATCATGCTTGAGGTTGGCAATACCTCCGGGGAAGAGATGATTGTAGAACTTTCCACAGCCTCAACGTGGTTTGTGCTGTCAAACAAAACACTTGTCATTGCCCCAAAGAGCAAATATATCGTAAAAATTGGCCTCTCAACAGATGGCATTACAGACCAGGGAAACTATTGGGGACAGATAAAACTGAAATCTGGAAATTATGAAGACCAGATTGATGTCAGGGCTTACATCTCGGGAGAAGATCAGGGTGAAGAAGCTTCGGGTTGTGAGTGGATTTGTTTCAAGAGAAACCCGGGCAGAACAGGTTTTGAATTTGACGGATGTGCTCCTGCGGCAACAGAACTTGTAAAAATATTCTCTGTAAAGATGAGGGACATGGTGGAGTCTTCTCCAGCAACCTATGACGGCAGGCTCTTTGTTGGCTGTATGGATGGCAACCTCTACTGCTATGATGCAGAGAATGGCAAGGAGATATGGAATTTCGAAACTGGAGGGCCGATCTATTCCTCACCGGCGATATTTGAAAAAAGGATTTATTTTGGCTCCAATGATTCAAACGTGTACTGTGTCGATTGGGAAGATGGCTCATTGCTGTGGAAATTTGAAGGACCATCTGGTTTTCAGTCGTCTCCGGTGATAACGGGTGATTTTGACAACAAACCAAGAGTATATATTGGTTGCAATGATGGGTACATGTACTGTCTCGATGCCAAGACGGGCGAGAGGATTTGGAGCTATAAAACCGCTGGTGCTGTCAGTTCTTCTCCGGCCATTTCTTTTACAAAAACATCAGGCAAGCTTTCAAAGCTGGACAGGGTCATTTTTGGCTCCATGGACGGCAAGATTTATTGTCTTGATGCCATTTCTGGTACCAAATACTGGACATATGATTGCAAGGCCCCGGTAAAATCAACTCCCTGCATCAAAGATGACAGGGTTTATGTTGGCTGCCATAATGGGATGTTCTATTGTTTAAACACAGCAACAGGCTACAGCATGTGGACATACAAAACTGGCGTTGTGAACTCGCCTTCATTTTTTGGAGGGAACATTTACTGTGCAACATCCGATTCTCTCCTCATATGTCTTGAGGGGAAAACTGGCAAAAACCTTTGGTCATACCGAGCCAGTGGCGGTTTTATGACTTCACCCGTGGTTTGTGGTGGAAAAGTCTACCTTGGCACTTTGGACAAAAAAGCAATTTGCATTGATGCCGGTTCCCCTGAGAAGATATGGTCAGCGGTACTTCCGGAGGAGGTGATTTCCTCCCCGATAATTTCCATGGGAAGGCTTTATATCATCTCAGAAGATGGGACATTGTTCTGTTTCTCTGAAACAACCAGGGAAGTTTCCATAGAACCTGACAATGCCGATTTTGGGCTCGTGGAAGAGGGCAGAGAACCCATAATGCCAATAACGCTGACCAACAGGATTGCAAAGAAGATTACTGTTTCCATCACAAAAGAAGGTGACTTTTTCTCAGTGAAACCTGCGACCTTTGAGATGAAGAGTGGCGAAAAGGTGAATTTTAATATTTCAATTGATCCACAAAAGGTCCAGAAGGGCCCGAACAATGGGCTTGTGAAGATTGCGTGGAACGACAGAGTTGTTGTGCTTCCGGTAACGATTATGATTAAGTGATACAAGCCGGACTTTTTTGGTTATAATTACCAAAAAAGGAGGCATTATGGAAAAGCTTGAAGTAGTTCACAAGAGGCTTTTTGATGCAGCCTACTATGCTGCTGAGGCCATAAAAAAGGCAATTGATCTAAATGTTTTGCCAAAAAACCTGAGAGAAGAAATGTCGCAGGCCCTGAATGACCTTGATGTTGCCATGGAATCATCTAAAAAACATTTTGTGGATCCTGGCTGTTAAAAAACATACAGGCAAAATACATCCCTCTAGCGTATAGTGGAGTATAAATGAAAAAATTAACTGCAAGGGCGCTTGCGCTTTTGGTTGTCATGTCGTCTGTTTTTGTTTCTGGCCCTGGCGTTGCTGCCAGCTGTGATTGCACGAGGTTCAAATTCGACCTTGGCAATAACGGGGTCTTCCCTTCTGAGTGTGCCCCAGAAAACAATGACCTTGTAAAGCGCTGGTCATATACAACGGGAGGTTCTGTTACCTGTGCACCACTTGTTGTCTCCGGCAAAGTTTATGTGGCCTCGTGGAACAACAAAATGTACTGCCTGGATGCAGAAAAAGGAACTCTTTCCTGGTCAGCAAGGATAGGCGGGGTCCTTAACGGGATATGCTATGACTTGGACAGGGTTTATGCCTCCTGCACTGATAAAAAGGTCTACTGCCTTGATGCAAAAACTGGCAAACAGCTCTGGGTTTTTGCAATGTCATCTGCAAGCATCTCCAATCCATTGGTTTACTTGGGCAAACTCTATACGGCCTGCGGCAAAACAAATGACAAGACAAACAATGGTGATAACTACGTTTACTGCCTGGATGCCAAAACAGGAAAAGTTGTCTGGAGAGTAAAAAACCAGGTGGGTTTTGAGGCTTCCCCAGCGATCGCCGGCGGGAAAGTTGTCATAGGGTCAAACGACAATTACATGTATTGTTTTGATGCGGCAAGCGGGAAACAGCTCTGGAAGTCTGCAAGGGTAGGCAGTGAATTTGATGCCCCGGCATCAATATCAGCCGTTTCTGGCAAGATATACGCTGGAAACTGGGATAAAAAGCTATATTGCCTGGATTTGAAAACTGGCAAAACTCTCTGGACCTACCTTGCTGGAGGGCCGATACTTACTGCACCAACAATTGCCGAGGGCAAAATCTATTTCGGCAGTGATGATGGCAACCTCTACTGTGTTGATGGATCATCAAAAAAGCTCTCCTGGAAGTACAAAACAGGCGGTAAAATCAACAATTCATCACCCGTGTATTGTGCAGGGAAAATATATTTTGGCTCCTACGACAACAAGTTTTATTGCCTTGATGCAAAAACCGGCAAGAAACTGTCATCTTTTGAAACAAAGGACGAGGTGTGGTCAACACCTGCAATTTCCAATAAAAAGATCTATTTTGGGTCAAACGACGGCAACGTTTATTGTCTTGAGGCGCGTATTGAAAAGCCAGTTCGGATGACCATAAATCCGGAATTTGCCGCGCTAAAGCCTGGGCAAAGCATACTTTTTACTGCCACAGTCTACAACAATTATGGTGAAGTCATGAAAGACCAGAAGATTGCCTGGTCTCTGACAGACCCCAAAACAGGGACACTTGATTATGGCGGTCTTTTTGATGCCAAATCGCCAGGGCTGACTGATGTTGTTGCTACCTCCGGTCAGCTCTCCGCAAGGGCAAAGGCCTATGTCTACGACGAAGGATTGAACCTTGAGAAACAGGGTTGCGACTGGCCATGTTTTGGCGGTGATCCGGGCAGAACTTCATCCACAGAGGCCGATTGCGGCCCAAAAACCGACAAGCTGAAAATATTGTGGAAATACAATGCAAAATCACCTCTCACCACCCAGGCGATTTCTGTGGACGGGATGGTCTTTGCGGGTGCCCAGGATGGCAAATTCCATTGCATGGACCTTGAGACAGGCGCAAAGATCTGGGAGTTCAAATCAGGGGCGCTTGCCTACACGCCGGTTTACTGGCAAGGAAAACTGTTTGCACCGTCATTTGACAAGAAGCTCTATTGTCTTGATGCAAAAACCGGCAAAGAACTCTGGTCTTTCGAGGCTGGCGGGGAGATAAGGACATCGCCGGCTATTTATCAGGGAAAGCTCTATTTTGGCTGTGGCAAGGTTCGTGACGACAATGAAAACAATTCCGGCAAGAATGCCCTGTATTGCCTTGATGTCCTGACCGGCAAACTGGTGTGGGAAAACCCGAACAAGATAGATTTCGAGTCCTCGCCGACAGTTGCCGATGGCAAAGTGTTTATTGGGTCAAGTGACGACACTTACTACTGTTTTGATGCAAATACGGGCGATACTTACTGGACAATCGACAGCAAGAACGATTTTGACGGTGAAACAACATACTTTGATGGCAGGATTTATTTCTCCACATGGGACGGCATTGTAAGGTGTGTTGATCCCCGCTCTGGCGATGCCATCTGGACGAGTGAAGTAGACAAGGCGGTTTTTGGCCCTCTGGCGATAAGGGACGGCAGGATTTTTGCCATTTCCACAAACAAGAGGATGTTCTGCCTGTTGCTTGAAGATGGCAAGGTGCTCTATGATGTGCCAATGGAAGGTTCATCGTTCTATTCCGTGGCCTGCTACGGGAACAGGGTGGTTCTTGGCGATACTGGTGGATTGATGAAGTTGCTTGACACTTCAACCGGTGAGGAAAAGTTTGCCTACAATGTAAAAGATGGCAAGGATTTTGTTTATCCGTCAGTTTGCGGAGGAAAAATCCTCTTCACAAATACCGATGGCTTCCTCTACTGTTTTGTTGATGACGACACTGTCGAGCCTGAAAAATCATACCCTGCCAGACTTGTTGTCCAGCCGAAAGAATCAGTTCTGAAACCAGGTGAGACCCAGCAGTTTACGGCCGCGGTTTTTGACCAGTTTGACCAGGAGATGAAGGATGTCCAGATAAGCTGGGAATGTTCTGATACAGAAATCGGGTCAGTAGACCAGAACGGTCTCTTTACTGCCGCCAAGGATGGGGAATGCACCGTAACCGCCACTTACCTTGAGCTTTCTGATGCTGGAAGGGTGAAAGTGCTCAAGATCGCAAAACCGGAAGAAGTGACTTGCGAGTGGAACCAGTACAGGGGCAATCTCCAGAGAAATGGTGTTGTTCCTGATGGTTGCGGGCCAGACCCAGCAAAAACAAACCTTCTCTGGAGCTTTGAAACAGGCGATGACATCTATTCTTCGCCAACCATCTCCGATGGCAGGGTTTTTGTCGGTTCAGACGACAACCACCTTTATTGCCTCGATCTGGCAAGCGGGGCAAAGATATGGGACTTCACTGCTACAGGAAGGGTTTTCTCTCCAGCAGTC
>Ga0116177_10002570_pt1 | contig 13327 bp, 10 predicted proteins | sample AD_STIC10_MetaG_FD_89750 | JGI IMG/M metagenome (GOLD analysis project Ga0116177, IMG submission 89750) | Active sludge microbial communities of municipal wastewater-treating anaerobic digesters from USA - AD_STIC10_MetaG | ecosystem: Engineered > Bioreactor > Anaerobic > Digestate | place: USA...
GCCGACCTGCTCCAGCTTGGTCGCCCATTCGATGTTGGCTTCCTCGTCGAAGCGCGCCATCAGCTCGACGACAACGGTCACTTCCTTGCCATTCTGCGCGGCGCGGATCAGCGACTGCATCAGGACCGAATCGGTGCCGGTGCGGTAGACCGTCATCTTGATGGCGACGACGGCAGGATCCGTCGATGCCTGGTTGAGCAGTTCGATGACCGGCGCGAACGACTGGAACGGGTGATGCAGCAGGATATCGCCGCGGCGGATGCTCTGGAAGATGTTGGCGCCCTTGCCGACGGCCTTGGGCAGGCCGGGAGTGAAGGGGGGAAATTTCAGATCGGGACGATCCACCCAGTCGGGAACCGCCATCAAGCGAACCAGATTGACCGGGCCATTGACCCGGTAAAGATCGTCGCGCCTCAGTCCGAACTGGTCGAGCAGGAACTCGACCATCGATTCGGAGCAACTCTCGGCTACTTCGAGACGGACGGCGTCGCCGAAATGACGTTGCGGCAGTTCGCCCTGCAACTTGGTGCGCAGGTTGGTGCGCTCTTCCTCGTCAACGAACAGGTTCGAATTGCGGGTAACGCGGAACTGATAGCAACCGAGCACCGTCATGCCGGCAAACAGTTCGCCGACGAATTCGTGGATGATAGACGACATGAAGACGAAGCCGTGCTCGCAGCCGGCAATTTCCCGTGGCACCTGGGTGACTCGCGGCAGGACGCGCGGTGCCTGGACGATGGCGGCATTGGAACTGCGACCGAAGGCGTCCCTGCCTTCAAGCTCGACGGCGAAATTGAGACTCTTGTTGAGTACGCGCGGGAAGGGGTGCGAGGGATCGAGGCCGACCGGCGTCAGCACCGGCACCATCTCCCGGAAGAAATATTCCCGGATCCACTCGCGCTGGGCATCGGTCCACTTGGAACGACGCAGAAAACGGATGTCCTGCGCCGCGAGCAGTGGCAGGACCACGTCATTGAGTGCCCGGTACTGCTCGCTGATGAGCACATGCGCTTCTTCACATACCCGACGGAAGGTGTCATGCGCGGTCAGGCCATCGGTGGTGATTACCGGGGAATGGGCCTTGATCTGTTCCTTGAGACCTGCGACACGGACTTCGAAGAACTCGTCCAGATTGCTGGAAACGATGCACAGGAAACGCAGGCGCTCCAGCAGGGGCACCCGGTCGTCCTGCGCCTGGGCGAGAACGCGGCGATTGAACGCCAGCAGGCCCAGTTCCCGATTCAGGTAATTTTTTGGCGGATAGTCGTTTTTCGCTTGCTGCAGTGTCATTCCGGTCTCCTCGATGGTCGTCGAAGTATATTCTCCGGAACGTCTATTTTGAAGCGCTTGGCGGGTGCTTGACCGTGTTTTTTTGACCTCGGGGTGGCGTGGCAGCACGACCCCTCAGCCGCATGCATTCCTGTCGCCAGCAGGATGCGCGAGCAGCGCCGCGAGCAGCGTGCCGATCTTGGCATCGGTTTCGGCGAATTCGAGTTCGGGGTCGGAGCCGGCAACGATGCCGGCTCCAGCGTGCAACTCGATGTGCCGGCCGGTGATCAGCGCGGAACGCAGGGCTACGTAAAATTCGCCATCGCCGCCCGGATCGAGTGTGCCGAATCCGCCGCTGTACCAGCCGCTGCGAGCTTCGCCGTGGCGGGACAGCCAGCCGGCTGCGGCCGCAGCCGGAGAGCCACCTACTGCCGGTGTCGGATGCAAGGCGCGGACGAGGTCGAAAATCGTGGTATCGGGTTTGGCGATCCCGGTGATCGTGCTGCGCAGATGACTGATTTCGCCTGCGGCGCGGATATTTACCGGCCCGCGTTGCGGCGATTCGACACAGAATCTTTCCAGCGCCGCGACGATGGCCTGGCTGACCAGTGCCTGCTCGTGGCGATTCTTCGGGGCATCGAGAGCGAGCGACCCGGACCAGGCTGTTCCGGCCATTGCGTCGGCTGTGAGGCGCTGCCCGGCCAGGTTGATCAGTCGCTCGGGCGTGGCGCCGAGAAAAGTGCTCTCGCGATTCCCGTACGCATAGATCATGGCATCAGGCTGCTGCTCGATCAGGGCGCTCAGCAGGCGACCGGCCGCAATGGGCGCATCGGCATCGCGATGACGGCTCCGGGCGAGCACGATCTTGTCGATCTGTCCGCGGTCGATGTCGCGCAAGGCGGCTCTGACCCGCGCAATCCAGGCCCGGTCGGCCAGCGCATGGTCCCGCGCTGGAAGCAGTCGATAGTGCGCAGGTCGCGCCGGGCTGGCGAGCAGTTTCAGCCAACCGGCGACTGCCTGGGGGATCTTTCCCGCCGGCGTGCTGAATGTTGCCTGGCAGCGGCCGTCACTCGCCTCCAGAAGGATCGCGGGTATCGCCAGCAGCGCGTTGGGCAGGGGTGCCTGGCTGTTCTCGTCGAAGGCGAAGCCGCAGAACGTCAGCGCGGGGCCGTTGTGGCGCCAGATGTCGCACAGGCCGGAAAAGGCAATATCGAGCGCGGCGAAACGGTTCATTCCCAAGCTGCTGACCTGCAGGGCGTGGCCAATGCCGAGGCGATGGCTCGCTTGGGCCGGTCGTGCCTGGTACCAGAATGGCGCTGCGGCAGGCAGGGCAGCGAGCCAGTCCGTGGTGCGCCGGCCCAGTTCAATGCTCAGGCTGACCGGTGCCGACGGCGGGGCGCCAGTGGCGAGCGCCTGCAGTTGCGCGAGCAGTGCGGGATCGGCGAGGCGGCGGCGCAGGGTGCCGATCATGACTTGGCCTCGCGCGCCAATCGGCGCAATGCCTCGCGTTCGAGTTTTCCGGTCGCGTTGCGCGGCAGGCTGGGCAGATGAACGATGCGTCGCGGCCGGGCGGCGCCCGGTAGGCGAATTCGGCACCAGTCATCGATGCTTTCCGGCGGGGCATTGCCGACGACCAGCGCGACAACGAGGTCGCCCCAGACCGGATCCGGCACGCCGGTGACAGCGACATCGCGGATGCCAGGGCAGCCGGCAAGGCAGGATTCGACCGTCAGCGGGTGAACATTGTGCCCGCCGCTGATCAGCATGTCGTCGGCGCGACCGGTTACGGTCAACCGCCCTTTGACGTCGATTTCGCCGAGGTCGCCGGTGGTCAGCCAGCAGTCGGCAGCGACACCTCCGCCGCCGACGTAGCCGGCCATGATCTGCGGCCCGCGGATGCGGATGCGGCCGTCGGCGGCCAGCGTCAACTCGTTGGCGCCGAGCGGCCGGCCGACCAGCCCGGCGTGCCACGGACCATCGGCAGCCGTGTGAGTCGCGACCTGGGCGGCCGTTTCGCTCATCCCGTAGCTTGGGTTGAGCGGCCAGCCAGCATCGATTGCGCGGTCAAAGAGGCTCGGCACCAGCGCCGCTCCGCCGACCAGGACGTGGCGCAGACTGACTGGCGGGCGAATTCCGGTGTCGAGCAGGTGCGCCAGCATCGCCGGAACCAGCGACAGGTGAGTCACCCGATGCTGCGCCAGAGAGGCAGCCACCGCTTGGGCATCGAAGCCTTCATGAAGAAGAACGGCGGCGCCGGCGCGGGTGCAGCGCCAGACGATGGAGAGACCGCCAATGTGATGTAGCGGCAGGCAGTCCAGCCATAGATCGCCGGGCAGCAGGGGCAGGCGGCGATTCGAGGCGACCGCTGCGGCATCAAGATTGGCATCGCTGAGCATGACGCCGCGCGGCTCGCCCTCGCTGCCGCTGGTCGTGATGACGAGAGCAACCCCGGGCGGCAGCGGAGAGGCCGGAATCGACAAACCGTTGCGGTCGACTGGCTGGAATGGCCGATTTCTGGAGCTGCAGGCGAAGGCGTATCGGGCCAGGTCAAGACTGCTCCCTGAAACAATCAGTGGGTGAAGCGCGGGCTCGATGGTCTCAGCCAAGGCGGCAATCTCGGCAAGCCACTCGCGATAGGTCCACCGTTGCTCTTGCGTTCGCAATGCCGGTGCGTGCGGCCAGCGCGTTGCGGCTTCGGTGAGGTAGCAGGCAAGCGAAGGGATGGACTTCATAAGCGATGAATTGTAGCCTCGCCGGATACGCACCTGCGGCGAGGCAGATCAAGAATTCCGACATCGCCGATCGCCGCTACTGGCGATCTTGACAAGTGGGCGGCCGGTCTACAGACTGCAACGATGACCCGCTTTGATAACCCTGACTGGCAGGGTGTGGACCTCGACCCCGCGCTCGACTGGTTCGCCGTCCCCGTGACGAACCCGACGCCATGACCGCGACAACGCCCGCCGCCGCCGTTCTCTCCGACATCATCCGCGCGCGGCGCAGCGTCCGCGACTTTCTGCCGGACCCAATTCCGCCGGACCTGCTTGACGCCGTGCTGGCCGATGCCAAGTGGTCGCCGAGTTGGTCGAACACGCAGCCCTATCGCATCGCCATCGCCTCCGGCGACCTCGCGCAGCGCCTCAAAGGCGAACTATGCGAACGCTTCGATCTGGCAATGAAGGCCCAGCAGGGCGGTCTGTGGGGGAAGCTGAAACTGCTGGCGACGCGCAAGGGGCTGCCCGACGGCGATTTCGCGACCAATTTCGCATACCCGGCGGATCTCCAGCCGCGGCGCCGCGCGACCGGGCATGGGCTGTATGAGTTGCTGGGCATCGCCCGCCACGACAATGCCGCGCGAAATCGCCAGATGCGCCGCAACTTCGAATTTTTCGGCGCGCCGACAGTCATATTCGTTTTTGCCCATCAAGGGCTGCGCGAGTTTTCCATCCTCGATGCCGGAATCTTTCTCCAGACGCTGATGCTGTCCGCGCAGGCGCATGGGCTCGCGACCTGCGCCCAGGGTGCGCTGGCCACCTGGGCTGGGCCGGTGCGTGAGAGCTTCGCCATTCCAGGGCACTATCGCCTGATCTGTGGCCTGTCGATCGGCTTCGCCTCGGGGAAGCCGATCAACAGTTTCAACCCGGGGCGCAGCGAGGTTCCCGAACTACTGATACCGACGCGATAATCTGCCATCGTGGTCTAATTGCCATCCGGCCAACCGTTCATTGTCCTGCCCGAATTCCATGTCAGCAGCGCTTTTTCCCCGCACCCCGCCACTCGCCGATGCCGATCCGGCACAGAGTCGTCAGCGGATACTCGACTATTTTCACCGGACATTCGATCGCTACGAGCAGTTGTTCGAGGTTCTGACCTGCGACGAAGCGTACTTCGAAAAGCCGATCGCGTTGCGTCACCCGCTGATTTTCTACTTCGGTCACACGGCGACCTTCTTCATCAACAAGTTGCTGCTGGCCGGTCTGCTCAAGGAACGGATCAATCCCCGTTTCGAGTCGATGTTCGCCGTCGGGGTCGATGAAATGAGCTGGGACGACCTCAACGAGGCGAATTACGACTGGCCGACCGTCGCCGCGGTCAAGGCCTATCGCGACCGGGTGCGCGTCGCGGTCGACGCGATCATCCGCAACGCGCCGCTGACCCCGCCGATCGACTGGGAGAACCCGTGGTGGGTGATCGTGATGGGCATCGAACACGAACGGATTCACCTCGAAACCTCGTCGGTCCTGATTCGTCAGCACCGCCTCGACTATGTGCGCCCGCATCCGGCGTGGGCGCCGTGCGGCGTCTCGGGTGCGCAGCCCGACAACCGGTTGGTGGACATTCCGGCCGGTGACGTGCGTGGCGGCAAGCCGGTTGCCGACGCCAGCTATGGCTGGGACAACGAATACGGGGAACACCACGCCGCCGTGCCCGCCTTCAAGGCGGCGCGTTATCTGGTTTCCAACGGGGAATTTCTGCCCTTCGTCGAGGCCGGAGGCTACGACAATGACAGCCTGTGGCTCGAAGAAGGCAAGGCCTGGAAACAATTCGCCAGGGCACACCATCCGACATTCTGGCGGCTTGAACCCGAGGGCTGGCAGTTGCGTCTGCTGACGCGGATCGTCGACATGCCCTGGGACTGGCCGGTCGAAACCAATTTCCACGAGGCCAGCGCTTTCTGCCGCTGGAAGGCGCGGACCAGCGGCGCGGCAGTCCGCCTGCCGAGCGAGGACGAGTGGTATCGCTTGCTCGCGGTGTCCGGGCTGGGCGAGTTGCCCGACGACGCGACGGCTGCCGCCAACATCCACCTCGACCATTGGGCGTCGTCGTGCCCGGTCAATACCTTTGCCCACGGGCCCCTGTTCGATGTGGTCGGCAACGTCTGGCAATGGACCGAAACGCCGATCCATCCGTTCGACGGCTTCCGGGTGCACCCGATCTACGACGATTTCACGACACCAACCTTCGACGAGCGCCACAACCTGATCAAGGGCGGTTCCTGGATCTCCTGCGGCAACGAGGCCCGGCACGCGGCGCGCTATGCTTTCCGCCGGCATTTCTTCCAGCATGCCGGCTTCCGCTACGTGGTCGGTGAGCCATTGGCCGCGCGACCGGTTTCTCAGTACGAAACCGACCGCCTGGTTTCCGAATACGCCGAGTTCCATTACGGCGACGAATACTTCAGTGTCGCCAATTTTCCGCGCGCCGTCGCCCAACTGGCGATTGCGGCCATGGCCGGCAGGCCGGCGCACAAAGCCCTTGACCTCGGGTGTGCCACCGGTCGGGCAAGCTTCGAACTGGCCCGGCATTTCGACAGGGTGACGGGGCTCGATTTTTCGGCGCGCTTCATCGGGGTCGGCGTGCAGCTGGCAACGCAAGGCCGCTTGCGGTACACGCTGGTCGATGAGGGAGAACTGGTTTCGTACCGCGAACGGCGCCTGTCGGATTTGGGCCTCGAAGCGGTGCGCGACAAGGTCGATTTCGTCCAGGGCGACGCCTGCAACCTGAAAGCGATTCATGCCGACTACGACCTTGTCCTGGCGGCCAACCTGATCGACCGCCTGCACAGCCCGCGCAAGTTGCTCGAAACCATCCACACCCGGATCAGGCCCGGCGGACTGCTGGTGATTACCTCGCCGTATACCTGGCTGGAGGAGCACACGGCGCGTACGGAATGGATCGGCGGTTTCAAGCAGGACGGCGAGAATTTCACCACTCTTGACGGGCTGAAGGCGATATTGGGCAAACATTTCCGCCTGCTCGGCGAGCCGCGGGCCGTGCCTTTCGTGATCCGCGAAACCTGCCGCAAGTTCCAGCACACCCTGGCGGAAGCGACGATCTGGGAGCGGGCGGATCGGGAATGACCAGACAAGGCTGGCCTGCCGTTCCGTGTCAGTGATCGAGCGTTGAGCCGTCCAGGCGTTTCTGGACAGAAATCGATCGAGACCAGGCGGAGTGGCTGCCTATCGAAAAACGCTGCTCACCCTTCGACCCGAAGCTGAGGTTGATGTCTGCTCAAGCGCCGCACCAGATCTGACATACGAAGGCAAGCCAGTAGGGTGGGAGAGCTTCATCTGTTTCTCAGGAGTTGGGGGCTTCTCGATCCTCGTCGTCAAGCAAGACCTCGCCAGCCGACCCCCAGCGCACCTTCGTGATACCAGGCTCCTCGGCTTCCAGCCTCTGCCGTTCCCGCTCTTCGGGACTCATTTCCAACTCGCGGGCAGAGGCTTCATCGGCCAGGCGCCGGTTTGCCGACTGCTCCTTGAAAGCGAGAAGCGCTTCGCGCACGATGTAAGCGAGATCGATGTCATCCCAGGGCTTGAGAATGTATCGGAAGGCCCCGGCCTGGTTGATCGCCGCCAGCAGCCCTTCGACATCGCTCGACGCCGAAAGGATCAGGCGCACTGCGTCCGGCTGCATGATGCGGAAGCGCATGAGGAACTCGACGCCATCCATGGGCGGCATGCGGTAATCGGAAATCACCAGCGCGAAATCGACTTCACCCGCGCGTTCAAGGGCAAGGCGGGGGTCATCAAAGGTTTCAATCGAGAAGGATTCACCCGGTAGCGAGCGTGTCAGCGTCCGGCGCAGCGCGCGGGTAACGTTGCTTTCGTCATCGACAAGCATGATGCGCAACATGATCTATCTCCTGTCGTTGCGGATGAAGACGATGACCGCGCCACCGTCGGCCGTCGCGTAATCACGGATCTGGCGAATCAGGTTGGCGTCGAGCCGGTAGTCGGCGGCGAGCAGCATCACGCCTTCGCGGGTCATCAGGTCGCGAGCAAGCACCATGCCCGGCTTGAGGTTGGCCACCGGCACCGCGGTCTCGGACGTACCCTCGGGCTCGGCGCCACCGAGCACGGCGAGGAAAGCATCGACCACGGTCGGGTCGTAACGCTTGCCACGCCCACTGGCGATCATCTTCCTGGCGTCTTCCGGGCTGAGCCGGCGCGGTGCGACTATGCCGATCTGCAAGCCATCGTAGTCGTTGGCCACCGCCAGCACGCGCGCGCCGAGCGAAATGGCGAAACCGGCCAGGGCATCGGGGTAGCCCTCGCCGTCGAAACGCTCATGATGTCCGCGGATGATCTTCGCCGCGCCGCGCAGTTCATCCAGCGCCATCAACGCCTGTTCACCCTTGGCCGGGTGCTTGCGGTAAGCGCCGAGATCCTCGCCGGTCATTTGCGTTACCGCCTTGGCCAGGACGTCATCGGAGAGGCCGATCTTGCCGATGTCGTGCATCAGGCCGGCGAGGAATACATCCTGTGCCTCGCGCGGCGTCATGCCGAGCTTGTTGGCGATCTTGCGCGCCAAGTCGGCGACGCGCCGGGAATGCCCGGCAAGGTTGCCTTCGCGCAATTCGATCAGGTTGGAAAAAACCTTGACTGAAGTGATGAAACTGCCCTTTAGCTTCTCGTTGGCCAGCGCCAGTTCCTGCGTACGCGCCTGAACCTTCTCCTCCAGCGACAGATTGAGCGCTTTCAGCGCGTCGTTTTGTCGGACGGTCAGCGCTTCCAGCCGCAGTTTTTCGCGCTGCAACGCTTTCAGGTCGAGCGCCTGTTGCACAGTCAGCAATAGTTCCTGATCGTTCCATGGCTTGCTCACGTAACGGTAGATCTGCCCCTTGTTTACTGCCTCGATGGTCGCGGTGATATCGGCATAACCAGTGAGCAGGATGCGCACAGTTTCCGGGTAGCGCTTGAATACCTGTTCAAGAAAACGCGCACCGTCCATTTCCGGCATGCGCATGTCGGAAATGACCAGGTCGAATTCCTGTGTTTCGAGAATCTCCAGACCCTCGGCGCCGCCGCCGGCGACGGAGATCGTGTAGCCATTCTGCCGGAACAGTCGGCGCAAGGCGGAAAGGATGTTGGCCTCATCATCCACACACAGGATGCGCCAAGCCGCGACAGCCTCTCCCATCGCTGGCAGCGCAGCGGGTGAAGTGGTAAGGTCTGGCACTGCTTCTGTCATTTTGCGGTCTCGCCCGCGGGCTCGATATGTTTTATCGGCAGAACAATCCTAAACAGCGTTCCTTCGCCTGGATTGCTCGTGACGCTGATGCTCCCATTGTGCTTCTGAATGATGCCATAAGAAAGCGATAGTCCAAGCCCCGTCCCTTTGCCCACCGGCTTGGTCGTAAAGAAGGGGTCGAAGATTTTCGCCAGGATGGCCTCAGGGATGCCGCTGCCGTTGTCGGCGAATTCCAGCCAGACCGAATCGTCCTGATGCCCGGTACGCACGGTGATCTGGCCGCGTCGTTCTCCCATCGCATGGGCCGCGTTGACCATCAGATTCATGAACACCTGGTTAAGCTGCGAGGGCAGGCATTCGACATCGGGCAGATCGCCGTATTCCTTGACCACGTCGGCCTTGTACTTGATCTCGTTGTTCACTACGTTCAGCGTCGAATCGATGCCGTGGTGCAGATTCGCCCACTGCCATTCGAGCGTGCTGTCCACATGCGAAAAGTCCTTCAGATCCTGGACGATCTTCTTCACCCGCGTGATGCCCTCGCGCGACTCGTGCATCAGCATCGGGATGTCTTCCTTGAGAAAAGCGACATCCACCTCCTGGCGCAGCGCCTTGATGGCCGCCGTCTGCTCGGGGCAGGAAATCGCCGGTTCGGCGGCTTCATAGAGGTCGAGCAATCCGAAGAGATCCCTGATGTAATTCTCCAGTGCGCCGATGTTCGAGTGCACGTAACCGATCGGGTTGTTGATCTCGTGCGCCACGCCGGCCGCCAGTTGGCCGATCGAGGCGAGCTTCTCGGATTGCATCAGTTGCGCGTTGGCCTGTTCGAGTTGGCCGGTGCGTTGTTCGACCAGCTCTTCCAGTTTCATCTGGTGCTCGCGCAAGGCTGCCTCCGCCTGACGGCGAGCGCTCACGTCCTGTAGCGTCTCGATGGCGCCGATGATCCGCCCCTCCGGGTCGCGAATCGGCGCGGCGGTAAAGTATAGCCAGCAACCGTGGTCACCGAACTGCGGAAAGAAATCTTCCGCCTCGTAGGCGTCTTCGATGATCGCCGAGCGTCGGAATTTGCCTTGATAGTGGGCTGCGATACCGCCTTCAAAGGTTCCGTCGACTACCAGGTCGGCCATCACCGGTCGCGCGGCCGGATAGAACGGCTTCCACTGGTGGTCGGTGCCCACGATTTCAGCGGCGGGTGTGCCGGTGATTGCCGCACAAGCATGATTCCAGTGTGTCACCTTGTGCCCGGCGTCGAGCACGAAAGTGGGCACCGGGTTGCCGTCGATGACCTGTGCCGCGTACTGCCGCAATTCCACTTGGTGGTCCGCCGCCAGTCGCTGTTCGCTCTGGTCGCAGAACGCGGCAACGATCGTTGGCAGGCCATTCAGTTCAATCAGGGAAACGGTCAGTTCGGCCCAGCACGGAATCTGTTCGTTGATCGTCTGCAGGCGGATGTCATACACGACGGGCGGCTGGTTCTGGCCGCTCAATCGCGCCGCGCCGCGCTGCAGGGCAAGTTCCCGGAAATCCGGGTGCAGCACGTTGTAGAACGGCACGCCGAGCAGTTCGCCCCGCGCATAGCCGGTCAGTTTCTCAAGCGCCTTGTTCACGAAGAGGATCGGCCCGCCCCGATGTAGCATCATCGGTGTGTGGAGATCTTCCAGCAGATCGAAATACGGTCTGTCCTCGGGCAAAGGTGCTGTGTGAATGCTCTCCGTACTCATTGGTCACGTCCCCTCTATGAAATCAATGCGGCACACGCCGACTCGAACTTCAACTCGACGCCGGCGACAAGCGACTGTGCCAATTCCTCGGTCATCCCGACGGCGGCCCACGCCGCCTCATTCAATGGCGGCTCGGGCGCCAGAACACCACCCTCTTCGCTCCGATCCAGTCTATGCCCAAGTGCGTCCGCCACGTGAATCAGCGTGGCCAGCGGCTCCTGCTGTAGGTCGGGCGCGTGATGCGTGCCGATTGCCCGGCTCAACAGCGATGGGAAACGCCAGTACTCGGTCAGCAACTGTCCGATCTCGGCGTGATCCAGCCCGAGCACCCGCCGTTCGGCGAACAGCCAGCAATCTCCCGTAGCCATGCGGTCGTGCGCCACGGCGCTGAGATGCGCGGGGAAGCAACTGGCCAGCGCCAGACGGCCAATATCGTGCATCAGACCGGCGGCGAAGGCATTGCCTTCGTTCATGCGCCGCCGCCGGGCGACCTCCTTGGCGCACAGGCCGACGGCAACGCTGTGTCGCCAGAAGCTGACGAGATCGTAGCCGCCCTCCCTGCCCCTGCCGGCGAAAACATCGGTCACTGCGGCGGCGATGGCCAGCGTGCGCAGGCCGTGCCGACCGAGAACGACAATGGCATCGCCGATCGAGTCGACCTTGCCCTGCAAACCGTAGAACGACGAATTGGCCACGCGCAATACTTTTGCCGCAAGGGCCTGATCGTGCGCCAGCTTGGTGGCGAGTTGCCGGGTATCGGTGTCGTCGTTGTCCATCGATTGCAGCAATTCGATCACCACCGCGGGCAACGAGGGCAGACGGCGGACACTTTTCAGTACCGTATCGCGGTCGAGGTGCAGCGAAGCTTCCAGTTTGCCGATTTCGCTCATCATGGCTTGCTCTCCTCCGGTGCGCCGTCATCGCTTGCGGGCGGCATGACCATCAATAGCTGGCCGCGAGAGGACGACCGGCTACCCATGTGACGGCACAGCACGCGACGCGTCCCGTTACTGGCTTGCCACAAGAAATCGCCGCTCGGCTCTTCCGCCAGTCGCGCAATGAACTCCGGCGGCAAACGTTGCGCAGCCGATTCGCCAAGCAGGGGGTCGCCATCGCCAAGCAGGGCATCGGCCTCGGGGTTGGACAGCACCATCATGCCATCGTCGTCGATGCCGACAATCGGCAAGGGCAGCCAATGCAGCACTTCGCGTGCAATATCCAGCGTCGCCTCGTCGAGCAGCAGCCGATGCTGCTTCTCTGTCAGCAAGGCCTGCAACTCCTCGTTGGCTCTGGTCAGTTCGAGTGCCAGCCGGCGATTGTCGTCCCCCAACTCCTTGTAGCGGAAAGCCTCGGCGATATTGGCCCGGATCAGCTCATCCTCCCACGGCTTGGTCAGAAACTTGTAGATGGCGCCCTCGTTGATCGCATCGGTAATCGATTGCAACTCGGTGTAGCCGGAAAGCACGATACGCACGGTCTCCGGGTACGTCGCCTTGGCCTGGCGCAGAAACTCGACGCCGCTCATGTTCGGCATGCGCTGGTCGGAAACGATCACGTCGACCGGGTTGGCGGCCAGCAATTCCAGACCCTCCTGGCCACTGCCGGCAGTCAGTATCCGGTAGCCTTCGCGGCGCAGCACGCGGCGCATGGCGGCCAGGATGTTCTCCTCGTCGTCCACCAGCAGGAGGGTACGCATCCGCGTGGCAGTTGTCGCTTGTTCCACAAGGGCAGCTTCCATGATCATGGTTCGTTCCTTTCCCCGGCAGTTGCCGGTCCGTTTTCCGGCACACAGACGCGAAAGCGACAACCTTGCCCCGATGCGCTATCCAGTTCGATGCGGCCGCCGTGCTTCTGCACGATGTTCCATGCCAGCGACAGGCCGAGCCCCGTGCCTTTGCCCACTGGCTTGGTGGTAAAGAAAGGTTCGAAAATGCGTGCCTGATGTTCCGGCGAGATACCGCATCCATCGTCCTCGACCTCGACCCAGACTTCGCCATCGTTGGCGCCGGTACGCACCGTGATGACGCCATGGCCGTCGATGGCCTGGACTGCATTCGTCAGGAGGTTCATGAATACCTGGTTGAGTTGGCCGGGGTTGCACAACACCGGCGGGATCCTGCCGAACTCGCGGCGCAATTCGGCTTTGCGGCGCAGTTCGTCCCAGACGATGTGGATCGTGCTCTCCAGTCCCGCGTGCAGATCGGCCCAGCTCCATTCCCCCTGATCGACGTGCGAAAAGGTTTCTTGATTAGCAATGAACGTCAGCTACGCGAATCGTGCGCAGTGGACGAGGATTTGCGCTGATGGCCGCGATGAGCAGGCGGTTGTGAAGCGTGCGGAGATCGAAGCGGCGATTGAAGCGA
>Ga0116177_10002580_pt1 | contig 13301 bp, 6 predicted proteins | sample AD_STIC10_MetaG_FD_89750 | JGI IMG/M metagenome (GOLD analysis project Ga0116177, IMG submission 89750) | Active sludge microbial communities of municipal wastewater-treating anaerobic digesters from USA - AD_STIC10_MetaG | ecosystem: Engineered > Bioreactor > Anaerobic > Digestate | place: USA...
ATGGAACATGCGGACGCCGATGGCGACGACTTCTGCGACGGCCTCATATCAAATATACGGGCCTTTGCCGGAGAGGAGCAACAGGACGACGACATCGCCTTCCTTGATATTAAGTTCTAAGCGATTCTCACCCGTACCATCCCGGACATTTATCCATCCCAAATTTTGTCTTGACGCCGCGGCAGTCGCGGAAGTCTCATCGAGCGCATGGAAATAGTCCGAGGTTCCGCCATGAGATACATTACAGCTCTCATCATACTGCTTTTCCCTCTGGCACAGGCCGCCATGGCAACGGGCCGGCCCAATCAGGAAATGACATCGCTCCTCGACAATCGCGTTCCCGCGCTCATGGAGCGCTATGGCATTCCCGGCGTCGCGGTCGCGCTTATACGCGAAGGAAAGACCGTGTGGACCGCGGCCTACGGCCTGGCCGATCCCGCCAACGGCACCCCGATGACAGTGGAAACGCACTGCCGCGTGGAGTCGATATCCAAGTCGGTCACCGCCTGGGGGGTGATGCGGCTGGTCGAACAGGGAAGGATAGACCTCGACGCGCCCGTTACGAACTACATTAAAAGCTGGAGGTTTCCGCCCTCGCCCTTCTCCGCGGAGAAGGTCACAACGCGCCTCCTCCTCAGCCAGAGCGCGGGCATGCCGCTTGGAACGATTGGTGTGCGCTATTCCCCGACAGGGAAACGACCTACCCTGAGGGAGAGCCTGTACAGGGAGGCCGTGCTGACACGTGAACCAGGAAGCTCGTTTTCGTATTCGAACGTGGGCTTTAACCTGCTCGAGCTTCTGGTGGAAGAGGTAACTGGTCGTGATTTCGCCGAGTACATGAGGACCGAGGTGTTGCTGCCGCTCGGCATGAGAAACTCGAGCTTCGATTGGAGCGCCGATATGCTGCCGCCGGTTCCGCCGGGGCACGACACGAACGGTAAAGCCGTTCCGGTGTATGTGTATCCGGAGAGGGCCGCGGGAGGGCTTTTCAGTACGGTGGACGACATAGCAGCGTTCGTATGCGCCGGCATGACGCGCTTTTGGCACGCACGGCACGGCGTACTCTCCGCCGCGGGCATCGCCGGGCTCTATAGGCCCCGCGTTGAGATTCCCGGACTTTACGGAATCGCCTTCGACGCCTACGGCTTCGGGCATTTCATCGAACGTTTTTCCAACGGTGGCTTTGCCGTATCTCACGGCGGCCAGGGCACTGGCTGGATGACCCATTTCCACTCGGTTCCAGAAACCGGAGACGGCATCGTAATCCTTACCAACAGCCAGAGAAGCTGGCCCCTATTCTCGGAAATTCTGGACGAATGGGCCGCGTGGTGCGGCCTTCCGGGGATGGGGATGGGGCTTATCGTCAAAGGGCAGAAGATTCTCTGGGTGTTCATCGCGCTCATCATGCTTGCGCTGTTCGCTCAGTCGGCCCGCCTCGTTCGTGCTGTCTCGCGTGGCGGTCGCTCCTTCGCGCCGCTCACGCCTTCGCACAGGGGACTTCGCGCCTCACAGCTCACACTCGCGCTTGCCCTTTCCGGCGTGCTTGCCTGGACGCTTTCGCTGGACTATCTGTTCCTCACCTCCGTGTTTCCGATTGAGTCCGTATGGCTGGGTTACGCGACGGCGTTAGCGGCCGCGGTGCTTGCCGCCTCGGCGGTGCTGCCGGAGGCGCCCGGCAGCGTTTAGGGTTTCGTATTTCCCGGGCTCGCACGGAAACCGGTATAAGCTCTGCACTTCCTTGGCATGGAGCATATCTACGAGATCCACGGATCGACCGAGGCTGTCATCGCCACGGCCAACCGCCCGGGCCGCTCGACTGAATCCGCCGGCAGGGTCGATTGGCCATCATAATCCTCGAAGAGACATTATGATTGAAAGTGCCGCCGCTCAGCGTATCGCCTCTCCGGCCATAACCGACGGGTCCGCCCTGCCGCCCTTAACGATGCTCTTTCCGTTTACGAAAACCATGTCGATGCCGCCCGGTCTTGCGCCCGGGTCCGCTGTCGTCGTATTGTCGCAGACGCTCTCGCGCTCGAAGACGGTTATGTCGGCTGCGTATCCCTTTATCAGAAGGCCCCTCTCCGGTATGCGCATGCGCTCGGCGTTTTTGCCGGTCATGCGGTGGACTGCGTCCTCCAGCGACAGGAGTTTCCTCTCCCTGGCAAGCTGCAGAAAGCGCGGAAAGCAGCCAAAGGCCGCCGGGTTCTGCAGGCCCGAGGGCTCGACCCAGGCGTCTGTCATGAAGTGAGAGGCCCGGTGCTTCATGAGCTCCTCGATGATCTTCGGATTGCTGTACTTGTGGAGAAGCATGCGCGCGGTGCTGTCGCTTTGTCTGGCGATGTCGATGTAATTGTCGAAATGCGTCATCTTACGCTCGGCCGCGATGTCGGCAAGGAACATTCCGTTGAATCGGTCCAGCTCCGGATGGTTCGCCGAGGCGAGCTGCATGTCGGAGGTATTGAAGCCGAGCAGCGCAAAGGATATTTTCATGAGAAGGCTTATCTTTTTAAGTAGCTTCGGGTTGTCGTACGCCGCCGGCACCTCGGCCATAAACCACTCGGGCAGAATGCCCGTAATGACGGTCGCGCCGCAATGGTGCGCGTAGGTGTCGAAGCGCACGTCGACGCCGTCATCGATTGCGCGATCGATGAGCGCGAGCGTCCTCTCGAGCGTCTTCCAGGTTCGGGCGCCGACGAAGATGAGGTGCGATATCTGCAACCGCACGCCCGTCTTTCGGGCCAGGTCCAGGAATTCCCGGAGCGCCTTCAGGTTGTGCGGTTCGCCGAAGGGCTTGAGGGGATAGGCCCCGGAAACCGACGAGAAGGCGCGCACATGGACCGCCAGGATGCCGTCGCGCGATTTAACGAGGCGCGCGACCTCCTCTTGCTCCGCCGGAGTGGTAAAGATGTCGGGAGCGTACCCCATGCCGAAGGAGACCCCCCTTGCCCCCTGGTCCATGGACTCGTCGATTAGCCCAAGCGCCTCGTCCATCTCGGCCCTCGTCATCGGCGAGGGATCATATCCCTTTATTGAAACGCGCGTGGTCCCGTGCCCGCAGAGGCTCACAAGGTTGGTCCTCATTCCCGCCCTTTCTATGTGGTCGTAGTATTCGCCGAGGCTGTTCCAGGAGATGCCCCGGTGGCCCGCCTTGAAGAGGTTGTTCTCCAGCAGGCCTCTGTGCGCCGTTCCCTTTTTAAAGCCCGAGGCGCCGAAGCCGCAGTTCCCTCCGACAAAGGTGGTTATGCCCTGTTCGAGGAAGGGGGTAATGAACTCCGGGGAGTCGGGCGAAACAAGGAACCAGTCGTTGTGGGAGTGCATGTCGATAAAGCCGGGGGATATTACCCTGCCCCCACAGTCTATGGACTCGCAATCCGCCTCGATCTCTCCATGCGCGACCTCCGCGATTGTTTTTCCGTCCATTAACAGGCTGCCGGAATAGCCGGCCTTCCCCGTACCGTCCACTATAAAGCCGTTTTTAAGCAGAAGCATGCGGGCCCTCCATTGGCGCTTTTTATAAGGTTATCACTAAAAATTTCATTCCCAAAAGACGATTAGCCGCAAAGAGCGGCCCTCCATTCATTGCATATCAGTCCATCACACTCACGATGGTTTCCTTACACTTGGTTCTCCTGAGGGCCCGCAGCCTGCACACCGTAAGACAGGCGCGTCTATCTTCACATTATGGCCGCTAAGCCCGAGTAGCGCGAGCGCCATAGCGGGTAAGCCATATCCTTTTCAGTTATCGCACCATTTATCGGAATAGTTCCGCCGGAGCCCAGGAGGTGGTTCATGGCAGATTATGAAATAGACATTCCTGCAATTTTACTCGCTAGAGAAACAGCAAATCTTTTCGGACTCGTGAGTTCACTTAAAAAAGTATAACTCCCCTTTTTAATATCAGATGATTTTGTCAGGAGGAGAGAAGCGGAGTCATATAATTGCTCTTGTATAAGCTTCCTGCAAAATATTTCGTAACGAGAAGCATAACTTGTATTATTGAACTCTGTAAATGCGGGAAAATGTGGAGAGGTAAACCTTACCGGGGACATTGATTTCGAACAATCCTCAAGAACAAAAAAATAGCCAATAAAAGGTTTTTGAGATTCACCAAAAGCTCCTTCTCTAAAAGCAGTATTGAGATCAGCGGCATTACCTATGGCTTCTTCAATTCTATTGTTGAAATTATTTCCGAATGAAGGGCCAACTTGAGATTTAAATTCAATCGCGGCTAATAATTTATTGTTGCCAACAACCAGCAAATCCCAATTTTTAGTAGGACGAAAATATCCTGGAATTATTAGATTCGCCCTGACATCAGTATGAACTTCCACCTCAGGAATTCCATTGTCTATTATCAATTGTTTGATCATAGAAATGAAACCATTAAGATTTTTCCCGGCGGTTACGCTTGATCGATTACCTTGATCCGCAACACCTCGAGTTTGTTGATTTTTCGCGGCCTCTTGGCGGGATTTCCAGAAGTATTTTACTGCGTTAGCTGTCATTTTATCGAACGCGGTTAAGTTTAATGACATAGGAGACCTTTATTTGAATACAGTTATAACATGATTGCTATTAAGAATATTTGTTTCTTGAGTGAATCTATTTATTGATTTGGTTAAATACTTTTCATCAATCTCAACACCAATACTATTTCTTCCAGTATGCCAAGCCGCAAGAGAAGTAGTGCCAGAACCTAAAAATGGATCAAGGACAGTATCTCCCACAAAGCTGAACATGCGAATAAGTCGTTTTGCCAATTCAAGGGGATAGGGGGCCGGATGTTCTCTTGTGGAAGCTCCAGTAATACCATCCCAGATTTGCTTAAACCATTCTTTATGGTTATCATTTGAAATTACACTAAAAAACCGTTCTATTGATGTGGGACTCCGATAACCGCCGGGTTTGCGCTCCATAAGTATATATTCGATATCATTTTTAATTATTGCGTTTGGCTCATATGGTTTTCCAAGAAAACTTGAGCCTTTACCGGCTTCATATGTTGCATTGGAAATTTTATGCCATATTATTGGCGCAAGATTGTCATAGCCGATTTTACGACATTGTTCTTGAATTGAAGCGTGTAAAGGAACAACAGTATGACGCCCATTGTTATTTCTTCTAGATAGACATACATCACCCACCACACAAATAAGTCGGCCACCCGGAACCAAAGCTTCGAAACAATGTTTCCAGACTTTATTAAGCTCATGCAAGAAGGTTTCGTAATCCTCAACATCACCAAGTTGTCTTTCATTGGTATTATATCTTTTCAAGGTCCAGTAGGGAGGGGATGTTACGATAAGATGAACACTATCGGGTTTAAGAAAAGCCATATTGGTTGAATCATGAAGATAAAAATGATGAAAGGTGGGTAATTCGGATAATATAGTTTCAATACTATTTAATAATTTTACATTTTTAGCCAATTCAGGGATTGAGGATTGCTCTGTGCCAATAGAATGCAATTCTTCCGGGGCATATTTATAAAGAATTTCTTCTTTCGGTCGATCCAAAAATGTTTCTTTTTGAACTTTTACGCGCATAATACCATCAAATGAAATAGTAAATATATGTATAGTGTAATATAATAATATGCTTGGATTATGTCAATTATAAAAAAGAAAAGTATTTTAATAAAGCCTGCCAAGGACGATGTCGCTGAAAAAACGCGCGGAGCCATTGCGTATAACATCACCTGGGAATAAAAAACTTAACCGTAGCACCAGCGGTGTCATCCTTCACCTAAAATGCCCTCTCATCGACAATGGAAAAGGCCCTGCCTCCCATTACTTAAGAATCATGCATCAACCGACCGAGCTTGTCAACCCTTGCAGCCAGTTTTTGGAGACAAAGGAGTCGAGAAAATCGCTCCCTTCCCTCATATGACTTAAAGCGCCCGCCGGCCCCCTCTCATCACCCTCGATGCGTTTCACTCCATGCGGCACGGCCCATCGGCGTATATTTTACTTGCCCCTTTATAAGAAAAGAGTTAGACTGTGGGCATAAAGAAGCTTTATGCCGCCCCCGGGAGGCGAAACCTTGTACTTCGGCCCTATAACCCTCCTACATATACTCCCGATCCTTCTGGCCGGCTCGATCGCCGTACGGGCCTACCGAAGACGTTCGATACGAGGCAACGGCTACATGGCCCTGCTTATGGCCTCGATATGCTGGTGGGCCTTCGCCAAGGCCATGATTGCCGCCGTTCCGGATACCGCCTGGATGCAGGCCTGGTCGGCAATTGCGTATCCGGGAAGCCAGACCGCGTCCGTCTTTTTCCTGCTGTTCTTCCTCTCGTTTTCGGGCCTTGAGGCGCGCCTTGGCCGACGGGGCCGCCTGGCGCTCTTTATAGTACCCGCTCTTTCCACGGTCCTCGCCGCCACCAACCCTCTCCACGGGCTTGAGTGGTCGTCCATTGAAGTGGGCGAAAGCGCACTGGGGACGGTGGGCGTTTTCGGACACGGTCCATATTTTTATTTTCATCTCTCCTATAATTATCTTCTAACGGCGGCGGCGATAATCATAATGGCCGCCTCCGTGCTCCGGTTTCCCCGCCTGTACTCCATGCAGACGCGCCTCTTCCTGCTGGGTTCGCTCGTTCCCTTCGCGGGGAACATCGTATACATGGCCGGCTTTTCGCCGGTGCCGGGCCTGGACATCACCCCCCTCGCTTTTTCAGTTACCGGGCTTTTTCTTTCGCTCGCCGTCTCGCGCTTTGGGTTTCTCTCGTCGAGCCCCGTCTCTCGCGACACCCTGCTCTCGATTCTTAAAGACGGCGTACTGGCACTCGATTACGATTCCAACATCATCGAGATAAACCCCGCGGCGATGCGCATGCTCGGACTCGAAACCCGCCCCGCGGCCGGAACGCCCATTTCGCAAGCGCTCGAAAAGCGGCCGGACTTTCTTGCGGCGATAGGCCCCGGGGTGCTTACCGGACAGACGATCCGCCTTGGCGAACGACTTCTGGAGCTGGAGATAACGCCGCTCCCGGGCGCGTCCGGAGGCCGCCCAGCGCGGATGCTGGTGCTGCGCGACATCACCGCGCGCCATCGGGTCGAAGAGGCCTTAAGGGAAAGTGAGGCGCGTTTTCACGACCTGGTGGACCTGCTGCCGGTGGGAATCTACGAGACCGACGCGGAATCGCGAATAACCTACGTGAACAGGGCGGGACTCGAAATGTTCGGGTTTAGCTCGACTAAAGCGGACCCGGGCGATTATCATACTTACGATCTGATCCCGCCCGACGAGCGCGAGCACTGGCCACAGCGCCGCAGACTGCTCCTCAACCGCGGGGTCACTCTCAACCTGGAAATGAAAGCCATGCGCCTCGACGGCACAATCTTTCCCATCATCATCAACACCTGCGCCACGGACCCCGAAGACTTCTCCCGTGGAACGCGCGGCGTGATAATCGACATCTCCAGCCGCAAAACCGCCGAAGGCGAGCTGGCGCGGCGTGAAAAACAGTTCTTCGCCATCTTCGAGAACGCCGGAGCTGGAATGGATCTTGTCGACACGGACGGAAGATTGCTCAGGGTGAACAGGGCGCTCGCCGACATGCTGGGCTATTCGGTCGCGGAGATGGAGGGCAGAAACATCTCCGAATTCACCCACCCCGACGACATAAGCGCAAGCGGCGAGAAACTCCGCGCCCTTCAGGCCGGGGAGATGGACTCCTACAGCCTCGAGAAGCGCTACATCGCGCGTGACGGCGGGGTGATCTGGGCAAGCCTCTCGGTGACCCCCATACGCAACGCAGCCGGAGAGACCGAGGCCATCATAGGGCTCATATCGGACATCACCGAACGCAGGCTCATGCAGAACGAGCTCAAGCGGCGCGAGGAGCGCCTTTCGGCGATCTTTCGCAACGCCGGGATCGGCATTGGACTTACCGGCGCCGAAGGCAGATACGAGATAGTCAACCCGGCCTTTGCCGACATGCTGGGCTACTCGATCGAGGAGCTGCTTGAAAAAACCAACCTGGAGGTTACGCATCCGGATGACCGCCAAAAAAGCCGCGAGAATTTAATGTCGCTGGCGCAAGGCGAGATCGACGCCTACGGCTTCGAAAAACGGTTCATTAGAAAGGACGGGAGCTTTATATGGACACACCTTCATGTAACGCCCATACGCGACGAGAACGGCCGGTTCGTATCGACTATCGGTCTTATAGCCGACATAACCGCCCGGCGTCAGGCGGAGGAGGCCCTTCGCGAGAGCGAACGGCGCTACCGCGTGCTCATCGAATCGATCTCGGACGGCGTCTTCGTCCTGGACCGCGATTGGCGATATACGCTCGTCAACGACATAGCCGCGCGCATGGTGAATACGCCGGTCGAGCGGCTTACGGGAAACCGCATTACCGATCTTTTCCCGGGAATCGAAGAAACGGATTTCTTTAAGACATATAAGGAGGTAATGGAAACGCGCCGGCCGGGTACGGTCGCCGGCGGGTTCATCCATCCCGACGGAAGACAGGGCTACTACGAGGTGCGCATCCATCCCAGCCTGGAGGGCATCCTCTGCATCTCGAGCGACGTGACGGATAGAATGACCGCCGAGAAAACGTTGAAGAAGGAGCGCTCATTTCTGCGCCAGGTGATCGACGCCGTTCCGGGTTTTATAATAGTAAAGGACCGCCAAGGGCGTTTCGAGCTTGCGAACAAGGCAATCGCCGACGCGTACGGCACAACCGCGGGGAGCATAATAGGAAAGACCGACGCGAACTTCAGCCCCACCGGGGAGGAGGTCGAGCGCTTTCTTGCGGACGACAGGGAGGTGATGGAGACGCTCCGCCCGAAGCTCATTGCCGAGGAAAAGGTCACCTACGCCAGCGGCGAGGAACACTGGCTTGCCACCGTCAAGGTGCCGCTGGTCGATTTCGACGGGGTATCGCGCCGGGTGCTCGCCATCGCAACCGATATAACCGAGCGGAGGCGCGCCGAGGAAAGTCTTCGCGAGAAGACCGAGGAACTGGAAAAATTCTTTTCCAGCGCCCTCGACCTGCTGTGCGTGGCCGACACCGACGGCTACTTCCGCCGCTTGAACGCCCAGTGGGAGAGCGCGCTGGGATACACCCGCGAGGAGCTAGTGGGCTCTCGCTTCCTGGACCTCATCCACCCGGACGACATGGATGCCACACTCGAGGCCGTAAAGCGCCTAAGCGAACAGGAAGAGGTCGTCAACTTCGTCAACCGCTACCGGCGCAAAGACGGAGTTTACCGCTGGATCGAATGGCGCTCCTACCCATCCGGCAGGCTAATCTACGCCGCCGCGCGCGACATCACCGACCACGTTGCGGTTGAAGAAGCGCTGCGCGCAGCGAAGGAGGCTGCCGAAGAGGCAAATAGCGTAAAGAGCGAATTTCTGGCAAACATGAGCCACGAGATTCGCACGCCGCTCAACGGCATCATAGGCCTGGCTCACCTGACTCTGAACACGGATCTTACCGGAAAACAGCGCGACTACCTGGATAAAATCGCGGCTTCGGCGAGGATGCTTTCGGGCATTATAAATGACGTGCTGGATTTCTCCAAAATCGACGCCGGGCGTATCGAGCTTGAGCGGGTGGACTTCTCGCTGGACGATATTTTAAAGAACCTTGTCGGCACTCTGGCCCGCGCCGCCGAAGAAAAGGGACTTGAGCTCTTTCTGCATATTAAAGCGGACATGCCGCTCGATCTCCGTGGCGACCCGCTGCGCCTGCAGCAGGTGCTGTTCAACCTGCTCACCAACGCCATCAAGTTCACCCATTCGGGCGAGGTGGTGCTCCGCGTGGAGTCGCGGAAGCGCCCGGACGCGGGCGAAACCTCCACCGCGGACGTATGCTTCACCGTGCGCGACACCGGCATTGGCATTCCGCTCGACAAGCAGTCCCGTATATTCACATCCTTTGCGCAGGCGGACAGCTCGATAACGCGCCGTTACGGCGGAACGGGCCTGGGACTCTCCATTTCGAAAAAGCTCGTGGAGCTTATGGGCGGCGAGATAGGCTTTACGAGCGAACCGGGAAAAGGCTCAACATTCTACTTTTCGGTCCCTCTGGAGCAAAGAAGGCCCGAAAGGCCGGCCGCTATTGGAACCGCCGAGCTCGGAAAACTCCGGGTATTGGTGGTGGACGACAACGAAACCGCCCGCGAGATACTCCGCGAAAGCCTGTCGGGCTTCGGTTTCGACGTGGCCACGGCGCGCTCGGGTATCGAGGCCCTCGATCTCATAGAGAATGCGCCCCATGGCGGCTTCAACCTGGCGCTAATAGACTGGAGGATGCCCGAAATGGACGGCCTGGAGACCGCGCGCCGCATTCGCGCTCTTTCGAAAATGACGGCCGCGCCGGACGTCATAATAGTTTCCGCATACGATCCCGATGTTATACGCGATAGCGCACGCGAGGCCGGGGTGCGGCGCATCCTCGCCAAGCCGGTGACCCCGTCGAATCTACTTGAGTCCGTTATGGAGGCCCTGGGAATTAAAGGGCGAAGCGCGAAAGCCCCGCCCCATGGAGGCCGCTCGACGCGATACGCGGGCAGGGCGGTCCTTCTGGTGGAGGACAATCCCATAAGCCGCCAGGTGATGCGGGAACTGCTCGAAAACGATGGATTGAGCATATATGAGGCGCCCGACGGCAAGCGGGCCATCGAAATGCTCGGCGAACGCGCTTACGACATTGTATTTATGGACGTGCAGATGCCAGTTATGGACGGCCTGGAGGCGACCAGGCTCATCCGCGCCGATGGGCGCTTCGAAGGGCTCCCCATAATCGCCTTGACCGCCTACGCAATGAGCGGCGACCGGGAACGCTGTATGGCGGTGGGAATGAACGACCACCTCCCAAAACCGGTCGATCCGGGCGCGCTTTACTCCGCTCTCGAACGCTGGCTGGGCCCGGCCCCTGCCGCCGAGCCGGCATCGGCTCCCGCCTCGGGCACTGCCTCCCTCAACGGCATCGATATGGATTTCGCCATGAAGCGGATGAGGGGCGACGAGGACTTTCTCCGGGAGCTTCTGGCGCAGTTCTGCGAGCTGTATGCCGGCGCGCCAGCCGAGATCCGCACGAAAATTGAAACGGGGAACGCCCCGGAGGCGCGCCGCCTCGCACACTCCATAAAGGGGGCCGCGGGCACGCTGGGGGCGCTCGAGCTTCAGAAGTCGGCCGGCGATTTGGAGACGGAGATCGTCGAGGGCGGAAGCGCGCTCGATGCGCGGCTCGAAGAGTTCGGCTCCGCGCTCGCCATCGTGCTCTCCAACCGAAGCGTACTCTCCACGGGCCGCCCTACGGACGGGGCTCCGTCGGACGGCACTGAGCCCGAACCGCGCGCGCTCCTCGAGCGCCTCACCGAGGAGGTGAAGGACGGCAGCTACTCGGCGCTCGAGACCTTCTCCGAGTTGAAAGCCGCCTGGCCGAGCCGCTCCATCGCGCGGCTTGCCGAGCTGGAGCGCGCGATCGCCTCCTTCGAGAACGAAAAGGCGCTTGCGCTGATCGCCCGCCTGTGGAAAATACCTCCCGGAGGCGGCTCCTGATGACAAGGGAAAAGATACTCATTGTGGATGACTCGCCTACCCCGCTTCGCGCGCTGGGCGAGATGCTGAAACACGACTACGAAGTCTACACGGCCACCGAGGGCCGGGAGGCCCTAAGGCGCGCGAGAGAGCTCCGCCCCGACCTGGTGCTTCTGGACGTCATGATGCCCGGCATGGACGGCTACACAATATGCGGCATACTGCGAAACGATCCCTCCACCGCCGAAATCCCCGTGCTCTTCATCACCGCGAAGAGCGAATCGGAAGACATTGTGCGCGGATTCGAGGCTGGCGGGCTGGATTACATCACCAAGCCCTTCAATCCGAGCGAGCTTTCCGCCCGCATACAGACTCACCTGGAGCTTCGCCGCTCGCGCCTCGCCCTCCGCACCTACGCTCTGGAGCTCGAGCGCCGCAACGAGGAGCTTGACCGCGCGCGCGAAAGCCTGGAGATGATGGCCCGCATCGACCCGCTTACGGGACTTGCCAACCGCCGTTACGCCCTGGAGCGCCTGAATGCCGAGATCTCGCGCTCATCCCGCCATGAGGAGCCCTTCTGCCTTGCCATGGCCGACATAGACGACTTCAAGCTGTTCAACGACACCCACGGGCACGAGGGGGGCGACGTGGTGCTGAAGAGCGTGGCGGATATGCTGGTAGCCTCGGTCCGCAGGGAGGACATGGTCGCCCGCTGGGGCGGCGAGGAGTTCTTGTTGATGTTCCCCCGGCTGTCGCTCGACGGCGCCGTAAAGGCCGCGGAGAAGCTGCGCGCGGCCGTGGAGTCGTGCTCGCCCGAGTACGGAGGAAAAGCCCTAAGGGTGACGGTCACCATCGGCGTCGCGGGATACGACCACGCGCTCGACCTGGACGCCAACATAAGCCGCGCCGACGGCGCAATGTACGAGGGAAAGCGGGCCTCCAAGAACCGCGTGACGGCGGCCCGTTAGGCGCTACATCCAGTACATCCTGGCGCCGGGGCCGCCGCGGTCCACGCCGATGCACTCGAGCGAGACGAGCCGTTCCAGCTCGCGTTTCGCGTCGTCGGAGCCGTAGCCGGTCTCCCGCGCCGCGAAGGCGGTGAAGTCCGACATGACCGTATCGTCACTTGCGCCGTTCGAAAGGCCGGGGTAGCGCTCGACGACCCGCCCCGAGATGAGCTTCTCGCTGAAATCGAACGAGAGTATCCCCCCTAACATGTCCTCGTCTGATGGGGAAATTGCCTCACCGCGCCTCTTCCGCTCGCCAAGGGCCTCCACGTAGCGCTTTATGCCGCCGTTGAACTCGCCTACGATTCTGTCGATCTCCTCGTGCGACATGTACACCGATTCCGCGACCGAGCGGTTCGCGTCGTACAGGTCCCAGTCGTCGGTGAGGATGCGCATGCCGTACTCCGCGGCCTTCTCCCGCACCTCGGTGCCGGGAAAGGGCGCGAGGATATGGTAGCCGTACATGGGGCTTAAGCTCCGGGCGAACTCCATGGTCTTGCGAACGGTCTCCGGGGTCTCGCCGGGCAGGCCCAGGATGTACGAGGTCATGGGCTCTATGCCCGCTTCGTTGCAGAGGTCCACCGCGGCCTTCGCCTTTTCGAGGGTGATGTTCTTCTTGACCAGATTCAGGATCTCCTGGTTTCCGCTCTCTATGCCGAAACAGAGCGTGGCGCAGCCCGCGGCCTTCATGGCCTCCAGAAGCTCGCGCGACACCGTATCGACGCGCGCGAAGGCCGTCCAGCGGTGCCTGATCCCCCGCCGCATAATCTCCTCGCAGATGGAGATGCA
>Ga0116177_10002583_pt1 | contig 13297 bp, 11 predicted proteins | sample AD_STIC10_MetaG_FD_89750 | JGI IMG/M metagenome (GOLD analysis project Ga0116177, IMG submission 89750) | Active sludge microbial communities of municipal wastewater-treating anaerobic digesters from USA - AD_STIC10_MetaG | ecosystem: Engineered > Bioreactor > Anaerobic > Digestate | place: USA...
GAATTACAGATGTAGATTCAGGAAGTGTATTGAATACAAAGTTGGTTATTCAGTAAAAAATCACAGCACTTCAAATCCGGTTGCATGTGGGAACTGACTTAAAACATCTATTGCAATTTGTGGTGTTGGATTCGCCAGTCTTCGGTTTTTGACATCCATCCATGCACCATCAACAGTGATTACCGCACACAAAGTATCGTCTGCTTTGATCAATTCATGTTGGATAGTCCATCTAGAACCATCTTCTCTCATTTTTAAAACTTTTGCAGTAAGAGTGATTACATCAGAAAGCATAATTTCTCTTTTGAAAACACATTCTTCACGAAAAAGCACCGGACCAAAACCTTGTTCTTTCATTATCTTCATCGTTAACCCTGCTTCTTCTAAAAGTTCCATTCTGAATTGAGATCCAAGATCATAATACACGCTATGACGAAGATGAAAATTAGGATCAAGATCTGCCCAGCGAATTGAGATTTGTTTGGAGAAAGTTGACATTTACGTTAATTTCATCCCTGACGGGATTTTTCGGTTAGAGAAATAGCGTTCCTAAAAGAACTTGGCTGTAAGGTAAGGGATTTTTAGTTTAGAGTTTTTATTCGTTGGAATTTGATGCCATTTGTATTTATCTTTAGCAAAATCATTTTATTTCCTATAAAACAAACTACATCTTCATTGCCGTCAGCTTTAGCTGACGGAAAAAGGATTGTTTGTTTAATGCAAAAATTTCAGCAATGAATTAGTATGTTTGATAATTGAAAGAAATTATTTTGAATACTCATTTTATCCCTATTCCGTCAGCTAAAGCTGACGGCAATGAAGATTCCCATTCTATCTACGTTGCAGACAAAGCTCACATCCATGACCTTTGACCTTTGATCAAATTTAACCTTTTGATGTTTGGCTTAAAAAATTTATCTTCACAAGAAAAACTCACACTATGCTTTGGAGAGGAAGGAGCGGAAGCTCGAATGTTGAAGACCGTCGTGGAATGTCTGCCGGAGGAATTGCAACCGGCGGCGGATTGGTTGGTCTCGTTGTTTATCTTTTATATAGTTTTTTAGGAGGAGATCCTTCGCAATTACCGGATATGAATGCTATGCAGTCCGGAAAAGAAATGACTGCCGAACAAAGTGCAAGTGAAGACACCATGGCTCAATTTGTATCAGTTGTACTTGCTGAAACGGAAACAATATGGGGAGAAGTCTTTGCAAAAAACGGAATGCAATATCAACCACCTAAATTGGTGCTATTCAGAGGCCAGGTTCAGTCAGGTTGTGGAAATGCAGGTGCAGAGTCCGGACCATTTTATTGTCCGGCCGATCAAAAATTATACATCGACTTAAGTTTTTACGAAGAATTAAAAAACCGATTTAATGCATCAGGCGATTTTGCAATGGCTTATGTGATCGCACACGAAGTAGGTCATCATATTCAATATCTTTTAGGCACATCTGAAAAAATGCAGCGACTTCGTGAACGCTTGGGTGAAAAGGAATACAACAAATATTCAGTTAAGCTTGAACTGCAAGCAGACTATTACGCAGGAGTATGGGCGCACTATGCCGACAAACAAAATCACATCGTTGAACCCGGCGATATCGAAGAGGCGTTAAATGCAGCCAGCGCAGTTGGCGACGACAACATCCAAAAGCAAACCCGCGGCACGATTGTTCCCGATGCATTCACTCACGGAACTTCCGAGCAACGCCGGACATGGTTCTACAACGGATACAACTTTGGGGATCTGGATCATGGGAATACGTTTGAGGCTGAGCTTTGAAAAAAGAAGTCAGAAATCAGTGCCTATGACTTTCGGGATCAAAAGTCAAAATTAGCAAATGAAAATTTAGTGAATGCAGAAAATGTCCGCATATTTAATTAAAACAGAAGATTATTTTCTCTGTATTTTTTAAATTAAATTTAAGAGCGAAGCAACATGAAAATATTATTCATCACTTTGTCAATTGTAATTTCTTTTAGTAGTTATTCTCAAACAAGCCATGTTTATCTAAATTCTGGGAAAGCAGATTACAATTGGAGAATTTGTTCAAAAGATCCTTTTGATCGAAAAGGAATTAATCGAGAAATGAGTGCTCAGACATTTTTGCAATTTGATAGTGTAAGGGAGTTAAACGAAATTAATGATACAGCAAACGCTGATTCATATCCTTGGCTTTCTCCTGATGGAATGAGATTGTATTTTATTCGTGGCGCAGGTGGAAGCGGCTTGGCTAATCAATTGATGTTCGCTGAAAGAAATAATGCGAATAGCTTTTTCAGTATTCCGGTTGTCGTCCCTCTTGGAATTTCTAATCCGAATTCCTGCTGGTTTTCTAATGATGAATTAAGTGTGTATGTATGCAAAGAAGACTCTTTTTTTTACGCAGTCAGAAGTTCTTCTTCTGCACCTTTCAGTTCTCCAATTTTTATAAGTTTAACAGGGTCCCCCTCACTTCGTTTTATTGGCGGGCCATCTTTAAATATAGTTCAGGACCGACTTTATTTAGCAGTCGACACCTCTTTGACTAACACAATAAATCTTGTTGAATTTTCGCGAACATCTTCAACCTCATTCGCATATGTAAGAACATTAGTTCCATCTGCTGGATATTCAACTGGAACTGGTGTGCTTTCAAAAGATGAATTCAAATATTTTTTTAGTGCTGAGTATAATGGATGGAAATCAATGATCTATGAGACGAGCAGAGCTACTTTAAATGACTCATTTGACTTAAGCTTTAGTCAACAAATACAAGGCATTAATGATACGAGTTTAGCTAGTTTTCAACCATCAATGTCTGATAGTTCGAAATGGGTTGTATTTGTAAGAAGTATTGGAAATTATTGGCAATACAATGATCTATATATTGCGTCAAAAGGAATTACGTCATCTGTTTTTAATCAAGAAGCCAATCCTTTTTCCTGTTCAATATCTCCTAATCCAACTACAGGACAATTTTCAATTTCGATTCCAACCGATGAAGCAGAAATTAGTATTACGGATAATCTCGGAAAACAGGTTTTAAAAATATATGCAACACAAAAGGTTACTAATATTAATATTGACAACTACGGCATATATTTTGTTTGCGTTAAAACAAAAGCAGGAACAATGACAAGTAAAATTATAGTTACCCATTAAAAAAGTGTTTTGTGTGAACTTAAGTAAACACTTGCATTACCTCCCTTTTTAATCAACAAAAGTAGAATGTTTAATTGAATCAAAGATAAAAAATGAATTTAAAATCCTTCTATTTATTTTATCTACTGACATTCTTGCTTTTGGCCTTTGGCGTTTACTTGAACGGAAAAGATTTAGTCCTTCCGGGATGGCATGTGACAGTATATCGAGGGTTTTGGTTTTTTGTTAACCCAACAGCTGCTACATCTTTTGTAATTGCAGTGATTTATCATTTGTTCAATTACAAAGGTAAGTCGGTTAAGACTGAAATAGTAATTGTTCATTTTATATTGTGGGTTCTTGGATTAGCATTCATTATTTTATTGTATAAAGATTTTTTATTTAGTTATCCTGATACAACAGAAATTACAACTGGGAAAGACGCGGAGTTAATGGTAAATCTTTCGTCGATATTTATAATAATATCTTTTTTGGTATTTATTTTTGGAATAGTCAAAAGCCTAAAGATGCAGAGTAACAAAAGCGAAAGCAATAATTAATACAGATTGATTGTAGATCTTATCAGAATTGTATTTGTCAGAAAAACATTATATTCTACTATCTTAACTGAAACAGGTTAAAGCCAAATTCAACGTCGATTGTCCTTTGACCCTTTACCTTTGACCTGCTAAATCAACTAACGCAAAAAGCAGAGCCTTCCGACCCTGCCTTTCACGACGATGATTAACTATTCAAAATACTATCTTTATTCTACGATGAATTTAAAATTTACATTCGAACCTTGTTTGTTCGTGATCAAAAGCGAATAAGTGCCTGATGCAAGTGTTCCGCGTTCAATAGTTGTGTTTTCTGACGTGATCTGAAACTGACGAAGAACTCTTCCTGTTACGTCAATGATTGTTGCTGTATTTCCCAGTGTAAGAGTTTCAGCAGGAAGTGTGATCGTTGAACGTTCGTGTAATATTGTTGGTGACAATGTTGCGTTCTTGAAAATTGTATTCGCTTTTGAAATTACTGTTGAAACATTTCCAACATTTCCCTGGCTATCTGTTTTAATTACATAAGTGTAGTATTGTCCATTTGCATCTTCATAAGCAAATCCGCTGATAATAAATCCTTGATCTGAGGTCTCATGAAAATCCATTCCTGTTGAAGTTGAGAATGCAGAGAATGTATTCGACCAAAGACTGTCGCCATTCGCGTCTAATTTTAATATCAAAATTCCTGTGCTTGTTGCAGATTTACCGATCACAACAAAACATCCGTCTGTTGTTTCAACGATCTGATTAAATGAACCTTCTGAATATGTTCTTGACCAGATCACATTTCCTATATCATCGGTTTTCATGATGAATTGATAAGGCGTTCCTACAAGTGGTTCAGTCATCAGAGATTTAGAACCGACCATATAGATGTTGTTTGTGCTCGATAGACATGCACCATTCGCAGCCAATGAATATCCCGGATATGTATTGTCAATTAAAAGCGAAGGATCATAAAATGTTTTTGTCCACTGAGTGATGCCTGAATTGTTGTCAATTCCCGCAAGCGTAATGATGCCAAATTCATCAGCAATACTTGTAGTATATGCATCAATCACAAGACTGCTTGTATTCATTAGTGAATGTGAAGATGCATAACCATCACCCGGAAAATTTCTCCATATTTCATTTCCGAAATCATCGAGCTTAAAAATTTCGTAAGGCGAGCTTGTTGTTCCGCCATTGCTCGACATATTGAATAAGTATGTGTTATCGTTCTGTGCAATGATACCTGCAGTGTAAGCAGAGAATCCATCAGCCTCAAATGATTTTGTCCAAATGCTGTTTCCATTCAAATCTGTTTTTGAAACGACTGCAGTTCCGGCACCGATATTCATTCCGGTATAGATCAGATTGCCATCATTCGTGCGACGTAAATTGTTGATCGTTGAATTCAGAATGCTGTTAAATGAAAGGACATTTCCGTTTGCATCCATTTTCGCAATTCCATACATCGGATAATTTGTTGATGTAATGAATTCATCATTTGGAAGCAGACAGACAGAAGTCCCCATTCCGTAATTGTAAGTACGTTCGAAAGTACTTTGTGCAAAAGATCCTGTGATCAGGAAAATTGCAAGAGCTGTGGTTGATAGTAATTGTTTCATCGTGCAAGCAAATTAACCCCAACGCGGTGGGATGTCACTTTAAATTGGTAAAAGCTACCAATCCAATGGCCAACCCAAGAGTTTGAATAGCCAACCAAATCCATTTTTACTTGAAAAACCAACATTAAAGGAAGTCTGAACCGGGATTTAGTAGATTTAAGAATTTATTGAGTGGGAGATTGAAAAATCGGAGTTTTTACAACAAAATCGGGCCCCTTTTTAAGGTTTTTGAGGCATATTTTAAAATTCGACTTTAATAATCTTTGTTTTTAGGCTGATTTAAAAGGTTAGTTTTTAATAAATGGAGTGCTTATTCTAAAGAATAAAGAAAGTAATTGAAAGTGTAGAAAAACCCCAAATCCAGCTCAAAAACCTCTAATCCATAAATCAGCTAAATCCTGGTCAAAATCCCCCAATCAGCTAAATCCTGGTCCAAAAGCTTATATTTATCCCATGAACCCCAAAGCCCTCATTTTACTATTTTTTATCACTTTTTCGCTAAAAGCCCAACAGCCCGACGCCGAAGGAAGTCTTGTTAAATGGATGTCAATTGAGCAAGCGTTGAAATTGAATGAAACACAGCCCAAACCAATCATCATGGACTTTTTCACCGACTGGTGTGGCTGGTGTAAGCACATGATGAAAACAACTTATGCAGATCCAAATCTTGCTTCATATATCAACACCTATTTTTATCCGGTGAAATTCGATGCAGAAGGAAAAGATACCGTTACATATTTAGGACAAAAGTATTTGCCGACTTCCGACAAACCAAGAACACCACATCCGCTTGCAATAAAATTGCTTCAAAATAAATTGATGTATCCAACGACATTATTTCTGAATGGCTTTGATAAAACAAAAAATGAATTTCTGTTGAGTATGGTTGCGAGTGGATATCTGGAAATAAAAAAAATAGAACCAATATTGATATTCACTTTGGAGAATGCATTTCGAAATTCGAGTTATGATGATTTCAGAGTTGGATATGAAAGTGCATTTTATGATACGACAATAGAAAAGCGATTGGAAAAATTGAAATGGAAAATGCCTAAAGAATCATTTGCTCAAAACGCAACATCCACTAAAAAGAAACTTGTATTCATTAATGCTGAATGGTGTAATTCGTGTAAGGTAATGAAGCGTTCATCTTTTGTCGACTCGCTGAACATCGATTATCTAAATTCAAAATACGACCTCATCGATTTCGATCCAACGATCAAAGACACGCTCTACTATAAAGGTCTTGCCATGAATAATCCCGGCACCAAAGAAATGCCATATCATAGTCTGGCAATGTCACTTGGACGAGGTTCACTTACAATGCCATCAATGATAATCATGAGCGAAGCCAATGAAGTTATTGACGTAATACCCTTATACATCAATTCCCCCTTCATGAAACAGATCTCTCATTTTTACGGCGACGACATTTACAAAACGAAAAGCTGGCAAGAATATTCTGCTGGCTTGAATAAGTAGTTTGTTTAAGTTTTCAAACAATTTAAATAGCTTAAGCTAATTCGAAAGCATATCAGTTTAATGTGTTTAAATTGTTTAATGTGTAGCATTACTAACCCGAAGGTACACTCGCTGAAAAAGTCCCGCAGGGACACCCCACCCAAGTCCCGTAGGGACGCCATATCGGTAAAAAAACAAAACGCTGTACCGCGAGTCCCATAGGGACGCCCTATCGGTGGCTAACAAGTGATAAATGCATCATCTTCCCAAAATCGCACATAGCAATGTCAACAACTCATCAATATAATCTCAGCATCAAATGGACCGGCAATCAAGGCCACGGCACATCAGGCTACACCGAATATGAACGCAGTCACATTTTATCAATCGAAAATAAACCCGACCTTGAATGTTCTTCCGACGCGCCATTTCGTGGCGATAAGTCCAAACACAACCCCGAAGACTTTTTTCTCGCTTCGCTTTCTTCGTGTCACATGCTTTGGTACTTACATCTCTGTGCAGATGCCGGAGTGATCGTAACAGATTACACTGACAAAGCGCACGGTGTTCTTGAAATCAAAGAAGGAGGCAAAGGAAAATTCTCCGAAGTAACATTGAATCCTGTCGTAATTGTCAGCGATGCCAGTATGATTGAAAAAGCAATCGAGCTTCACGAAAAAGCAAATGAATTTTGTTTCATTGCGAACTCGTGTAATTTTCCGATTCAACATAAGCCAACTTGTATAGTGGTGAGCTAATTCTTTACAGCGCTTAAAAAATTCCCGCAGATTTCGCAGATAAATACGCAGATAAGGTCGCAGATTCTTAATGTGAAAATCGTATCCTAAGCGATTCCAAAATCTGCGTATTTATCTGCGAAATCTGCGGAAAAAAAACACCAATGAAAATTTTCAAATACTGACGATGAAATCCAATTAACAGTTGTTTATAATTTATTGATCCGCTCTGGAAATGCGCCAATTAATTTGTTTTTCTTTGATAAGCGATCCTGCTTATGGATTCACGCAAGTCACACAAAAAACAAAATCATGAACGACAAACTCCAATGGAACAATGTTGCCGACAAATACGAAGATGAGATCTTCAGCGTATTTAAAAACGACAAAGGCAAAAAGATAGAGCACTATCTGAAAAAGCACGCAGACAAAAATCATGTTGCTATTGATTTTGGTTGCGGTATCGGTTATGCATTGCCGTTGATCACTCCGTATTTCAAAAAAGTGATTGCCTTGGACGTTTCTCAGGAATGTATCAATAAAGCACAATTGGTTTCTTATGAGAATGTAGTTTTCAAACAAGCTGATCTTGCAAGCACGAAGATCGATCCTGTGAAAGGTGATTTTGCTTTTTGTTGTAATGTCGCTATCTCCGGTAACAACACCAGAAATTACCGAATTCTTCAGAATGTATTGAACTCACTAAAAGTTGGCGGTATTGCAGTTTTTGTTTTACCTTCATTAGAATCGTCTTCGCTTTCATCACAAAAAATGATTGAGTGGTATAAAAAGGAGAACACTGTCATCAATGAAATTCCATTAGATGAATTGACACATCTGAACGAAGTCGACAGCAAAAGAGTGATGCAAGGAATTTTTAAGATCAACGACATTCCTACAAAACATTATTCATTTGCTGAACTATTTTCGTTTTTCAATAAAGGAAATTTCAAGTTGGAAAACATCGATCGAGTAGAATATGATTGGGCAACAGAATTCAATTCGCCACCTTCATGGATGCGTGATCCATATCCATTTGATTGGTTGGTGGAAGTGAAGAGAGTAAAATAATCATTGCAAATTTTTTAATAGTCAACCAATGGAAGGAAAGAAATATAAATTGAGCGCCGGATCGAATGAAGATCTGGTAGCGAAAATGGGATTTTGTCTGGCATCCGATAAGATCACAGTCGATGGATTACCGGTAGGCTACATGTACCGCGAAGAACCGGAAGAAGAAGATGATAGTGGCTGGAGATTTTTATCCGGAACAGAGGAGCAAGACTATGTCGATAACCCCGAGAATTCAGGAATCTTTGAAGTGAATACCATTGCGAACTACGACAAAGCGATTGTCTACTATCTCAAAATGCCGTACGGAACAGAGATGGAACGTATTCCCGGCGAAGATAAATTCAGAAAAATAACGAATAACGAATAGGTATTCAAAGCAAAATTCCGTGGTCTCATTGTGTTCTTGTGTTCTTGTGTTAAAATTTTAAACACTAAGAACACAATGAGACCACGGAATGGCTTAGTTTTTATTCAACAATATTTTTTCGTCTCCAACTTTCAAGAGATACATCCCCGAACTTAAAAACTCCACATCAAGCTCAAACAAATTTTTTCCTGAAACAATATTTATTTCTTTTTCAAGAATAAGTCGGCCTGAAAGATCATAGATCGAAATAAGCGAATGCTGTTCTTCTTCCAAAATTCTTTCAATGCTAATAGAAACCTTATCGGTTGCCGGATTTGGATAAACGACAAACGAATTTTCTGTAACATCCGGTTTGCGTGTTCTCAATGGCGTACCAAAAACCAGTGGAGCTGAATAACTCGATTGCGGACTTGCAATACAAACAGAACGCACCTGCCACTGATAAGTAGTATTTGCTGCGAGTCCTGTAAGCGTCGTTCCATTTCCACCGGTACCCGGAACTTTTTTCCATAAGTAATTCGTTGTTCCATTCACAGAGTAACGGATTAGGAATGTATCTGCAGAAACATATTGCGTCCAACTCACATCAGCAGAATTGTTAGTGATGTTAGATGTCGCAAGTCCTGTCGGAATTACACATGCAATTGGAACTGCCGAAGTAGTGAAAGTGATCGTACTGCTATATCCGGTTGAAACACCTGAACAAATAGAACTGATTGCTAAATTGTAAGTTGTGTTTGGATATAGACCATTTATGATTGCCGAATATCCGGAACTTCCAGGCTGGTTTAGATAAATAAAACTAAATGAGCCCTGAACATTATAACGAATCCTGAAAGTGTCAGCAGTTACCAGATTTGTCCAGTCGATTAATGCAGAAACATTGGTGATATTCGAAACAGACAGACTGTGTGGACGAGAACAAGCAACAGGGATATTAAGTGTAGTGAAATTGTCAGAGGCACTATAACCAGAGCTTACTCCACTGCAAATTGAACTTACCTGATATGAGTAAAGAGAATTTGGTTGGAGGTTGTTTAAGGTCACTGTACTGCCTCCTGCTCCGTTAATATTCATGTATTGATTGATTCCACTTCCGAATTTACTATAACGAATTCTAAAAGTATCAGCAGTGACATATGGCGACCAACTCAATGTTACACTTGTATTTGTTGTGTTCGATGATGAAAGTCCCCATGGTCTTGCACATGCAACCGGTGTTGACAATGTCACAAACTGATAAACCGGACAATATCCGCTGCTTACGCCGTTGCAGATTGAACTAATCTGAACGTTATACGTTGTTGCAGGTGCTAAATTTGTAAGCGTATAATTATGTGCCAATGCGCCATTCACATTTATGTATCTGTTATTACCTGATCCGAATTCAGAATACCGAATTCTGAAAGTATCAGCGACTACAAAATTTGTCCAGCTGATATTTGCGGAAACATTGGTGATCGAACCGGCAGCAACAGCATACGGACGAGCACAATTTATCGGCGTTGATAGAGTTGTAAAATTAAATGGCGCGCTATATCCACTGCTAACACCAAGACAAATCGAACTGATCTGAACAGTATAAGTCGTGCCCGGATTCAAATTTGTAAGTGAGGCGGTATGCGGTATTGGTGAAGTCGAATTGATGTATCGATAATTGATCGTATTCTGTTCTGCATAACGTATCCTGAATGTGTCTGCAGAAACATAATTAGTCCATAGAATTGTCGCAGCTGTATTTGTTACACCGCTTGCAGAAATTCCATAAGGGCGAATACAAGGAACCACTGTTGTACCTGTTGTGAATGAAACAACCGGCACACTGTAAGTGCTGCTTATTGCGCCATTGCAAATCGTGCTGATGTCAACGTCATAAGTTTCTCCCGGTGAAAGATTGCTCAGCGACGTACTGGTCAATCCACCGGAACCATTTACATCTTTGTAGAAATATCCTGAAGTAGCAGTTTTGTAACGAATGCGGAAGGTGTCAGCAACAGTTGGAGTTATCCAGTTGACAGTTGCAGTTGTATTCGTTATTGCAGAAACAGAAACTCCGGTTGGAACAGGGCATGAATTCACTTGTGGAACAAGGAATCCATTTGTTAAAATGTTATCGACAGGAATTACCCCAAGCCAAGGTTGTGAATAATCGTAAGTAATCACATGCACGTCGTACCATCCGAATGGAGCTCCAACAGGAATTGTGAAATCAGCCGTAAATACGTCGTCGTAGTAAGGGGGAACTGACATTGGCCAAGTATAGAAACTCGTAAAAATTGTTGTTGCACCTTGTTGTAAATAAATATCATTTGTTCCTAAAGACGACGAACTGCTAAACATAACCCCGTTCGCCATGGTAATTGTCGTAGTAAGAGTTTGTCCTCGGAATGCATTTGAAGGACTTATGGATGCTACCTGAGCCTTTACAAAATTAAATGAGAAAAATAGCAATGCAAGGAGTAATAATTTTTTCATATGATGATACTTTGGGCGATTTTGTCAGGTTATAAAAATATAATTTTTAAATCAATTTGTTGAATTAATAAATCACTTTTTGGTGAATCGATGGGAATTGAAGTCTTCGGTAGTTTATGAATAGGTCAAAGGTCAAGGGTCAAAGGTCATGGATCGGTACTTCTAAACAAGCATCAACATGACCTTACGCTTGACCTTTTACCTTTGACCCTTGACCTAATTTTACCGCCCTAGGCATTTACTTCCTAACAATTCACTACCTTTGCAACCCAATTTGAACAAAAAATGACAAAAGCAACAATTTACACAGACAAAGGGAATATGAAGGTGGAGTTTTTCGATAAAGACGCCCCAAATACCGTAAAAAACTTCGTCGATTTAGCTAAAAAAGGCTATTATAATGGATTGACATTTCATCGTGTGATCCCGAATTTCGTAATTCAAGGTGGTTGTCCTGATGGAACAGGTGCCGGTGGTCCGGGTTACAAGATTAAATGTGAACTTGATGGCGGTAACCAATATCATGATCGTGGTGTTTTGAGCATGGCTCATGCAGGTCGCGATACCGGTGGCTCACAATTTTTCATTTGTCATAGCCGTACAAACACTGCTCACCTTGACAGAAACCATACTTGTTTTGGAAAAGTAGTGGAAGGTCTGGAAGTGATCGATGCAATTCGTGCCGATGATGAGATTACAAAAATTGAAGTAACAGAAGAATAAATCGTATTGTAAAAATTGTAGATGAATAAGACAAAAAATATTTCAGTAAGGCTGCTCATTGCAGCCTTATTTTATTTACCGTCGTTGGTGCATGCACAAGGATTAACTGTAAGTTCTGCGCAATTGAATTTTGGTGTAGCATATGAAAATGCACCCGACAGTCTTTTGTTGACTATACAGAATCCAACTTCACGTGACATTAGTGTCACAGGAATTAAATTCTATACCACCTACGGACAGCCGGCCTTTTCATCGCAATTCACAAATGCATATGTAATTTCAGCAGGTAGTTCGCAAGCTGAATGGATAAAATTTTCTCCTCGTCACAACATTTTACACAATACAGAAATGGTAATTGAAAATGATGGCTTGAGAGGTTACGTAAGCGTTGACCTTATCGGACAAGGCCGTTATTCAAAAACATATTATTCTGCAACGGAAAATACATCGGAAGAAGCATTGAAAACATCAATTCACAATGTTACGGGTGTTGGATATACTTCACTTGGATATAATGATGCACGTGACGAAATGTTTATGTCGATCGATAATCAACGTGTCAATGGACAAGGCGCATCTATAAATACATTAGAGTGTGTTTACACAGGAAGATTAGCGACCGGTTACGTTGATCGTTCAGACTGCCAGACAAGCGACAATTTCAATACAGAACATACATGGCCGCAATCTTTATTTGCAAGTGCTGAGCCAATGAAATCAGATCTGCATCATCTCTTTCCAACAGACGATGCAGCGAATGGTATCCGTGGCGATAATCCATTTGCAGAAGTAACGAATCCGACATGGTCAGTTGGTGGATCCTCAGGAACTAATACTTTCTTCGAACCAAGAGATGAACATAAAGGCGCAGTAGCCCGTGCAATGTTTTATTTCGTTTTGCGATATCAGAATTATTCGAATTTTCTTGACGCTACGCAAGAATCAGTTTTAAGAAATTGGTACAATACTTTTCCTGTTACAGCAGTTGATAGAACAAGAGTTGATGACATTCAAGCTGTTCAGCACAACAGAAATCCATTTGTGGATTACCCGCAATTTCTGGAGCGTATCCGTTCTATCGTTTTTACATCTATAGCGCAAAGAGTATTTTCATACGACCTGACTCAGGATACAGCAATCTTCGGATTTGTTCCTGCGAATATTCC
>Ga0116177_10002588_pt1 | contig 13277 bp, 13 predicted proteins | sample AD_STIC10_MetaG_FD_89750 | JGI IMG/M metagenome (GOLD analysis project Ga0116177, IMG submission 89750) | Active sludge microbial communities of municipal wastewater-treating anaerobic digesters from USA - AD_STIC10_MetaG | ecosystem: Engineered > Bioreactor > Anaerobic > Digestate | place: USA...
TGACGTGAAAGGAGTGTCGTTAACATTTATTACATTTTCAAACTTTCAAATTTTTACTTTAACCTTTTCCTTCTCTACTTAAGCCTTTCACCTCATTCGACTACGCTCAGTATGACGGTTGGTAGAATTATTACTTCTGACGACTGACTTCTGAATTCTGACTTCTTAACTCTTACTTCTGTATCCTGTATTCAAAGTGTTCTGAGAAACGTGTAGATACTTCGATAATACTTAGTATGACAGCAAGGAGAGTTGAATTTTGGTTTTGAATTATGAGTTTTTGATTCATGAATTCATTTTCTTATTTTTTACTTTTACCTTTCTACTTTCACCTCATTAGAATCCACGTTTTTGAACTTTTTGGTAATCGGCTAGCGTCATTAATTTCACCAGTTCCCTGAACGATGTTTTATGCTGCCAGCCTAACAGTTTTTTTGCTTTTTCCGGGTTTCCGATTAACAATTCGACTTCGGTAGGGCGGTAGTAACCAGGACTGACCTCTACAACCGTATCGCCCGGTTTGATTCCGGGTAATTCAAATCCTTTCGACTCAAAACCGGAAACGATGCCTTTTTCGCTTTCATTTTTACCGACCCAGTCAATTTTTACACCTAATTCGGCAAAAGCAAGCTCTGCAAACTCTCTAACAGTGTGTGTTTCGCCGGTTGCAAGCACAAAATCTTCGGCCTGCGAATGTTGTAAAATACGCCACATGCCTTCGCAATATTCAGGTGCAAAACCCCAATCGCGTTTCGCATCCAAATTCCCCAAAATTAGTTTATCCTGCAATCCCATTGCAATTCGAGCTACAGCTCGTGTTATTTTTCGTGTAACAAAGGTTTCGCCGCGACGAGGGCTTTCGTGATTAAATAAGATGCCGTTGCATGCGAATAAATTATATGCTTCGCGATAATTTACAATAGACCAAAAGGCATATAATTTGGCAACACCATACGGCGAACGCGGATAAAAGGGCGTTTTTTCTGACTGCGGTATTTCTTGTACTTTACCAAAAAGTTCGCTGGTTGAGGCTTGATAGAACTTTGTTTTTAGCCCAATTTCGCGTATGGCATCTAAAAAACGTAAGGTTCCAAGAGCATCGACCTGAGCTGTATAATCGGGCAAATCGAACGATACTTTTACATGACTTTGTGCACCCAAATTATAAATCTCGTCGGGTTGTACTTTTTCTAAAATACGATGCAGGCTGGAGGTATCTACCAAATCGCCATAATGAAGAAATAGTTTTTTATTAAGAATCTCTGGATTATTGTACAGATGGTCAATTCTGCCTGTATTAAACGAGCTGCTGCGACGAATAATGCCGTGCACTTCGTAGCCCTTTTCCAATAATATTTCGGCAAGATAGCTTCCATCCTGTCCGGTAATTCCTGTTATGAGTGCTTTTTTCATATCTAAATATGTAATTTTTCTTATTTGCTTATATTTTTACTGTTCATATCTCGGCATAGAAACGACAAAACACAAAAGACGTATGTTCTTAATTTACTTCTTTTGAATCTTCGTTAATTTTTCTTTTACGTTAAGTTTTGCATGTACTGAATTAATTTTTGGGTAATTTCCTTTTTTGCTTCGCTCCAATTAAAAGAGGTAAGCATTATAGGGTCTTCTTCTTCATCGGCATCGTCAAAAAACGATAAACTCTTTAACGCCATCAACTCAGAAGCATCGTAATATTTAAGTTTATAAAAATCTAGTATTTCTTTTAACGAAAATTCTTTCAACAAAAAATATAAATCCGTAAAATCTTTTTTTGACCCTCTTCCGGTAATGGCAGCGATTTTCATGGCAGCAATATCTTTTTTCCCTGCAAGTATCAATTTATTTTCACACTTTGCTTCTTCGAGCCAGGGATAGGGATAATTAACCAAATCCACTTTAATTCCATTTATTAAATAAATATTTATATTTTGAGTTTTGTTTAACAGCGTTACGACACCTAAATTATTTAATACTTTTATCAACTCAAATTCATCAACTTCTAATGTTCCAAACAAATCTATATCAACTGATAATCTATGCCCTATTTGCAATGCAAGCGAAGTTCCTCCCACCAATCGTAGTTGTTTAAACACTTCAAATTGCATTAATTTATTTAAAAGTTCCAGTGTTTTGGATTCAATTGATTGAAGGTGTAACATAAAAATTTTTCTCTAGGAGTGCCCGATAACAATGAAATAAAAGACAACGATTTTTTATCTAAGTGCTTTAATTTTGTCGCTGTTTGCACAATCTCATCCATACCATAATATTTTAAAATAATCAACCAATCGTTTAATAAGCCATATTCTAACACTCGTTGTATTAACCATCTTTTATTTTTATCTAAACAAATGTTAGATTTGTCAATGTCCCAAAAAAGATGTGGAGATAATTTATCTTTAATTATTTCGCTTTTCATATTTTTAGTGTTTTTTTCTCCACTTAGAACACGGAAGTACACAGAGGGATAAAAATAAAAAACCTATGATTCTCTGACTTATCGTTGGTTTATAGTTTTTTTCTACAATGTATAATGCAAATTAAACAAGGTGTTTGAATATACAAAGATGTAGTTTTACTAAACGACATTTTTTATTTTTGTCGGACGTTACTGTTTCTAAACAACATCTTCCCATCGCAGTGGTGTTCCGCGTTTTAGTTCTTTGTTCGCTTTTTTGCCCAATACATCGAAATAATATTTTGGCGAAATGCCATAACCCGGTCTAATACTGCGTATATTTTCCGGGGTGAGTGTTTCGCCCATTTTAATATCTTTTACGACAAACAATGATCGTCCTAATTGCTTGCTTGCCTTGGCTTTTTCGTCGAGTTCATAATTTACGTTGCCAAGAGATTTTTCGGCTTCGCGAACATGCTTAACCATCAGCGAAAATTCGTCTTTGTCGAGCGAAAATGCAGCATCGGGACCTCCAATGCTCTTGTCGAGTATAAAATGCTTTTCGATAATTTTGGCGCCTAAAGCAACCGAAACAACGGGCGATGTTATACCCAGTGTATGATCGCTCAATCCAACCTCACAACCAAATCGCTGCTTCATATCCGGAATCGTTAATAAATTAGCTTTTTCAACGGGTGCAGGATAAGACGATGTGCATTTTAAAAGAGCTATTTGATGGTTGTTTCCCCGATGACAAGCATTTATAGCATCATAAATATCTTCTTCGGTAGCCAATCCTGTGGAAATAATCATTGGTTTGCCAAGCTTTGCCGCTTTCTCGATGAGAGGAATGTCGAAAATTTCGAACGATGCAATTTTATATGCCGGAGGGTTAAATTGTTCCAAAAAATCAACCGCCGAAAAATCGAAGGGCGTTGAAAAACAATCCAAACCACTTTTTTTTGCTTCTGCAAATAATGCTTCGTGCCATTCCCAAGGAGTGTAAGCTTGTTGGTATAAATTGTACAACGTTTGTCCATCCCAAATGGTACCATGATTGAGTCTGAAATATTCGTTATCGCAATCGATGGTAATGGTATCGGGCGTATAGGTCTGAATTTTAATGGCATCGGCACCTGCATCAGCTGCTGCCCTTATCGTCCGCAATGCAACATCGAGATTCTGATTGTGATTCGCCGATAATTCAGCAATAATATAAACAGAAGTAATAGGAAAGCTAAGCATTAGTTATTGATAGAAAATTTTTGTGATACAATATGCTTATCAGACAGGGCTATGGAAAGATAAATACCATTGTTATAATTTAATGTTTCTTCTTTTTCTTCTTTTTCACTTAATAAAAATTGTTCAAGCATTTTCCCTGAAACGTCATATATTTTGATTAAAATTTTTTCGTTAAAAGGATTTTTAAATAAGAACGTTGAATTGCTTAAATTTGATTTGAAGACAAAATTAACATTTTCATTTATTTCATTTTTATTTACTTCAGTAATAAATTGAAACCCTTTGTAGTAATATAAATTAGGCAAACCTCTTTTAGCAGAAGCGTCTGTGGTAAGAGATACAGCATTGCTTGAATATGAAGCATATGGAAGAGGTAAATCTGCATTATTTATTTTTGATAAATAAGGAACATCTGAAGTAGGATTATATTCACTAACATAAACTTCACCATCCGGACCAACCTGAATTGCAGAAGGCTCATTCCCATTTGTTAGGTGAGCAAGAACCTGAACATTATTAAATGGATTTTGCTGAGATAAATCAAATTGATATATATAATTTGTTACCCCAAGTGCAGAAGAACATGTCGATAAATAGAGTTTTGATTCATTTGGAGAAAATTCAACTCCATAGTTCTGATCATAAATAATTGGAGATGTTTGACAAGAAATTACTTGACCTGTACTTCTATCAAAATCACATATATCTAACTCTGCCCTATATCTTACAACAGCCAATTTACTTCCATTTTTATTTGCTTTCATATATCCTTCTGCATTCATCCATCCATCATGCCAAGGGTATGAAGGGTATGCTCCACCATTATGAATGGACCCAACACTACTAACAACAGGTGTAGTATTGAGACCAGATGAATTTAGTTTAAAAGATAAAAAATTGTTTGAACCCCATTCATGTGCAATAATCCAATATCCATTTTCGGATGAATTTAAGATTGCGGTTATTTTAGCTGAAACGGGAGAATATAATAAAATGTTTTTTTGATTTGGGACAATATCTCCTTTACCATTATCTAATGACATATCAACAATACTATATCTAAGACCATTCTGTAAATGATTTTCAACAGCGTCTACTGTAAAAACAAAAAACAATCCATTATTATTTAAATCGGGTACAATAATACATGATTGACTAGCCGAAGTATGACCAAGCAATCCAGAACCATTAGGCATTTGTTGGTGATATCTGTTATAAACCTGTGAGCCATCACAATAGAATAATAAATTTCCATTTAAATCACAAATGGTAGCTACGCCTTCAATCGTATTTGTTTTCCCGCCAGAGATAGAAACTGGATAGCCATTATTAAAATTTATTCCTGCATATTTACCAAAATACCAAATGTTACTATTATAATTGCTTGCTTGCCCAAAAGAAAATTTAATTAAAATTAAATTTAAAACGATTAATAGTAAAAATATCTTTTTCATAAACTCTTTTTTTACAAAGATAATATTTTTTATAATTCAAAAATTGAAAAATTCTTTTTTTCACCTTTTTTAATTATTTCAAGTGAATTTTTTCCCTCATTAAACATTAAATCTATAACAGAAGCATATGAAATAAAGGGTGGAAATAATTGGTTATATTCCGGGTGTTCATAATTTTGAAATTCAATCATAATGTTTTTATTTAAAAATTCATCTTTTTCTTCAACTAAATAATCTTTTGACCCTAAAGGGGATACATATACATTAACATTTAAACATTCACATATTGAAGATAAAAGTTTACTCCGTTTTTCATTAATATTCAATTCAGATGCTTTTATAAAGTTAGCTTTTATGCCAATAAATTGACTTATTGTTTTAATAAGTTCAATATTTAATTCACTTAAAGACTTGTGCTTTTTCAAATAAACTTCATTTAAAATTACATATATTTCATTGAAATAATTTGATTTGGCATAATTATAATACATTGTTTTCAAGTGTGTTTCATAAAAATTTATGTCTGATATACTTGCTTCATAAATTTTTTGAAAAAACTTATTTTTAACATCCACAGGAACCGTCAACCACATTAACCCATTTTTTGTTTTAATTCTATTTCTTTGCTGCCATGATCTTTTATCAAACTGAACATTATCTAAAAAAATAAAATAATCAACTTGATTGATTAAAGAAAAATACCCTATCCAAGGTAAGTAGGTTGGCTGCATGATAGCTGCTTTCATATTATTTTAAATAAAATTTAATAGAATATTCTTTAAAAGATTGTTTTTTCCAAAATTGAAACGCAATTTTATTGTTAATAATAACTTCTAGTTCAATTTTTTCAATTTTTTTTCTTTTTAATTCACTTATAATTAATTTAGAAAAATAATTTCCTAAATCATTTCTTCTTTTATTTCTGAAAATATAAAAATCATAAATTTTCCCAATTTTTTTATTTAAAAATCGATGTTTCTCTATACCATATATTGAAAATCCAACTTTCTCATTTTTATATAATAACCAAACTAAATACAATTCTTTTGCTTTTTTTATACTTTCAAAATATTCATTTTTAAATTCCTGTGTTGGGACAAAATTTTCGTTTAATTCAGTAAAATAATCTATGACATGTTTAATAAACATCATTTTTTCACTTTGTCTCACTGGTGATATTTTATATAATTCCATTATAGATTAATTATTTTATTAATAATTCTTTCCTTTCCTTTGCCATCAATTATATTTTTCGACTGTTCTTTTATTTTTTTTATTTTCTCTATAAATTTTAAATCTGCAAATATTTGAAATAAATCCGTAATATTCTCACAATACATTATTAGCCCTTTGTTCGCTAAACTCTTTAAAATCTTTTTCTGAAATAAATTCCTACTAAAAGATATTACCGGAATATTTAAATATAATAACTCCCATAATGTATTACCACCTGCAATTATTGCGAAATCTGTATATTTATAAAGTTCAAAAAGAGAATTTGAGGGATATAATAAAACATTTTTTTTGCTTATATGAATTGATTTTTCATTTCGATATAAATCTCCTATTACAAAATTAAAAGTGAACAAAAATTTTTCTATATTGCTGTTTATTAATTGTGAAGTAAGGTCATCAGGATCACTATTTCCAAAAGTTACAAGTACATTATTAATTTCATTTTTTGTTTGATTTTTTATATTTAAAACTTCATCGTTAATAATTATACTTTCAAATCCTGTGATGATTTTTGATTTGTCTATACCATTATATAAAGGCGTTTCGTCGTAAAAATTAGGGTTAATTATTAAATCTGAATTATATTTTTCTTTATCAGCAAAATCATCAATAACAATAATTTTAGTAAGCCTGTTTTTATTGAAAGAATTAATATATTGATAATCAAAATTATATCCATCAAAAATAATAATATCAAAATGTTTATTATCTATTTCATTAATTATTTGATAATCTTCAATCCATTTTTTAAAATCACCTTCTAAATTTGAATAAAATGTTACATTTATTTTTCTTTTAGTAAATTCTTTTGCTAATATTAAACATCTATATAAATGTCCCCCTCCTATTCTAAAATTAGCATCTACCCTAAATAAAACTCTTTTATTCATGTTGCATTTTATATTTCCATTCGGCTAATTTCCAATCTTCTTCGCTGTCAATATCCTGAACTTCTGTTTCGGGAAGAATGATGGCTCCTGAGTTTTTTGAAAAAAAACGTTTTTGTTTCATAAACTCCTCCACTTTCATCCAATAAAATTGTCCGCTGTCGTGGTATGCCGGTTCTAAATCTTGCGAGCGTTTGGCAAAATTTTCGGGTTGAAACATAGAAACATTGCCGTCTGACAGTCGAAGTGCCCGTTGTATAGGATACGAAAATCGAACAATAGGAAAAACCGAGTCATATTTTTTTTCAAGCATTAGGTCATACGCTTCCATCAACCTTTTAGTATTGATAAAAGGAGCTGTTGCCAACAAACAGCAAACATTTTCATACATTTTACCTTGTTTTTGGTAGTTTAATAAGACTTCTTCTATTACCTCACCAATAGTAGCAAAATCGTTTGCTGTTTGCGGAGAGCGAAAAAAAGGAACCGTTGCTCCATATTTTTTAGCCATCTCGGCAATTTCTTTATCGTCGGTCGAAACCATCAGTTCCGAAAACAATCCCGATTTTTGGGCGGCTTCTATGGAATAAGCAATGATGGGCTTTCCCAAAAAGGGCTTAATGTTTTTATGAGGAATACGCTTACTTCCACCCCTTGCCGGTATAATTGCTATGTTTTTATAGGTTTGCATGATATTTCAAAAAATCTTGATATGCCATTCGTATTCCTTGTTCGAGCGATGTTTTATGCTTCCAACCCAACGAATGAAGCTTTGTTACATCGAGCAGTTTACGCGGGGGTCCATCGGGTTTAGTGGTATCAAATACCAAGTTGCCTTGGTAGTCTACAATTTGTTTAATAAGCATGGCAAGTTCTTTTATGCTAATCTCTTCGCCACTGCCAATATTTACCCAGCCTTCCTCATTATAATTTTCCATTAGGTAAATACATGCATCTGCCAAATCGTCGGCAAACAGGAATTCGCGTTTAGGCGTTCCTGTTCCCCATACCACCACTTCGGGCAAATTTTTAACTTTCGCTTCGTGAAAACGACGTATTAGAGCCGGCAAAACATGCGAATTTTCGGGATGATAATTATCGTTGATGCCATATAAATTTGTAGGCATTACACTAATAAAATTGCAACCATATTGGTATCGATAGGTATCGCAAAGTTTTAAACCGGCAATCTTGGCAATAGCATAACCTTCGTTGGTAGGTTCTAACTCACCGGTAAGCAAATATTCTTCTTTCATGGGTTGCGGAGCAAATTTGGGATAGATACACGATGAACCAAGAAACAATAGTTTGCTTACGTCTGTTTTATATGCAGCATGTATGGTATTTGCTGCAATCATCAAATTTTCATATAAAAACTGTGCTTTATATGTATTATTTGCGTGTATTCCTCCTACTTTAGCTGCTGCTACAAAAACCATATCCGGCTTATGTTGTTCAAAAAACAGTTCGGTTTGTTTTTGATTGGTTAAATCAAGCTCAGAATGCGAAGCTGTGATAATGTTATTAAAGCCTTTTTGTTGAAGAGCCCTAAAAATGGCACTTCCTACCATACCATGATGTCCGGCAACAAATATTTTATTTTCTATTTTCATTTTTTAGTTCTACCTATTCAAGATTTGTTCACTAATATTTACAGCTCCGCCCTTTCAGTTACATAATTGTAACCTACTAAGGCCATTTATCTGTTTTATTTTAAAGCACTTGCAGGTAATTTTTAGGAATTTGAACCACCATCGAAATCGGTAAGTTTGAAATCCTAAATAAAACCTTGTGCTTTCCGTTAAGCTGAATCACTTCACCCATATATCCATTAAACATCCCCCGCACCACCTTTACCTTTTGCCCAACTTCAACCGGCAAATCCATTGAGTGAAATTTATATGACGAATCGCAAATCGATTTTATCATCTCTATTTCATCATCGGATACAATGGCCGGTTTACCGTCGAACCAAACATATTTAACAACACCATTTATTTTTAAACATTTGGGATACGTTCTTTTATTCACCTTAACGAACAAATAAGAATTAAACACCGGAACCAATACCCATTTTTTTCTATCCTTCCACTGCCGTAGTACTTTCTGCATAGGCAAATAATTCTCTATCCCCTCTTGGGCAAGAGCATTACTTACTTTCTTCTCAAATCTTGAACGCACATACAACGCATACCAATCGGCCATTGCTCAATTCTTATTTTATGGAGTAAAATTACTTAAATTTTTAATACTTTTTATTGACCTTAAATAACCTTATTAGGTTTCCGTTGTTAATAAGTTTTAATATTCATATATGCATAAATTATATACATTAAAAAATAATTATGTACGTTTGCAAAAAATTTCATTAAAACCAAAATATATGAAAGCTTATGTATTTCCCGGTCAGGGAGCACAATTCCCCGGTATGGGCAAAGAATTATACGAAAATAATGTATTAGCAAAAGACTTATTTGAAAAAGCTAACGAAATTCTTGGTTTTCGTATCACAGACATCATGTTCAACGGAACAGAAGACGAACTAAAACAAACCAAAGTAACTCAACCGGCTATTTTTTTACATTCGGTAATTTTAGCCAAAACGATGAGCGATTCATTTAAACCCGAAATGGTTGCCGGCCACTCGTTGGGCGAATTTTCAGCACTTGTAGCTGCCGGTGCCATGAATTTTGAAGACGGCTTGCGTTTGGTTGCCGCACGTGCTATGGCAATGCAAAAAGCTTGCGAAAAAGAACCCTCAACCATGGCCGCAATATTAGGAATGGATGATGCCGTTGTAGAAGAAGTCTGTGCATCGATAGACGACGTAGTTGTTCCTGCCAATTTTAACAGCCCCGGACAGCTCGTGATATCGGGTAGTATTTCGGGAATTGACAAAGCCATTGCAGCACTTCAACAACGCGGTGCAAAGCGTGCTTTAAAATTAGTTGTAGGTGGTGCTTTCCACTCACCGCTAATGGAACCGGCTCGAATTGAATTAGCCGCAGCTATCGAAAAGACAGCGATTAATGCTCCTGTTTGCCCCATTTATCAGAATGTAACAGCACTACCGGAAACCAATCCAGATAAAATTAAAGCCAACCTAATAGCACAACTTACAGCTCCCGTTCGTTGGACTCAAACCATACAAAACATGATAAAAGATGGTGCAACCAGCTTTACCGAAGTAGGTCCTGGACAAGTATTACAAGGCCTCATTAAAAAAATAGACCGCAATGCTGTTATTGCTTAAAACAGGTCGTTAATTTTTATTTTAAGATAACTTTCGTTTTTACAGAAAAATAATAAAAAGCTTTGTTTCCCAAAAACAAAGCTTTTTTGTACATTTGAAATAAAAAACGTTATGTACATCTTATTTGGTATCCTTGTTGCTTTATCGTTAATAATCATTGTATTAACCATCACAAAAAAATCACAAAACAACCAAGAGTTTTTAAACAAGCTCGATTTTATTGAAAAAGACTTACAACGACTTGAATCGTTGATGCGTGATGAGTTTTTACGCAATAGAGATGAATCGCAAAAATCGTTTAAAGACAATAGAGTAGAGCTTAGCCAAACCCTCACCAATTTTAGTGAAATACTGACTAAATCGGTTGGGTCGTTGCACTCAACTCAAAAAGAACAGTTCGATGGTTTTTCAGTTCGTATTAAAGAACTGACGGAGGGTTTTAACGAACGTTTTAAATCTTTCCAAGATCAAATAAACAATCAACTCAAAGAAAACAAAGAAGACCTTAACCGGAGTTTAAAAGTCTTTCAGGATTTGTTTAATCAAAGTGTAAAAGATTTTAACGATGTTCAGATTCAAAAATTCAGCGAATTAATTTTAAAACAAGAACAATTAAAACAAGAAACCGAACAAAAATTAGAAAAAATTCGCGATGCCGTTGAAAAGAAACTCGAAAGCTTACAACAAGAAAACAGTAAGAAACTCGAAGAAATGCGTGCCACGGTTGATGAAAAACTTCAAACCACACTCGAAAAACGCCTGAGTGAATCGTTTAAAGTAGTAAGCGAACGATTAGAACAGGTTCATAAAGGACTTGGCGAAATGCAAAGTTTGGCTTCGGATGTAGGTGATTTAAAAAAAGTGCTGTCCAACGTAAAACAACGAGGCGTAATTGGCGAAATACAATTAGGGGCTATTCTCGAAAATATTTTATCGCCCGGACAATACCAACAAAATGTAAAAACAAAACCCAATAGCTCCGATTTTGTTGAATATGCTATTGTATTACCCGGGAAAGATGAGCACGGAACTCCTGTTTTTCTACCTATCGATTCAAAATTTCCCATCGAAGATTATTTAAGATTAGTCGAAGCATACGAACAAGCCAATGCTGTCGAAATAAAAAATTCTACAACCAACTTACAAAATGCCATTCGCAAATCGGCAAAAGACATCCACGACAAATACATTGATCCGCCAAACACAACCGATTTCGGAATTTTATTTCTTCCGGTTGAGGGATTGTATGCTGAAGTGGTTCGTCAGGCAGGTTTAATCGAAGACCTAAACCGAAATTATAAAATTATCATTGCCGGGCCAACCACATTAGCAGCACTTTTAAATAGCTTACAAATGGGCTTTAGAACCCTTGCCATTGAAAAACGCAGTAGCGAAGTTTGGAAAGTTTTACAAGCAGTAAAAACAGAATTTGGCTCTTACAAAGACGTTTTGTTAAAAGCAAAAAAAAGCATCGATAAAGCCGGCGAAGAAATTGAAAGACTGGTTACTACACGCACTAATAAAATTCAATCGAAATTGAAAAACCTTACAGAACTGCCCGAAGAAGAAGCTAAAAACATTTTAGACACCAACAACGTAGAAAGCATTGATGAAATAAACGAAGATGAAAATTAACGTTTTACTTTATTTTCTTCTGCTTTCTTTCTTTTCAACAAAAGGTCAATCTGTTGCAGATTCATTATCTAAATTAATTCAGCATGCTTCCCACGACACCATTCGATGTCAATACTTGCTCGATTTAGGCGATTATTACGAAAATAGAATCCCCGATAGCGCCATTTACTTTTATCAAAAAGCCGAAGTTGTTTCGTGGAACAACCTACTAAAGGTTAAACAATTAAACGCTTCGGAAGCAAAAATTTTTGCCGATTTATTTTCAAAAGCACTTCGGTATAGAGCTATTGTTTTGCTTAACCAAAAAAGAAATGGTCCTATTCTTCAACTCTTAAACACATCGCTTCGTATGGCAGAAATCATTTCGAACAAAAAAGCAATTTCTGCTTGCTATACCAATATTGGTGTCTATTATTTAGACCATGCATATTATGAAAAAGCGCTGGAGTATTATTACAAAGCACTCCACATTAGCGAACAAATCCAAGATAAAAAAGGATGTGCCAATTTGTATAATAACATTGCCAATATTCATAACTTACAATTTGAATACAAGAAAGCTGTAAACTATTACTTGAAAGCGATTAAACTTTATAAAGAACTAAATATTGATTACTTCGTTGCTCAAGGATACAACAATTTGGGTATAACGTACAAAAACCTCAAGAAATACCATGAAGCTGCATCACTTTTAAGTAAAGCACAACAAATATTTTCGCAATATGAAGACATATCACATCAAGCTTCGTGCATAACCAATATTGGAATTATACATTTTGAGCAAAACCAATACGACTCTGCTCTTTTATATCATAAAAAAGCGTTTGAATTATATAAAACAAACGAAGATACGGATGGAATGGTCATTTGCTATGAAAACCTTTCAGAAACGCTTATTGCCAAATATGAAAATCTTAAAAACACAACAAAAACAGAAAATCAAGATCTTCTTTTACAAGCAAAATTTTATGCAGAAAAAGCACTTGGTTGGACCACAAATAAATACTACACAAATGTAATTAGCTATTCGCTTATGAACATCCACAAGCGTCTTAACAATAAAATAAAAGCATTCGAATATGCAAACCAATATATTGCTACAAAAGACAGCTTGTTTTCTGAGGAAAAAACAAAAGCATTGGCTCAAGCAGAAGCATTGTATAAAA
>Ga0116177_10002594_pt1 | contig 13264 bp, 10 predicted proteins | sample AD_STIC10_MetaG_FD_89750 | JGI IMG/M metagenome (GOLD analysis project Ga0116177, IMG submission 89750) | Active sludge microbial communities of municipal wastewater-treating anaerobic digesters from USA - AD_STIC10_MetaG | ecosystem: Engineered > Bioreactor > Anaerobic > Digestate | place: USA...
CAGGATGCCCACCACCAGCGACAAGGCCGCAATTCCCGAGATCAGCACGCGCCACTGTTCATCGAGCGGACCGACGCCGGCTTCGAGCAGGCGATAGGCCATCGCGAACGCCGCCAGCTTCGGCGCCGCGCCGATGAACAGGGTGATCGGCGTGGGTGCGCCCTGATAGACGTCGGGCAGCCACATATGGAATGGCGCGGCACCGAACTTGAACGCGATGCCCGCAACCAGAAACACCATGCCGGTCAACAGGAGCGGCGTGGATGTCGTGACCGCATGGATGGAGGCGAGATCGAGACTGCCGGTCGCGCCGTAGATCAGCGACATGCCGTACAGCAACATGCCCGATGCCAGCGAACCCAGCACGAAATATTTCATCGCCGCTTCCGACGCCAGCGGGCTGTCGCGGTCGATCGCGACCAGCGCGTACGAACACAGCGCGAGCATTTCGAGGCCGAGATAGACCATCACCAGGTTGCCGGCCGAGATCAACAGCATCATGCCTGCGACCGAAAACAGCATCAGCACCGCGATCTCGCCCTTGTACAGGCCGCGTTCGCGCAGGAACGGCCAGCCATACAGCAAGGCGATGGCGGACACCACGCAGGTGCCGATCTTCAGCACGTCCGCCATGTTGTCGCGGATGAACATGCCGCCCAGCACGGCGCCCTGCCCGCCGGTCCCGGCCACCAGCAAGGCCGCGACCAGCACCAGGCTGGCGACCGCCAGCAGGTGGGTGACCACGCGCTGCTTCTCGTTGAGGAACAGGTCGAGCATCAGCAGCGCGAACGCGGACCCGACCAATACGAGTTCGGGGATCAACGGCAGGAATTCGCTGGCGGCGGGCGTGGCGAGGGTGGCTTGCATCGTCGTCATCGCCTCTTCAAAGCTTGGTGGCGGCGAGCTGCGCCGCCAGTTGCGCGATGGAGGGTTCCATCAGGTCGATCAGCGGCTTCGGCCACACGCCCAGCACCAGCACGCCGGCGGCGAACACGCCCAGCACCAGCCATTCGCGCCCATTGAGGTCCTCGAGCTCGGCGACATGCGCATTGCCGACTTCGCCCCAGATCACCCGCTTGGTCAGCCAGAGCGTGTAACCCGCGCCGATGATCAGGGTCGCCGCCGCGGCAAAGCCGACCAGCGGGCTGTGCTGGAACGCCGCCAGGATGACCATGAATTCGCCGACGAACCCGCTGGTGCCCGGCAAGCCGGAATTGGCCATCGCGAACAGCACCCAGAACATCGCGAACCACGGCATCACGTTGGCCACGCCGCCGTAGTCGCGGATCATCCGGCTGTGCATCCGGTCGTAGAGCACGCCGACGCAGGAGAACATCGCGCCGGACACGAAGCCGTGGCTGATCATCTGCACCATCGCGCCCTGCATGCCAAGGCGTGCGGCATCCTCGGCACCGACATCGCGCACCAATGCGAAGGCGATGAAGGTGCCCAGGGTGACGAAGCCCATGAGCGAGACCGACGAATACGCGATCAGCTTCTTCATGTCCTCCTGCACCAGCGCGACCAGGCCCACGTAGACCACCGCGACCAGCGACAGCGCGATCACCAGCCAGGCGTAATCGTGGCCGGCATCGGGGACGATGGGCAGGACGAAACGCAGGAAGCCGTAACCGCCGATCTTGAGCATGATCGCGGCCAGGATCACCGAGCCGCCGGTCGGCGCCTCCACGTGCGCATCCGGTAGCCACGTGTGGACCGGGAACATCGGCACCTTGACCGCGAACGCCACGAGGAAGGCGAAGAACAGCCAGGTCTGCTCGCCGATGGTCAGCGGCAGCGCGGCCATGTCGGCCAGCTGCCAGCTGCCGCCCTTGAGGTACAGGTAGACCAGCCCGACCAGCATGAACACCGAGCCGAGGAAGGTGTACAGGAAGAACTTCACCGAGGCATACACGCGGCGCGGGCCGCCCCAGACACCGATGATGATGAACATCGGGATCAGCATGCCTTCGAAGAAGACATAGAACAGGATCGCGTCGAGCGCGCTGAACACGCCGATCATCAGGCCTTCGAGGATCATGAAGGCCGCGTAGTACTGGCTCACGCGTTTGTCGATCGCGCCCCACGCACCGATCAGCACCAGCACCGTGGTCAGCGTGGTCAGGCCGATCAGCGCCAGCGAGATGCCATCCGCACCGAGGTGGTACTGGATGTCGTAGGCCGGCAGCCACGCGAGCTGCTCGACGTACTGCATGGCCGGGCTGGCCAGGTCGAAGCCCATGAACAGCGGGATGCTGCACAGGAAGGTGGCCACGGCGAAGCCGAGCGCGATCCAGCGCGCAGCCCCCGGGCGGGCATTGCCCGCAAGCAGGGTGCACACGCCGCCGAGGATGGGCAGCCAGATCAGGATGCTGAGGAGAGGCCAGTGGGTCACGCGCGGGTTTCCATCAAGTCGTTCATCCGGCTCAGAGCCAGTAGTGGTTGGCCAGCGCCAGCAGCGCGACCAGGCCCAGGATCATGGCGAAGGCGTAGTGGTACAGGTAGCCCGACTGCAGCTTGCGCACCAGGCCGGCGGTCAGCCCGACCAGGCCGGCGCTGCCGTTGACCACGAGGCCATCGATCACCTTGCCGTCGAACAGGCGCGAGAGCTTGCCCAACTTCACGCCACCACCGGCGAAACCGCCGATCCACAGGTCGTCCATGAAGTACTTGCGCTCCAGCACCTTGATCGGCCATGCCAGCGTGCGGGTAATGCCCTTGCGCCATTCCGGCATGACCATGTACAGCAGGGTGGCCAGCAGGAAGCCCATCAGCGCCAGGTAGAACGCCGGCGCCTTGAAGCCGTGCAGCGCGAACGCCACCGGGCCGTGGAACTCCTCGGCCAGCGCGGCCATGACGTCGCGTTCCTTCAGCACGTCGATCGCGCCGAGGAAGAACGGCAGTTGCTTCTCGTGGCCCATCATGTCGGTGCCGAACAGCATCGGCCCCACGGTAAGGAAGCCGATCGCGATCGAGGGGATCGCCAGCAACACCAGCGGCAGGGTCACCACCCATGGCGACTCGTGCGGCTCGTGCGCGCCATGGCCATGGCCGTGGTCGTCGTGATGCGCGTCGGCATGGTGGGCGTCGTGCGCATGCGCATCGTGGCCGTGCGCATCGTGCGCATGGGCCTCGCGGAAGCGTTCTTCGCCGAAGAACGTGAGGTAGAGCAGGCGGAAGCTGTAGAAGCTGGTGACGAACGCGCCCAGCAGCACCGCGAAATTGGCGTACTGCGCGATCAGGCTGCCCGGATGCTCGCCCGCATGGTGGGCGACGGCCTCGATGATGGTGTCCTTCGAGTAGAAGCCGGCGAAGAACGGCGTGCCGACCAGCGCCAGCGTGCCGATCCACATGGTGAGGTGGGTGATCGGCATGTACTTGCGCAGGCCGCCCATTTTCCGCATGTCCTGCTCGTGGTGCATGCCGATGATCACGCTGCCGGCGCCGAGGAACAGCAGCGCCTTGAAGAAGGCGTGGGTCATCAGGTGGAACACCGCCGCGGAGTAGGCGGACACGCCCAGCGCCACGGTCATGTAGCCGAGCTGCGACAGGGTCGAGTACGCGACCACCCGCTTGATGTCGTTCTGGACCATGCCGATCAGGCCGGTCCAGAACGCGGTGGTCGCGCCGATCACCAGGATGAAGTTGAGCGCGGTCGTCGACATCTCGAACAGCGGCGACATGCGCGCGACCATGAAGATGCCGGCGGTGACCATCGTCGCCGCATGGATCAGCGCGGAGATCGGGGTCGGGCCTTCCATCGAGTCCGGCAGCCAGACGTGCAACGGCACCTGCGCCGACTTGCCCATCGCACCGATGAACAGGCAGATGCAGACCACGGTCGGCACCGACCATTCATGGCCCGGCAACACGGTGACGGTGAGGTCGCGCATCGCGCCGGCGTTGGCGAACGCAGTGGCGTAATCGAGCGTGCCGATCCAGTACAGCACGCCGGCGATGCCGAGCAGGAAACCGAAGTCGCCGACGCGGTTGACCAGGAAGGCCTTGAGGTTGGCGAAGATCGCCGTGGGCTTCTTGAACCAGAAGCCGATCAGCAGGTAGGACACCAGGCCCACCGCTTCCCAGCCGAAGAACAGCTGCAGGAAGTTGTTGCTCATCACCAGCATCAGCATGCTGAAGGTGAACAGCGAGATGTAGCTGAAGAAGCGATGGTAGCCATCGTCTTCGGCCATGTAGCCGATGGTGTAGACGTGCACCAGCAGCGACACGAAGGTGACCACCACCATCATCATCGCGGTCAGCTTGTCGACCATGAAGCCGACATGCGCCGAGTAGTTGCCCACCTGGAACCAGGTGTAGAGGTTCTCGTTGAACGGGGCGGCGCCCTGCAGCAACTGCCAGAGCACGTGCGCGGACACCACGCAGCTGGCGGCCACGCCGAGGATGGTCACGCTGTGCGATGCCTGCCGGCCGATCTTGCGGCCGAACAAACCGGCCACGAGGCTGCCCAGCAAGGGCAGCAGCACGATCAGCAGCAGCTGGGTCTTGGAGATGATGAGTGCCGATGACATCGGGTCAGCCCTTCAGCGAATCGATGTCCGCCACGTCGATGGTGCGACGGTTGCGGAACAGGGTGACCAGGATGGCGAGGCCGATCGCGGCTTCGGCCGCGGCCACGGTCAGGATGAAGAACACGAAGACCTGGCCCGCGGGATCGCCCAGCGACCGCGAGAACCCGACGAAGTTGATGTTCACCGAGAGCAGCAGCAGTTCCAGCGACATCAGCAGCATGATCACGTTCTTCCGGTTGAGGAAGATGCCGGCCACGCTGATGCAGAACAGCACCGCGCCCAGGGTGAGGAAGTGGCCCAGGGTGAGCGCCGAGAAGACGTTGCTCATGGCGTGCCCTCCCCTTCAGCCGCCGCCGGCGGCGCGGGAGTTTCGGCTTTCATCTTCACCATGCGCACGCGATCGGAGGCCTTGACCCGGGACTGCGCCGACGGATCCTGGTGCTTGGTGCCACCACGACGACGCAGGGTCAGCATCACCGCCGCGACCACCGCCACCGTCAGGATCACCGCGGCAACCTCGAACGGAAGCATGAAGTCGGTGAACAGCGCCCGTGCCAACCAGGTCGTGTTCGGCACGTCGGCGCCGGTCGCGGCATTGTCTGCCAACGGCATCGCGGACGCGGCACGCACGCCGATCAGGGACAGCATCTGCACCAGCATCAGCACCGCCACCACCAGCCCGACCGGCAGGTACTTGACGTAACCCTCGCGCAACGGCGCCAGGTCGATGTCCAGCATCATCACTACGAACAGGAACAGCACCATCACCGCGCCCACGTAGACCAGCACCAGCGCGATGCCGAGGAACTCGGCGCCACCCACGATCCAGGTGCAGGCCACCGAGAAGAAGGTCAGCACCAGCCACAACGCGGCATGCACCGGATTGCGCGAGGTGATCGTGGCCAGCGCGGCGACCGCCGCGGTGGCGGCGAAGGCCAGGAACGCCAAGGTCGTGAAATCGAAATTCATCAGTCTCTCAACCTCAGCGGAACGGCGCGTCGGCGGCGCGGCGCTCGGCGATCTCCGCCTCCAGGCGGTCGCCGATGGCCAGCAACTGCGGCTTGGTCAGGATGTTCTGGCCGCGCTTGTCGAAGTGGTATTCGTGCACGTGGGTCTCGACGATCGAATCCACCGGGCAGGATTCCTCGCAGAATCCGCAATAGATGCACTTGAACAGGTCGATGTCGTAGCGCGTGGTGCGGCGGGTGCCGTCGGCACGCTGTTCGGAATCGATGGTGATCGCCAGCGCCGGGCACACCGCCTCGCACAGCTTGCAGGCGATGCAGCGTTCCTCGCCATTGGCGTAGCGGCGCAGCGCATGCACGCCGCGGAAGCGCGGCGACTGTGGCGTCTTCTCCATCGGGTACATCAGCGTGTACTTCGGCTTGAACAGGTACTTCAGGGTCAGCCACAGGCCGCCAAGCAGTTCCAGCAGGAGCAGGCTCTTGAAGTAGGAAACGATTTTACCCATGGCTTACTGCCCCGCCTGCAGGATGCCGGAGAACACCAGCAACGCGGTCACGAAGATCCAGACGATGGTGATCGGGATGAACACCTTCCAGCCCAGCCGCATGATCTGGTCGTAGCGGTAGCGCGGGAACGAAGCGCGGAACCAGATGAAGCAACTGGCGAAGAAGAACACCTTGGCCAGCAACCACCACCAGCCATCGCCGAGCACGGTCGACAGCACCGGCACATCCGGGATGAAGGCCGCCGGGATCGGCGACAGCCAGCCACCGACGAAGAAGGTCGCGGTCAGGAAGCTGACCAGGATCATGTTGGCGTATTCGGCCAGGAAGAACAGCGCGAACTGCGAACCGGAGTACTCAACCATGTGGCCGGCAACGATTTCCGACTCGCCTTCCACCACGTCGAACGGCGCGCGGTTGGTTTCGGCCACGCCGGAGATGAAATACACCACGAACAGCGGCAACAGCGGCCACATGAACCATTCGGTGAAGCCGCCATTGCCGCCCTGCGCATTGACGATGTCGCTGAGGTTGAGGCTGCCGGCGGCGATCAGCACGCCGACCAGGGCAAAGCCCATCGCGATCTCGTAGCTCACCACCTGCGCGGCGCCGCGCATTGCACCGAGGAAGGCGTACTTCGAGTTCGATGCCCAGCCGGCCAGGATCACGCCGTACACGCCCATCGAGGTCATCGCCAGCAGGTACAGCAGGCCCGCGTTGGCATTCGACAGCACCACCTGCGCATCGAACGGCACCACCGCCCAGGCGGCGAACGCCGGCACCAGCGCGATCAGCGGCGCGAGCCGGAACAGCAAGGGATGCGCGACGGCCGGCTGCAGCACTTCCTTGAACAGCAGCTTGAACACGTCGGCGAAGGCCTGCAGCACGCCCCAGCCGACATACATCGGTCCATGGCGCACGTGCATCCAGCCGATCAGCTTGCGTTCCCAGACCACGTAGAAGGCGACCGAGACAATCACCGGCACCGCGATGGCCAGGATCTTCAAGACGATCCACACCAGCATGCCGATCGTGCCCAGCGACAGCAGGAAATCCCGGAAGGGTTCCACCGCGTGGGTCATCAGCGGGTTCAACGAAGCCAGCTCGAGCGAGGCAATCGCATTCATGCGCGCACGACCTCCACCTTGGCCGACGCCGCAAGCGGGGCGGTGGCGCCATGGCCGGTCTCGATCCACGCACAGCCCGGCGCAACGCGGTCATCGACCACGACCTGCAGGGTCGCGGTGCCGTTCGCGGTGGACAGCTTCGCCATCGCCGCGTCAACCAGGCCCGCAGTCGCGGCATCGGCCGGATTGAGCAACACACGCGGGCCCGCATTGAGCGGATGTGCCTGCAGGGCCTCGGCACGACGGGTGACCCCATCGACGCGATAGATCGCCTGCGAGGCCACGACTTCAAGACCGGTGCCGGCGATGGCGGGTGCACTGCCCTTCGCGGCCTGCACCGACTTCGGGGCGACGCCCGCACGCAGGCCGGCAAGATCGGTGTAGCCAAAGCCGTCGAGCTTCAGTTCGTCCGCCAGCGCACGCAGCACGCGCCAGCCGGCATGCGCCTGGCCGGGCAGCTTGCCAGCCGCCGATGTCATCTGCGCGACACCATCGAGGTTGGTCAGCGTGGCATCGATTTCGGGCAATGCGCCGATCGGCAGGATCACGTCGGCGACGCGGCGGGTGGACTGGCAGGCGAAGTGGCTGAACGCCACGACCTGCGCGCCGCCCAGCGCCTTCAACGCGACCAGTTGATCGGCGAAGTCCAGGCCCGGCTCGATGCCGTAGACCAGGTAGCCCGCGCGCGCCTCGCGCAACATCGTTTGCGCATCGCGCGAGGCCGGCAGCACGCCGTGTCGGGACAATCCGAGTGCATTCGCACCCTGCGGGATGCGGCAGAGCCTGGCGCCCTTCGATGCAGCGAAATCGGCCGCCGCCTTGCGGATCGCGGCGGCATGCATGCTGTTCTCGGCCACGCCACCGACGATCACCGCGACGGTCGCGGCATCGCCCAGGTCGACCTTGCCGAGGGCATCCGCAAGCTGCGATGGCACCACGATCTGCTTGGAGGCCACCGCGAAGGCGACATCGAAATCGATCGGATTGACCACATGCACCTTGGCGCCGCGCTTGACCGCCTTGCGCAGGCGTTGGTGCAGCAGCGGGACTTCATGACGCAGGTTGGAGCCGATGATGACGATCGCGTCGGCCTGCTCGATTTCCGCCACAGGCATCGCAAAGGCTTCCGCGGCGGCGCCATCGGACAGATCCAACTGGCCGATGCGGTGGTCGAGGTTGCCGGTGCCCAGCGCCTCCGCCAGGCGGGCCAGCAGCGCGCCCTCCTCGTTCGAGGTCGACGGATGCACCAGGATGCCGAGGTCATCGGCGGCGTTGTCGCGCAGGATCCGCGCGGCCTTGGCCAGCGCTTCGTCCCACGACGCCTCGCGGAAATTTTCTCCGTCGCGAATCAGCGGCACCGTCGCGCGGTCGGCGGCGTACAGGCCTTCATGCGCGTAGCGGTCGCGATCCGACAGCCAGCACTCGTTCACCGCTTCGTTGTCGCGCGGCACGCTGCGCAGGATCTCGCCGCGGCGCACGTGGTGGAACAGGTTGCTGCCGAGCGCGTCGTGGTAGCCCAAGGACGGCTTGGCGGTCAGTTCCCACGGGCGCGCCTTGAAGCGGAACACCTTGTTCGTGAGCGCGCCGACCGGGCAGACATCGATCACGTTGCCGGACAGCTCGGTGGTCAGCGGCTTGCCGTCGTAGGTGCCGATCTGCAGGTTTTCGCCGCGCTGCATGCCGCCGAGTTCGTAGGTGCCGGCGATGTCCGCGGTGAAGCGCACGCAGCGCGTGCACTGGATGCAGCGGGTCATCTCGGTGGCGACCAGCGGCCCCATGTCCTCGTCGGCCACCACGCGCTTGCGCTCGACGAAGCGGCTGACCGACCGTCCATAGCCCAGCGACAGGTCCTGCAACTCGCACTCGCCGCCCTGGTCGCAGATCGGGCAGTCCAGCGGATGGTTGATCAGCAGGAATTCCATCACGTTGCGCTGGGCCTTCAGCGCTTTCTCATTGCGGGTGAAGACCTTCAGCCCGTCCATCACCGGCGTGGCGCAGGCCGGCGACGGCTTCGGCGCGGAACGCCCGCCGACTTCGGTATCGACCAGGCACATGCGGCAGTTGGCCGCGATGGGCAGCTTCTCGTGGTAGCAGAAGCGCGGGATCGGGATGCCGGCCTTGTCGGCGGCATGGATGATCATCGAGCCCTTGGGCGCGGCCAGCTCCACCCCGTCGATGATGACGGTGACATGGTCGGGCGGCAGGTTGGGATTCACCGGTTGCGCGCTCATGCTGCGGCCTCCACCGGCTTGACCAAGGTGCCGGCGCGCTCGTCGTCGACATAAAAGCGGCCATTGACAATGGCGTATTCGAATTCGTGCCAGTAGTGGCGCAGGAAGCCCTGCACCGGCCACGCGGCGGCCTCGCCGAAGGCGCAGATGGTGTGGCCTTCGATCTGGCCGGCGGCGGCGCGCAGCATCTGCAGGTCGTCCAGGGTCGCCTGGAAGTTGCAGATGCGGTCGAGCATGCGGTGCATCCAGCCGGTGCCTTCGCGGCACGGGGTGCACTGGCCGCAGCTTTCCTTCCAGTAGAAGCGCGAGATCCGGCGGCAGGCACGCACCATGCAGGTGGTGTCGTCCATCACCACGACCGCGCCCGAGCCCAGGCCGGAGCCGGCCTTCTGGATCGCGTCGTAGTCCATGGTCAGGCCCATCATCACCTCGCCCGGCAGCACCGGCATCGAGGAGCCGCCCGGGATCACGCCTTTCAGCGTGCGACCGGGCTTCATGCCGCCGCACAGCGCCAGCAGGTCGGCGAACGAGGTGCCCAGGCGGATTTCATGGTTGCCCGGCTTGGCGACGTGGCCGGACACCGAGAAGATCTTGCAACCGCCGTTGTTCGGCTTGCCGAGGCTCATGAACCATTCGGCGCCGTTGCGGACGATCGCCGGCACCGAGGCATAGGTCTCGGTGTTGTTGATCGTGGTCGGCTTGCCGTACAGGCCGAAGTTGGCCGGGAACGGCGGCTTGTAGCGCGGCTGGCCCTTCTTCCCTTCCAGCGACTCCATCAGTGCGGTTTCTTCGCCGCAGATGTAGGCGCCCGCGCCGAGCGCGTTGTACAGGTCGATATCGATGCCGGAGCCGAGGATGTCCTTGCCCAGCCAGCCATGCTTGTAGGCCTCGGCGGTGGCTTCTTCCAGGTGCTCGAACGGCTCGTGGTGGAACTCGCCGCGCAGGTAGTTGTAGCCCGCGGTCGAGCCGGTGGCGTAGCAGGCGATCGCCATGCCCTCGATCACCGCATGCGGGTTGTAGCGCAGGATGTCGCGGTCCTTGGCGGTGCCCGGCTCCGATTCGTCCGAGTTGCACAGGATGTACTTCTGCCCCGGACCCTTGGGCATGAAGCTCCACTTGAGGCCGGTCGGGAAGCCCGCGCCGCCGCGGCCGCGCAGGCCGGAGGCCTTGACCATCTCGATCACGTCGGCCGGCGGGATCTTCTCTTCCAGGATCTTGCGCAGCGCGGCGTAACCACCGGTCTTCAGGTAGTTCTCGTACGACCAGGGCTTGTCGAAGTGCAGGGTCGTGTAGACCGCCTGGTGCGCCTGCGGCGCTGGCCCCACCGGGCCGTAGCCTTCCGAATAGTGCGAATGACCGCCCATTACTTCAGTCCGTCCAGCAGTTCGTCCACCTTCGCGGCGTCGAGCTTTTCGTGGTAGTGCCCGTTGATCACGACGACCGGCGCACCGCAGCACGCGGCCACGCATTCTTCCTCGCGCTTCAGGTAGATGCGGCCGTCCGCGGTGGAGCCGCCCAGCTTGCAGCCCAGCTTCTTCTCGGCGTGCGCGACCAGGTCCTCGGCGCCGTTCAACCAGCAGCTGATGTTGGTGCAGAAGGCCACGTTGTTGCGGCCGACCGGCTCGGTCTCGAACATCGAATAGAAGGTCGCGACCTCGTAGGCCCAGACCGGCGGCAGGTCGAGATACTTCGCGACCGCGGCGATCAGTTCGTCGCTCAGCCAGCCACCGTTCTGCTCCTGCGCCGCGAACAGCCCCTGCAGCACCGCGGAACGCTTGCGGTCGGCCGGGAACTTGGTCAACCAATGTTCGATATGCGCACGCGTTGCATCCGACAGCACCACCATCGGATCCACGTTGCGGCAGGCCTCGAAATTGCCCGTCGCCTTCATCGGTCGATCTCCCCGAACACCACGTCGTAGGTGCCGATCATGGCGACGACGTCGGCCAGCATGTGGCCCTTCACGATTTCGTCCATCGAGGACAGGTGGGCGAAGCCCGGCGCACGCAGGTGCACGCGGAACGGCTTGTTGGCGCCGTCGCTGACCAGGTAGCAGCCGAATTCGCCCTTCGGCGCTTCCACCGCCGCATAGGTCTCGCCGGCCGGCACGCAATAGCCTTCCGAGAACAGCTTGAAGTGGTGGATCAGTGCTTCCATGTCGTCCTTCATCGCTTCCCGCGACGGTGGCGACACCTTGAAGTTGTCCAGCATCACCGGACCCGGGTTGGCCTTCAGCCACTTCACGCACTGGGCGATGATCTTGGTGGACTCGCGCATCTCGGCGATGCGCACCAGGTAGCGGTCGTAGCAGTCGCCATTGACGCCCACCGGGATGTCGAAATCGACCTCCGCATACTTGGCGTACGGCTGCTTCTTGCGCAGGTCCCAGGCCACGCCGGACCCACGGATCATCGGCCCGGTCATGCCCCAGGCCATCGCGGTTTCCGGGCTGATCACGCCGATGCCGACCGTGCGCTGCTTCCAGATGCGGTTGTCGGTCAACAGGGTTTCGTATTCGTCGATGCGCGACGGGAAGTCCTGGCAGAAGTGCTCCAGGTAGTCCAGCAGCGAACCCTCGCGCCATTCGTTGAAGCGCTTGAGCTTGGCGCCCTTGCGCCACGGCGATTCCTTGTACTTCGGCATGCGGTCCGGCAGGTCGCGGTAGACACCGCCCGGGCGGTAGTACGCCGCGTGCATGCGCGCGCCGCTGACCGCTTCGTAGCAGTCCATCAGCTCTTCGCGCTCGCGGAAGGCGTACAGGAACACCGCCATCGCGCCGAGGTCGAGCGCATTCGAACCCGCCCACATCAGGTGGTTGAGGATTCGGGTGATCTCGTCGAACATCGTGCGGATCCACTGCGCGCGTTCCGGCGCCTCGATCCCCATCAGCGTCTCGATCGCGCGCACGTAGGCGTGCTCGTTGCACATCATCGACACGTAGTCCAGGCGATCCATGTAGCCGATCGACTGGTTGAACGGCTTGGACTCGGCCAGCTTCTCGGTGCCCCGGTGCAGCAGGCCGATGTGCGGGTCGGCGCGGCGCACGATCTCGCCGTCCATCTCCAGGATCAGGCGCAGCACCCCGTGCGCAGCCGGATGCTGCGGGCCGAAGTTGAACGTGTAGTTGCGGATTTCCTGCTGCGCTTCCGCCGCATTGCTGGCGAACACGTGGCTGGTCGGCACGGCGCTCATCGGCGGGCCTCCCGCTGCAGGATCTTGCCGCCGCGCTCGCCCTCGGCAGTGGCGAAGCGGGCGTCGTCGCGGATCACCCGCGGCACGCCCACGCGCGGCTCGACCGAGGTCACCGGTTCGTAGACCACCCGCTTCTTCTCCTCGTCGTAGCGGACTTCGACATTGCCGATCAGCGGGAAGTCCTTGCGGAAGGGATGACCGACGAAGCCGTAGTCGGTGAGGATCCGGCGCAGGTCGGGATGCCCTTCGAAGATGATGCCGTACAGGTCGAACGCTTCGCGCTCGAACCAGTTCACGCCTGCCCAGACGCCCACCAGCGAAGGCACCACCGGCAGGCTGTTGTCGGCGGCGAAGCAACGCACGCGCACGCGGCTGTTGTTGCGCACCGACAGCAGGTGGGCGACCACGGCATAGCGCTTGCCTTCCAGCGAATCCGGCGCGATTCCCTGCGGATCGGCGACCTGGTGGCTGGGCTGCTCGGTCCACTTGAAGCGCCCCGGGCCCTGCCCTTCCACGCCCCGGCTGAAGCCCTGCGCGGACACGCCATCGGTGTCCCACTCGTCGTCGCCGTAGCTCAGGTAGTCGACGCCGCAGAGGTCGATGAAGGTGTCGAAGCCGAACGCGTCGCGCAAGGCGGTGCAGGCGGCCAGCCATTCGCCGGCGCCGACCTCAAGGGTGATTTCGCCGCGTGGCTGCGCGACCTGCACCGAGGC
>Ga0116177_10002596_pt1 | contig 13262 bp, 18 predicted proteins | sample AD_STIC10_MetaG_FD_89750 | JGI IMG/M metagenome (GOLD analysis project Ga0116177, IMG submission 89750) | Active sludge microbial communities of municipal wastewater-treating anaerobic digesters from USA - AD_STIC10_MetaG | ecosystem: Engineered > Bioreactor > Anaerobic > Digestate | place: USA...
ATCATGATTTTTATTTAAATTTATTAATAATTGTTATTTTTTTCTTAACATAATTAATATCAACTTGTTTTAAATTATCAGGTTTAATAACAGGGGGTGATCCCAATCTATTAACATCCTTTTTAGTGCTTTTATTTTTATTCATTAATAATATTTGATCTTTTTGTTCATTTATTTCTTCATCTTTTTCATACATTAAACCATAATCATTTGCATCTTTAAGAAAATAAATTAAATCCCCACTTTTAATAGAAAATGGATTTATTATATTGTTTACCATCATTAATTCTTCTATAAAGTTACTTGATCCATATAAATATCTAGATATTAAATCTAATCTACCTTCATATTCATCAGTTATTATAAATCTATAATAATCTATATTTTTAGACTTCATAACCATTGTTTTTTTAAAAAGGTCATAATATCCATCATTATTAATTTCTAAATTTTCAAAAGAATATATCTGCATATTTATTATTTACTTTTTTTATAAATTCTTTGATATTCGATACCAAACATATCATAAATTTCATTTCCACCCATATTTCTACCTTGTTTCATTGATACTTTAACTTCTAAATATTTTGGTATATCATTATACATCATTTCACCTTTTGCAGTACATGACACTTCTGTAACATGGACATTATTCATAGATAAAAATGGTGAATATGGATTTCCTATTGTTAAATGCCACGGTGTAGCGGCTTCACCTGTTAACATTGCAATAGATCCTCTTAGTGGCCAAACATATTTAGCTACAGTAGATGCCAATATTGATTGTATTATACCACCCAATAATGAATTTTTATCATTTAACATTGTTAACATATCTAATTTTTCTTGTGAAGAATTTAATCTTTTTTCTGCTTCACTTTTTGAATTTTTATTTTGTTCATTATTTTGTGAATTTTCTTGTGAATTTTCTTGTGGTTTGTCACTTTTTGGTTGTGTTTTTTTTACTTTTTCTAAATCGTTTTTAGCTTTATTTAATGTATTTCCAACTGCTTCTACAAATGCTTTCATAACACTTGATATTAATCTAATCCAACCACTAGGATTAGTCGGGTTGTTATTTGCTGCTCTAAGATCATTAATTATTTTATTACCTGCTTTTCCTATATACTTTACGCTAGATGTACCCATTAATAAAGTATTTGCTAAAATATCCATATATGAAACTGTTAAATCAATATCACCAATAAATTTTTGTTCATATACTGTTTCTAAATTAAAAGAAAATTCAGATGATAATCCAAATTCTTCATGTGGTCTTGTGATTGATTCTTTTAATACGTTAGGATCACCTAATGGAATATTTGTCTTATTATATTCTGTTAAACCCATACTATTTAAAAAACCAAAAACAAATCCAACTGACCAACCAGGAACGGGAAATATTTCATTCATATTTATACCAAATTCTTTAGAAATCATATCATTTAATAAAACATGTAACATTTCACTACTTCCTTGTGTTCTCCATACTTCATTAAATGAAAAATTTAAAAAATCAGAATCATTTTTAACCCATCCTATAATAGTAGATATTGGTTCTATATCTAATTCATTTAAATCTCTTGGTACAACTGTTCCAATTGGATATCTTCTAAGAATCATTAATCTATTTATTGGTAAAACACCAATATCTCTTAAATATGATAAATCTGAACTTTTTAATTTTAATGATTTGCTTGAATTAACACCATCAAAATGATCTAATAATTGCATATATGGGTTTTTTTTAGTGGATTGATAAGGTGTATTAATACTATTTTTTATAAAATTTTTAGCATCACCTGTTGTTACTACATATGATTGATTATAAAAATTACCATCATCATTTAAAACTGGTTGTGTTCTAACTGTTTGAGCAGGATCAGAACTACTTTTAACATTACCATTACTATTAACACTATTAGCAATTGAATTGTTAATATCAAATAAAAAATACATTTCGTCAAACATTGAATATTAAATTGAGTTTTGATTATATATAAAAAAATAAGTATCAATATAATTATATATTAATTTTATTAAATAAAAAAGGGAAGATTTTCATCCTCCCTTTTTTATAAAACATTTTTTTTATTTTATTATTGAATATCAATTTTTTTAGATGTGTTTAATTCAATTTTTTTAATTTTTTCTAATTTTAAATTTAAAATACCATCTTCCATTTTTGCATTAATTTTATCTTTATCTATATCATCAGATAATATTAATTTTTTACAAAAAGAATTTTTAGTAAAACTTTTACTAATGTAATTTTTTGTTTTTTCTTCTTTTTCATTTTTTATTTCACTTGAAATAGTAAGAATATCATTATCGATATTAATATTTATATCTTCTTTTTTATAACCTGGTAAAACCATAGATAATTCATAATTATCTTCATTTTCGATAATGTTTAATCCACCATAATTAGTGAAATTTTCAGTTAGCATATCACTAAAAATTGATGATGTACGACCAAAAAAATCATCAATAAAACTTTCCATTGTAGGAAGTTCATAATTTCTTCTAATTGATAACATAATTTTAAAATTTATTTTTTTAATTAATTTAATTAATTTAATTAAAAATATTCAAATTATATACCAATAGTTTTTATATGAAAAAATGACTTAATTTAAGACTTTTTGACATTTAACTTAAACTACGTGTGTCAAAATATCTATATGGTTCTTTTATTGTTTTAATAAGTTCATCAAATGTTACATTAATATGTCGTTTAGTAAAATTATTAGAATCACTATTAATATCAGTGGATTGATATTCTAGATCTATATAAATCTTATTATCGTCAAATCCCCATATTAAATCCCCTTTTCTACCATAATCTTCAAAACAACAACTAGGTTTATACTTTCTAATTTCGTTTAATTGATCTTCTGTAAATTTCATGATTTTTATATTTTTTTTATTTAATTATTTCCAAAATTGCCACCATTTTTTATGAATAATTGGTATAGTAAATCTTATTTTATGTTCATTATCTAATAATTCCCAATTTATACTATCAGGGTGTGTGTTTTTACAACTAATTTGAGCATAATTATTCATTTTATCCAAAATTTTTTGTGAATCAATTTCTGAATCAATTTCAATTATTGATTTACCTGTTTGTTTATTGTAATCTACGATTTTACCAATTGTATCAGTATTTAATATTACTGGTGATCCAATTACATCGGTCATATCACTTATTAAGTATACTTCAATTTTCATATGATTATTATTATTTTGTTATTACTGAACAATTAATATTGTTTTTATCTATACATAATGGAATTATCCATTTTAAATTATCTATAACAGATAGTTTATATAAATCATCAATATTGAATATTTCAACTTTTTCATCTGTTATTGTTTTTACATCAGATATATTATCTGATAATGCATAATAAAATATAATTTCATGTTTTTTATTTATATCTGATAATTGACAAAATGATTTCCAATTATTTATTAATAAACTAGTTTCTTCTTTAAATTCCCTAATCATTGCATTATATGATGATTCATTTTCTTCAATTTTTCCACCTATCCCATTTAGTTTACCAACTTGCCATTCTGGTCTATTTTTATGTATTAGAACAATTTTAGTCATATCATTGTTAAATAAAAAACCCACTACATATTTTTTCATATTTCAATATTGTTTTTAGTTGTCATAATTTGTTTTACCCTATTAAATTGTTTAATTAAATTATCATTATCTTTTATATGTTCAATAATAGTATCATCAATACTTAAATTAGTTGTAATATCAATAATATTTATTTTATCATAATTAATAGTGTCATTAGTATATTTAATACTCGTTGGATTTATTTTGTGTATTAAAATATCTATATCTGTTTTATAATCATTTAATAAAATTTTATTAATAATTAAATGATTATTAATATTTTCATTATTGTTTTTACTTAAATTTATTAATTCATCAATTGTATTTATTATATGTTTATAATGTTTGGGTGATACTTTATTTTCTAAAAATATGTGTTTATTTTTTTCTGTATTATATATTAATATACCAGGTTTATCTTCATTTTCATCAATTTGCATTAAATTTGGTATGTCTTCATTATTAAATTTTCCCAATTCACACTGAATGCATAAATTGTCATTATAATTATATTGAAATGGTACAATAGTAATATCATTTATTTTTAAAATATCTTTAACTATATTTACATTATTAAAAATATCTAAAGTTGAATAATATACATTATCAAACAATCTAGTATCTTTACTAGTATTAACTAAATATACATTAATATATTTTTTTAATTCATTAATAAAATTAAAAGCATCATTTATTGCTATTATTGATGGATTTGTATTATAAAATAATCCACCTGATAATATAAATATATCAGATTCTTTACTTTTTTGTTTAATATTATCAATCAACCATTTAATTGAATTTAAAATTTGATTTCTAATATTTTTATCTGATGTATATTTACACCCAAATCTAATATTTTTAACTATCCAAATATTCATTTAGTTAATCCATTCTTTTATACTATTATTAGACAATCTAAAATATAAATCATCGTTTAATAAAAATATACCATATAAATCAATATTATTATTAAATATAAATGTATTTTCTTTAACTGTTACTAAATAATTATCACTTTTATCATATAATGTAACACCATTTGATGAATATGAAATATTATAATTTTTTTCATCTAAATTTAAATTTTGGATAATATTAATATTTAATTTTTTAAATTCATCAATATTATTAAAATTATCTTTAATCATTAGTAGATCTTTACCATATAATCCATTATTTATAGAATTAAATGATCCATTATTTATTGTTAATAATTTAATTAATTCTTTTATTTTCATATATTAATTTTCTTTTTCTAATTCCATTTTATATTCTGTTATTTTCAATATCATTTTATCATAATAATTTATAGCTTGTTTTTTTAATTCATCTAACCAATCCTTTCTAGTTACATTATCGTTGAATGTTATTGGTTCGCTTTTATTTTTCATTTGTAATTGACCTTTACCCAAATTTTGAATGGTTAAACAATCCCAATTTATATTTTCTATATTATTTATATATAAATGTGTTATAGTTAAATCATTAACATCTAATTTATACCCTATAAATATATATATAATATGGTTAGTTTCTTGTTGTAATATTTTTCTAACCCTATCAATAGACATTAAATTTGATACTAAAACGTTATTGGTTACAGAATCGAATAGTTTAACACTAACTTTAAATATATTATTAAACATTAATATATCTGTATCCCCATCATCATTTGTGAATGTACAATTTTCTAATGATCTAATTCTATCGTAGCATACTTGTTCTAAACTTTTGACTACTGATACACCATCAACAACTATAATTTGTTTGTCTAATAAATCGTTTAGTTTATCTTTTATTAATGGTATAATCATGACATAATTTTAATTTAGTTTTATAGTTAAAAAAAATAAATTTGTTTATGGTATATATTTAAAACAAAAAAGGAGATAAATTATTATCCCCTTTTAAATATTTTTAAAATCATTATGGTCTTCCATCTATCTTTATAAGATGTTTTGAACCAGTTTCATCTGTAACAATTAAATATTTATAACCCATTCTATCTTCGATTTCTAATGATTCAACCTTTAAGTTTTCTAATTTTTTAAATGGAACTCCATCTATTGGTGGTCCAATTTCTTCATTCATTTGTTGAAATTTTTTAATTTTACACATATTTTTTATTTTTTTTTTTCTATATTTTATATAGATAATTTATATATTAATAATTAAAACTCGTTTTTTTAATATATAAATAAAAAGTATTAATAAATATGGCTAAAAATAATTTACAAATTAATCAATTAAAACAAAATATTAATTCTTTAGAAGGTGAAATGAAAAGTTTAAATGATACATTAGATATGAATCCATCTGAATTTTTTCCAAATGATGATATATTACCAGGATTAAATGATATAGAAATTTTTAATTATCAAGATGAAATAGATTCTATACAAATAGATTGTGAAGAAACTTTACAATGTCTATCTAGTTTATATTTAAATGCAGAAGAGCTTGAAAAAAGAAATATAAGTAATATTATTAAAAATGATGCATTAGCATTAGCAGATTTAAAATTTTCTTTATTTTGTTCTAAAAGGGGATTAATAAATTTAATGAGACAACTTGACATGGGTATAAATGATCCAGAGATGTATCAAGCAGTAGGAACATTCCAAAAAGAAATTAGAGATTCTATAAAAATGTTATATGATATACAGAAAAAAATGAAAGATTTTTATAAAGATATAAGAAATGAAATAACATCTATTAACGCAGGTGAAGAAAAAACAGAAGATAAAGTTCAAGATATACAACCAGATAATGAAACTTATCAAATAATAGATTGGGATAAATTAAATGATGAAATAGATGATTATAAAAAAACTAAACAAAAAAAATAAAATTAGTAAATAATGTTTAACATACTTAAATAATCTTTTGATTCTTTTGGTAATTCTTTTTCACCTAATTTATATCTTTTTAAATTACCCATTCCCCAATTATATGCTATTATTACATCTTCTTCATTATTAATATATGAACTATTATATAATGTTTTTACATAATAATGTATATATTGAGCGGATTTATATACATCATACATATCATCTAATGTAAAATTAGTATTATTTTTAATATTTATCCAATCAATATATTTTTGTTTCGTTTGTGGATATCCGTGAAACCCTAAATGGTTTACTTTTGGATTCATACCTGTTTCAATGATCATTATTGTTTTAACTAAATTATAATCAGGAGTTTCACCAATTCGTTCAAGATCATGTAATGCTTTTATTATTTCTCTATCTTTTTCATTATATTGTTCTATTTTTTCTATTGAAAGTATGTTTGGTCTTATTTGATTTATTTTATTTATTATTTCTTTATCTATTTTTACTATTTTTTTATTGTGTCCTATGATATCATATAACTCTTTTTCTATTATTTCTTTTGATAATTTTTCTTGATTACTTATTTCTGTACTTATATCATTAAATTGTGTAGCAGATAAATTTAAAGACATGTTATTAGATAATGTCATCATATATGTTAATAAAATAAATTTACTTATCTTAGTTCTTATTTTTAAATCAGATATAGTATTAAATTTATTAATTAAATAATTTAAAGCTTTGTTTTTATTTTTAAAATTCATAACTTTGCTTTTAATATCATTAAAACTTAATTCTTCAGTTATTAATGATTCGTTAATAATATATTCATCGTAATTGTATATCATGCTATTAATAAAAAGTTTAAAAATATATATAAAAATTTTAAACTTAAAAAATGAATTATTATATAAATGTGTTATTTTTCAAACTTTTTTATAATAATACTATATGTATAATGACAAAATGTTTATATTATTATGACAATATGACATAATTTTTAAATGGTATAAAAATTGATGTTAATATAACATCTTTATAAAATAATATTATTAATTATAAGTCAACACCAATAATATTAAACATTTTTGGACTTGATTTATTAATATATAAATAAAAATAATATTTTATATGGATAACGTTCTTTGGAAAAAATGTGAAATATGTAATAATTTATTTGAAATAAAATTAATTTCGAATAAGAATAATTTAAATTATGGTAAACCAATAAAAATTCATGAACATAAAAGATTTTGTTCAAAAAAATGTCAAAATGAATGGCAACGAAATATTAAATGGGAAGAAAGAATTGGTTTAGAAAACGCCAATAAAATTAGAAAAGAATCTAGTCAAAGAGTTAGTGGTAATAATAATCCATCTACAAAAAAAGAAATATCTAAAAAGATATCTGAAAGTATGAAAAAATATTTATTAAAAAATCCTAGATTAAAAGAAAAAAATGGAATGTATAATAAAAAACATACAGAAGAATATAAAAAAAAATCAAGTGAAAATAAAAAAGGTAAATGGTCATATGATATAGATGGTTATAATAAATTATTACAAAATACACCAAAAGGTGAAAATCATCCAAATTGGTTAGGTGGAATATCTAATTTACCATATCCATTTGGATTTAATAAAAAATTAAAAACAAAAATTAAAGAAAGAGATAATTATTCTTGTGTTATATGTAATAAGAAAACACAAAAATTATCAATACATCATATTAATTATGATAAAAATGATATAAATGAAAAAAATTTAGTATCTTTGTGTGTGAAATGTCATTCAATAACAAATTATAATAGAAATAATTGGTTATTGTTTTTTAATAATAAAATAAATGAAATTTATAAAAAATAATGTTAAACTAAAAATTAAATTAAATTAAATTATGAGTAAAGTAATTGGGATTAAAAGTCAGTCCCCTTTATATGGAAACATATAATGACAAAAGAGTGTAAATTGTCGGGAAACCCCTTATAGTTCAGTTTACCAAGTTATTATAGTAATATAATGATGGCGATGGTAATGACAAAGGTATGGTAAAAACAACTGAAATTGGGCAATCCGCAGCCAAGTCTCCAATTGGAGAAAGGTTCAGAGACTATAATCACTCTATCCTTTTTGGATAATGGTATAGTCCAGACTACAACAATTAAGGCTTAGGAAACTAAGTGTAGTAAAGAGATTTAGGAACTACTAATTCATGTGTTGCTGTCATCGAAGGGGGGCAACCAATTGTAATCACAAACAGTGAAGGTAAAAGAACAACACCATCTATTGTTGCATTTGATAATAATGGTGAAAGAAAAATTGGTGATCCAGCTAAAAGACAAATGATTACAAATGATAACACTATTTTTAGTGTTAAACGTCTAATGGGTAAGAAATATAAAGACGTTAAAGATCTAAAATTACCCTTTAAAATTAAAGAAGGTAGTAATGGAAATGCTGTTGTTGAAATTAGCGGAAGAGATTATACACCACAAGAAGTATCAGCAATGATTCTACAAAAAATGAAAAAAACAGCAGAAGATTTTTTAGGAACAGAAGTTAAAGATGCTGTTATTACAGTACCAGCTTATTTTAATGATGTTGAAAGAACAGCTACTAAAGAAGCAGGTGAAATTGCAGGACTTAATGTTCTTAGAATTATTAATGAGCCAACCGCTGCATCATTAGCATATGGTATGGATAAAGTAAAAAATGATAAAAAAATTGCAGTGTTTGATTTAGGTGGTGGCACATTCGATATCAGTATTTTAGAATTAGGAGATGGTGTATTTGAAGTTAAATCTACCAACGGTGATGTTTATTTAGGTGGTGATAATTTCGATGAATTAATTGTTGATTGGTTAGCAGAACAATTTATTTCAGATTATAATATTGATTTGAGAAAAGATAAAATGGCACATCAACGTTTAAGAGAAGCAGCAGAAAAAGCAAAAATTGAATTATCTACAACTAGTTCAACTGAAATTAATTTACCATATATAATGCCAGTTGATGGTGTACCTAAACATTTAGTTACTACTTTAACAAGATCAAAATTTGAACAATTAAGTGATAAATTAGTTCAAAGATTAAAAGAACCTTGTTTAAAGGCATTAAAAGATTCTGGTTTTAATGTATCAGAAATTGATGAAGTATTACTTGTTGGTGGTTCAACTAGAATGCCAATTGTTCAACAAATTGCAAAAGATGTTTTTGGTAAAGAACCATCTAAAGTTTTAAATCTTGATGAATCTGTTGCAATTGGAGCAGCTATTCAAGGTGGTGTATTAAATGGTACAGTTGATGATATTTTATTACTTGATGTAATTCCAATTTCATTGGGTATTGAAACTTACGGTGGTGTTATGACTAAAATGATTGAAGCGAATACTACTATTCCAACAACAAAGTCACAAACATTTACCACTGCGTCAGATAATCAACCAAGTGTTGAGATTCATGTATTACAAGGTGAACGACCACTATCTAAGGATAATAAAACATTAGGTAGATTCCATTTAGACGGAATTCCACCAGCAATGAGAGGTATTCCACAAATCAATGTTGAATTTTCAATTGATGCTAATGGTATCTTACATGTATCAGCAGAAGATAAAGGAACAGGTAAAAAACAAACCATTAGAATTGAAGGATCTTCAAATTTATCAGATTCAGAAGTTGAAAGAATGAAAAAAGAAGCTAAAGAAAATGAAGATGCTGATAAAAAAGCAAAAGAAGAAATTGAAACACTTAACAAAGCGGATTCAATGATTTTTCAAACAGAAAAACAAATGAAAGAATTTGAAGATAAATTTGTTGGAAACGAAAAAGAAGAAATGACAGAATTACTTAATAATCTAAAAGAATCACATAAAAATAAAGATTTGTCAAAAATCGATGGTGATATTGAAAAGATTACAGGTAAATGGAATCTAATATCTGTGAGATTGTATCAACAAGGTCAAAATGAACAACAAACACAAGAACCTACACAACAAGAACCAGATAGAAACGTTACAGATACGGATTTTGAAGAAGTAAAATAATAAAATTAAAAGTCTAGTTAAATTAACTAGACTTTTTCTTTTTAACATTATCTGTTAATTTTTCAAGTTTAATCCATTCTTTATATGGACTTTTTCTAGGTCTTTTACTATTAGGATCTAAATCTTTTAATGTATTATAGACCAAACCATTATCATCACAAAATTTTTTTAAATTATTTACTATTTTTATTTTACCATTTATGTTTGTTAATTTCCAAGTATCATAAGTTTTTTCATCTTCCGAATATATTCTACCAAAATTTGGATTTTCTTCACCAAATTTTTTAGAATGTTTTAATTTCATTTTATCAATTGATTCTTTTCGGTGTGTTTTTCCAAACATTGGATTTTTTTCACCAATTCTTAATTTTCCTTTATCTGACATTTTTTTTAATGTTTCTTCTGAATAAATCCCAGACAATCCCTTATTCCATGATACATGTCCTTTTTTAGATAATGATATTTTTAATTTTGTATCTTCATTATGATGAATTCCATGCATTGGATTTTTTTCACCTATTTTATTTAATGACATTTTTTCTTTAGATTCGTCTGAAAATTTAAATCCTGATTGTCCATCACCGCCATCTGTTAAATTAGTTAATGTTCCACCATTTTCTATTCTACCAATTAATTTAATAAAATATACTTCTTGTTTAAATGCTTCTTGTTCTGTTAAATCTTTATTTAAATAAATTATTTCTGGTTTATAATTATTTAATATAATAGATTTCAATTTATTATAAAATCTAGTATTACTATTTTTATATAAAATAAAATGTCTTTGTGGTCTAATTCCTTTACCTTTTCCAATATATATGGGTTCATAATCAAATTCATAATCATCGTAAATATATTTTCCTGGTTTTCTAGTATCTACAAAACAATACACAAAATATAAATTTTCTGTATTATTATTTTCAAGATATAATTTAAATTTAGTTATCATATTTAGTATATATTAAAAATTATTAATAAAATTATGTAAAAAATAAATATTATTTGATCATTATTTTTTATATATAGATATATAATTTAATAATATTCAATGAGTTTACATAAGGATAAATTATATAATAATGCCATTATTAACTCATTTAAAATAAAATCAGATTCGATAGAAGTTTTAAAAGAGTCTATAAAAATCGCACTGTCCACACATAATACAGCACTTGGTTTTGTTAGTACTGTTAATGTTTTAAGATTATATTGGAAAGATCCAGATTATCCTAATTATATAAAATTTAAAAAACCGTTAGATGTAGATAATTGTATTCAATTTGTTTATGATTGGTTGATGAATATAGATTCTTCTGATAGATTAACTGATAAAAATGAAAATAATGATAATGGTGAATATGGATTCGGGTTTAAAATATCATCTAAAGGTGAATCGGATTATGAAATATTTAATATAACTTGTATGAATTTATACTACAAATCATAAAAAACCTGTTAAAATTAACAGGTTTTTTATTTATTTTTCTTCAATTGTAATTTCACATTCTATTGGATTATAATCGCAAATGTATTCTGGATTAACTTGTTCAAATTCGGCAATTAATTCATCTATTAAATCACTGTTTTCACAATCAACTTTAACTATATTTGAACTAGTTATATCTACATCTACTTCAGGGTAATTATTACATACTTCTAAAAATTTAGAAATTGAATCTTCCCATAATTCACTTGGTGTGGTATAGTTTGATTCTTTTACCATTTTTTCTTTCTTTTTTGATTTTTTTTCCTTTTCATCATCACATTCTTCATCATCACATTCTTCATCATCTTTATTGTTTAAATCATCATCGCATTCATCGTCATCACATTCATCTTTTTTAGATTCTTCTATTTTTTCACCTTTTTCAAATTTATCAATTAATTCTTTACCGTATTGTGAAATACCTTCTCCATTATTCCATCCTTTTTTAATATCTTCATAGAATTTTTCTGCTTTTGATTTATCATCTTTAAATTCTGCTGGTGATTTAACACCGTATATTTCTAACATTTTTGAGAAAAAATCTCTATAATCGTTTTGAAGCTTAGATTCATTTACGAAATTATTGTATGACACTAAATTTTTCATATCTTTATATTTATTTTTAAGTATATATAAAAAAAAATATGTCTTTTTTTAATTTTTTTACATATTATTATATGCTATCATATTATTACTATAATTTATATCATAAGTTACTTCTTCACCCCACCAATACAAAGGTTTAAAATTTACTATTGTATCATAATTATCTGATTCTATTTCTACTAATTTAAGACCATTATCAAAAAAATCAATTATAATCAAATAATCATCAATATGTTTTTTATATCTAGTTTTTTTTATTAGATATGTATTATGTGTATATTTTTCAACATCATTAAATTTACATTTTTTACCAATTTTTTCTTTAATAATACCGTGTCCTTTTTTAATATCTAAATAACATCTATTATCATCATATAATCTTATTCTAATCGATACATTATCAAATGGTTTTGTTAAATACCATTGTTTAACATCACTTTTAATATATGTATTAAAATCTTCTGGTAATTCTTTAATTAAAAATTTTCTTTCATTTTCTATTGACATATAAATTTTTAATTTTTTTAATTTTTGATTCTCTGAATTTAGCTGGATCAGCTATACTATAAAATAAATTAATCATTATATCATTTTCATATTTATTATTTGTAATAATATTTTTATTATCAGTATCACTATTA
>Ga0116177_10002601_pt1 | contig 13257 bp, 12 predicted proteins | sample AD_STIC10_MetaG_FD_89750 | JGI IMG/M metagenome (GOLD analysis project Ga0116177, IMG submission 89750) | Active sludge microbial communities of municipal wastewater-treating anaerobic digesters from USA - AD_STIC10_MetaG | ecosystem: Engineered > Bioreactor > Anaerobic > Digestate | place: USA...
AAATTATTATGATGTGTTCAATGCAGCAATGATCATGGGCGATGCATTACCGATACAGATCTATCACAAAAGTAAGTTAGTCCCGGGTGTAGAAAAAATGCCTTATCCGATCATCTTCGGATTTTTAGAACGGTATGCGATTGAACTGGGCGGTACATCAGGTAGTTTGGGTACTCAACCCTACAGAACGAATTTCGTTGCCATTGATGGCAGCAAGGTAAGTCCGGCTATCTGCTATGAATCGATCTACGGAGAGTTCATGAGTGGATTTATGCGCGACACTGCTGAATTCATTGCTGTCGTAACGAATGATGGATGGTGGCAAAATACTCCGGGCTATCGTCAGCACATGAACTATGCAAGAATACTTGCTCTTGAATTCAGAAAGAACATTGCACGTTCAGCAAATACAGGAATCAGCTGCTTTATCAATCAGCGTGGTGATGTTTTGCAACAAACAAAATGGTGGGAAGAAGATGCATTGCATGGCAAGGTTTACAGAAATCAGATCATTACTTTTTATGCACGGCATGGTGATTATATTGGTTTCATTAGTGCGTTTTTGACGTGCTCGATACTTCTTTATTTCGGGTTCAAGAGGATACTGCATTTGTTTTGAATGAAAAAAAGTTTCCCGCAGATCTCGCAGAACTCGCAGATTTAACGCAGATATTTCTTGAACAAGAATTTCAATCTGCAGAAAAAAGTTTCCCGCAGAACTCGCAGAACTCGCAGATTTAGCGCAGATAATTTTCTAAAGAGAGATTTTGCATTAAAATTCGGTCAGTTTTTTGGACAACTAAACTATCAATTCATTAATTCAAATCTGCGCTAAATCTGCGAGTTCTGCGAGATCTGCGGGAGAAAAACACCCGCAAAAAACAACTTCCATTTTCCCCCCAAACTCACTAACTTCGCCCCTCAATTTTATCCTGTCATTGGGAATTAAATTTTATTAACGAATCTATGTCTTCTTACGATGTTACTATAATTGGCTCCGGGCCAGGAGGTTATGTGGCTGCAATTCGCTGCGCTCAGCTGGGGTTAAAAACTGCCATTATCGAGAAATACAAATCACTTGGCGGAACTTGTCTGAATGTGGGATGCATTCCTTCCAAAGCCTTACTCGATTCTTCGGAACATTTTCACAATGCCGCTCATACATTTTCTACTCACGGAATTTCTCTGAAAGACCTTAAAGTTGATCTGCCGAAAATGATCGCGCGAAAAAATGATGTCGTCAGACAAAATGTTGATGGCATTAATTATCTGATGAAGAAAAATAAGATCGATGTTTATACAGGTGTTGGAAGTTTTGAAAGTGCAACTAAAATAAAAGTAACAGCCGAAGGTAAAGCAGATGTTACCATCGATACAAAAAAGACGATCATTGCTACAGGATCAAAACCTTCGACATTAAAAGGAATTGACATCGACAAAAAGAGAATCATCACTTCTACGGAAGCATTGAATCTTCCTGAAATTCCTGCACACATGGTTATCATTGGTGGTGGTGTCATCGGACTAGAATTGGGTTCTGTCTATGCACGCATGGGATCAAAAGTTTCCGTTGTTGAATTCACGGATTCAATCATTGGAACAATGGATCGTTCGCTTGGAAAAGAATTACAGAAGTCGTTGCAAAAAATTGGTTTTGAATTTTACCTCGGACATAAAGTCACCGGCGTTACTTCGAAAGGAAATAAAGTTACAGTTTCAGCAGATGCTCCAGGCGATAAAAAACTTGTGTTAGAAGGCGACTACTGTTTAGTAAGTGTTGGAAGAAAACCATACACTGACGGACTTCAACTTGAAAAAGCAGGAGTAAAATCAGATGACCGCGGAAGAATTGAAACGGACGAACATCTTGAAACAAACATCAAAGGCATTTATGCAATTGGTGATGTTGTGAAAGGCGCTATGCTTGCTCACAAGGCAGAGGAAGAAGGTATCATGGTTGCTGAAACGATTGCCGGACAGAAACCTCATATAAACTATTTACTCATTCCGGGTGTTGTGTATACGTGGCCGGAAGTTGCGGCTGTTGGTTACACTGAAGAAGAATTGAAAACACAGAAACGTGAATACAAAGTCGGCAATTTCCCATTCAAAGCCAGCGGCAGAGCACGTGCGAGTATGGATATGGATGGATTTGTAAAAGTGCTTGCAGATAAAACTACCGATGAAATACTTGGTGTTCATATGATCGGTCCGCGTGTGGCTGACATGATCGCTGAAGCTGTTGTTGCAATGGAATTCCGGGCATCGGCAGAAGACATTGCAAGAATGAGTCACGCTCATCCGACATACACTGAAGTCTTCAAAGAAGCTTGTATGGCCGCAACAGAAAACAGAGCTATTCACATTTAACATTCGATTACAGAAAATATATGAAGACAGGAGTATTGATCGTCAACCTTGGTACGCCGGATAGTCCAAAGACTTCCGATGTGAGAAAATATCTTAGTGAATTCCTAAACGACCCAAGGGTTATCGATATCCATCCGATTGCGAGAATGCTTTTGGTAAATCTCATTATCGTTCCTTTCAGAAGTTCTAAGTCTGCGAAATTGTACAAAGAGATCTGGCGCGAAGATGGTAAGTCTCCTCTGCTCCACTACAGCGAACGTCAACTTGAATTATTTTCGAAATTGATGGGTGACAAATATGATGTTCAAATGGCTATGCGTTATCAGAGTCCATCATTAGACATTGCATTGGATCATTACAAAAAACAATTCTACAAAAAGATAATTGTCTTTCCATTATTCCCGCAATATGCATCTGCTTCTACAGGATCAGTTCAGGAGAAAGTAATGAGTGTCGTTTCCAAATGGGAGATCGTTCCTGAGATTGAATTCATCAATAGCTTCTGCGATCATCCTGATTTCATTCAGGCATTTGCTGAATTGGGAAAGAAACACAATCCTGCGAATTACGATCACGTATTGATGAGTTTCCACGGATTACCTGAGCGACAAATTAAAAAAGGCGACAACTGCGATCATTGTTTACACGATGGATGCTGCGATTCACTTTCAGATAAAAATGCATTTTGTTATCGTGCGCAATGTCATCAGACAGCACGCAAACTTGCAGAAGCGCTTAGTCTTACAAAAGAACAATACACCATTTGCTTTCAATCCAGACTTGGCAAAGATCCATGGATCAAACCATATTCTGACATGGTAATTAAAGAACGTGCGAAATTGGGCGATAAAAAATTGTTGGTCTTCGCTCCTGCTTTTGTGAGTGATTGTCTGGAAACTGTCTATGAGATCAGCAGAGAATATGATGATCTTTTCAAAGAACATGGCGGCGAAAAAATTCAGTTGGTAGAAAGTCTGAACGATTCACCAAAATGGATTGAAGCAATGAAAAACATCATTCATCAATAAATGAATGAAACGTGAAACACTCATTTTTCCGGCAGATAACATTTCAGCAGATAAACTACTGAATTGGGCCGGGCAATTTGATGTTTTTACATTGTTGAACAGCAATAGTTCGGCAGATAATCCGCCTGACAACTACAGCAATTTCGATTTACTACTTGCCGTTGATCCGATTCAACTTTTTTCAAGTGACGAAAATCCATTTGAACTGGTTAAGTCACTTTCACAAAAGATAGACTGGCATATTTTCCATTTATCGTATGATCTGAAAAATAGAATTGAAAAGCTCGAATCAAATAATTTAGATCATGTCAATTTTCCGGAGTTTCTATTTTATTGTCCGGCGATCGTATTTGAGATAAATAACAAGAAAGTTGCTGTTCACTATTTCAAAGAAAGAAATTCAGAAGCAGAAATACGGGAATTCATTAAATCAATTGAATCCTCTCCAATTGAAAATTTCCCGGTTAAACCTGACGCCGAAATCAAAGCAAGAATAAGTCGTGCTGAATACATCACTACGATTAATCAAATAAAAGATCACATTCAACAAGGCGATATTTACGAGATGAATTATTGCCAGGAATTTTATTCGGAGAATGCTGTGATAGATCCATATCAAATTTATCATGAACTGAATGAAATTTCCCCAATGCCATTTAGCGTTTTTTCAAAATGCAACGATCATTATTTAATGTGTGCCAGTCCGGAACGATATCTTGCAAAGCGCGACAATAAAATAATTTCTCAACCAATAAAAGGAACTGCAAAAAGAGGGAAAAGTGAAGACGAAGACAAAAAGATCATTGATACACTTTACCACGATGAAAAAGAACGTTCGGAAAATGTAATGATCGTCGATCTGGTGCGAAACGACCTTTCAAGAACAGCAGCAAAAGGTTCCGTTCAAGTAGAAGAACTTTTCGGCATAAAGACATTTAAGCAATTGCACCAAATGGTCTCCACTGTGACTTCTGAAATTGAGCAAAGAAAAAATGTTGCAGACATTCTGCAAACAACATTCCCAATGGGCAGTATGACAGGAGCGCCTAAGATCAGAGCGATGCAGATCATTGAAGAGACAGAGAAAACCAAACGCGGATTGTATTCCGGTTCGGTTGGATACATTTCTCCCAATGGCGACTTTGATTTCAACGTCATTATTCGAAGTATTTTATACAATGAGAAAGAAAAATATCTTTCCTTTACTGTGGGAAGTGCGATTACGATTGGATCGAAGGCTGAAAATGAATATGAAGAGTGTTTATTGAAAGCTTCAGCAATGAAAAAAGTACTTGGCAATCAGGAATAAAATGTTGTTAAAACAATTCAACGATTACTTACTTTCAAAAGAACTTCTCAAACAGGGCGAGAATGTCCTTGTTGCAGTCAGCGGTGGACTAGACTCCATAGTCCTCTGCCGACTTTTCAAAGAAAGTAAAATCGATTTCGCCATTGCACATTGTAATTTCAAATTGCGCGGGAAAGAATCAGATGGCGATGAAGAATTTGTAAAGAAATTAGCTGAGGCGTACAAGGTTCCTTTTTTTAGCATTCAATTCAAGACAAAAACTTTTGCGAAAGAGAATAAACTTTCAACACAGGAAGCTGCACGTAACTTGAGATATCAATGGTTTGAAAAGATTCGGGCTGAACATCAATACGACAAAATTGCTGTGGCCCATCACTTGAACGATTCGATTGAGACATTTTTTATCAATACGATCAGAGGAACGGGTCTTGCAGGAATGAAGGGCATTTCAGCGATCAAGGGACATATCATTCGTCCGTTGCTTTTTGCAGGAAGAGACGAGCTGGAAGCGTTTGCAAAAAAGAAAAGATTGAAATGGCGCGAAGACAGATCGAATAATACTGACGATTACCTCCGCAATAAGATCAGGCATTCGGTGATTCCGGTTTTGAAAGAAAAGAATCCCGATTTCGAAAAAAGTATGGAGCGCTCATTGGAATTTTTCAATTTCGCAAATCAGATTCAAAAGACTTTTATTGAAGATTGGAAGAAGAAAAATACGACCATTGCCGCTGATAGATCAATTACGATCAAGTTGAAAGCGGTCTGGGATTTTCAATTTAGTAACTCTTTGCTGTCGGCAATTCTTCATTCCTACGGAATCACCAATCTGGAGCCGGAAAAGATCTTGAATTCATCGCCGGGGAAAATTTTTCAGACAAAAAATTACCGCCTTCTATATGACCGAACGACTTTGGTTCTACAGTCAAAAAAAATCGATGACAACCATCAGTTTCTGATTTCTCATACACCGGATAAAGTAGAATTAGGCGATCATAAATTCAGCTTTGAAACAGTGAACTCCGCACGACTTACATCAATTCCTCGGGAAAGTCACATTCAGGTTATAGATGCCGGAAAACTGCACTTCCCGCTGACTGTCAGGCGGTGGAAATCGGGCGACACGTTTTATCCACTCGGGATGACGAAAAAAAAGAAAATCAGCGATTTTCTTATCGACAAAAAAGTGAATAGATTTGATAAAGAAATGACCTACGTGCTATTGTCGGATAAAGACATTGTATGTATCTTGGGACATCGTATAGACGACCGGTTTAAGATCACCGATGAAACGGTTTCCGTTCTGTACATCGAACAAATCTATGGCTGAAGAAACAACTCCGCTTTATGTAGAAAAGCAATATCTTGGTTATAATCAACTGAGTATGCTGCGTCGTTTATCACTTGCGCTTTTCTGCTTCGGATTGTATTGGTGGAAAGTCACGAACAATCACAATGGCGATCTGTTTTTCCTTTTGGGAGTTGTCATTATTGTGATCAGCATCATTCTATTGTTTGTACTGCATTTAAAGATCCGTGTTTTCAAAACTTATATTGAATTGGATGGTTTATGGACTGCAAAGAAGGTAAACATCGATTTAAAAGACATTGTAAAAGTTGAACGCAAGAAATACAGTCAATATCACTTGAATAATGCAGTTTTCAACCTTCATCTGAAAGGATTAATTCGTTTTTATACAGGAGGAAATGAGGCAATAGAGATCACCGATAAAAATGGCAATCCTTATCGAATTGGGACTCAAAATCCGGTTCAGCTGGAGAAGGTTATAAAAGAATTGATCGCTGCGTAAAATTTACTGACAAGTTTTTCGTCATAAACACTAACCACTAAATAAACCAAAAAAAATGAAAAAGTACCTAATTTGGATCATCCTCGGAGTTCTGATCTTGTTTTCGATTACATCTTATAACGGTCTGGTTGGATCAAGAGAATCGGTAAACAAATCATGGGCGAATGTTGAAACTCAATATCAACGCCGTTCTGATCTTATTCCGAATCTTGTGAATACCGTAAAAGGTGCAGCAGATTTCGAAAAATCTACTTTGACTGCTGTAATGGAAGCTCGTTCAAAAGCTACCAGCATCAGAATTGACCCGAATAATATGACTCCTGAAAAATTGCAGGAATTCCAGGCAGCGCAAGCGCAAGTTGGCGGAGCACTTGGAAGATTGCTTGCTGTTGCGGAAAACTATCCACAGTTGAAAGCTGTTGAAAGTTTCAACACACTTCAAGCTCAACTTGAAGGTACAGAAAACCGCATTACTGAATCTCGTCGTCAATACAATGAAGCTGCGCAAGATTACAATGCATCACGTAGTAAATTCCCACGTGTGATCTTCGCAAGTTTATTTGGATTCAATACAAGACCATATTTTGAAGCGGACAAAGGCAGCGAAAAAGCTCCTGAAGTTAAATTCTAATGGCAGCAGAAGATAAATTATCTGAGAAAGAACGTCGGCTTATTTTAGAAGCTATTGCTTCGGCCGAAAAAAACACATCAGGTGAAATACGCCTTTTTGTTGAAGATGTATGCGGTGAAAACGTGCTCGACAGAGCAGCATACATCTTCGACAAACTAGGTATGAAAAAAACCAAGGATCGAAACGGCGTTCTCTTTTATCTGGCTTTTGAATCTCGACAGTTCGCTATTTTAGGCGACGCAGGAATCCATGCCATTGTTCATGACGATTTCTGGCATGAGATAAAAGCGAAGATGACGAACTATTTTACGGAAGGCGACTTTGTAAAAGGTCTGCTCATTGGAATAGAGGTGACAGGCAAAGCTTTACAAGACCATTTTCCATATCACAAAGAGGATAAAAACGAATTGTCTGACGACATTGTATTCAAAGTATAAGTATCATATTACCAAAATCTAGCAGTGAATACAATCACCAAATTTATTTCCCCACTATTCCACCGAATTTTCTTTGCGGTGTGTCTTGTGCTTTTTTCTGTTAACGTAAATGCAGCCGATGATTTTCCTGAAAGAGCAACTCGTTTGGTTACTGATTATACAGGCACCTTACGTCCTGATGAACTTCAGTCTTTAGAAAACAAATTAGTTGCTTTCGACGACACAACTTCAATGCAAATCGCTGTTGTGATGATGGCATCCGTTGGCAACTACGATATTTCAGATTACGCCGTTCAGCTTTTCAACAAATGGAAGATCGGCGATAAAAAAAATAACAGCGGTGTACTTTTACTTGTGGCTAAAGACGACAGGAAAGTTTGGATCACAACAGGCTACGGCATGGAAGGAGTTTTTCCTGATGCATTAGTAAAGCAAGTGATCGATCGCGAGATCGTACCAAAGTTCCGCAGTGGAGATTACTTCGGTGGAATTGACGCCGGAACAACAGCCATTACAGGGATTACTACGGGAGAATACAAAGCAGTAGGGAAAAAATCGAAAGGTAACAAAGGAGGAGTATTTCCTTTTCTCATGTTTGCTTTCATCATCATTGTAATTATCATCTCACAAGTTGGTAGAGCAAAAAGATATGGCCGGAAAAATAATTTAGGTTTCTGGGCTGCATGGGCATTACTGAATGCTGCATCCAACAGAAGTCACGGTTCATGGGGCGGTTTCACCGGCGGCAGCGGTTTCGGCGGCGGCGGCGGTGGAGGCGGCTTCGGTGGTTTTGGTGGAGGGATGTCAGGTGGCGGTGGTGCCGGAGGCAGCTGGTAACCGACCTTTCAATACAATCGACAATTTCACACTTCAAACTCACACTCAAACTAAAATTGTTTAAAGGCTCGTAAATAAATGAAATCGATCCTCTCCATTTTTCTGTTGGCGCTCATCTCCTGCTCTTCCCCGCAATCCAACAAGCTCACCATCGGTTTCATCGACCAACTCCAAGACGAAACATTAGAAAAAGCAAAGACAGGTTTCTTCGACGCCTTAAAACAAAACGGTTTTGATTCATCAAACATTGAGATCATTTATCGCAATGCGCAAAATGATCAACCGACAATGCTGCAATCGTTGGATTATATCATCAGTCAGAATCCAACGCTGATAGCAACTAACCCTACTCTGCCAACAATTTCCGCTGTACAAAAAACAAAGACGATTCCGATCTTTATGATGGTATCGCCGCGACCGGATCTGGCTAAACTTACGGACGCAGAAGGAAAAGCGCCGGCTAATCTTTTTGGCGCATACGAAACACTTGATTATTTAGACACAGCATTGCTCTTAATTAAAAGTGTTTTACCGAATGCAAAAAAGGTCGGAACAATATTCAATCAGAGCGAACCTCAATCTGTTGATGCCTTAGCACGAATAGAAAAAACTTGTAAAGAAGCCGGCTTAGAACTCATCAAAATGCCGGTGAATAATTCAAGTGAAACGCAATTGGTTGTTGCTTCACTTTTGACAAATAACATCGATGCTTTTTTTGCACTTCCTGATAACACAGTTTTTTCTTCCATGGAAATCATCGTGAAAAGTTGCGACGATAAAAAAGTTCCTGTTTTTACAAGTGAAGAGGGGCTTGTAAGTCGTGGAGCTGTTGCTGCTTTTGGTGCCGACATGTACCAATGGGGATTTCAAAGCGGAATTCAGGCAGCAGGATTTTTAAAGTCAAAGTCAACTGTCGGATTGCAACCGCAGATTGTTTCTGTTCGTCACCGTGTTTATAACCCGGCCAAAGCAAGTCAATTTAATCTCACATTCGATAGTACATTCACATCAGTAAAATAATCACTGATGAGCTTTTATTTAAGTGCTGTCATTTTAGGTCTTGGCTTTGCATCACTTGCAATGGGAATTTTTATTTCCATGCGCATCTTTAACATTCCTGACATTACAACTGACGGTAGTTTTACTTTAGGCGGTGTTGTTGCAGCTGTGTTGATCTCCGGAGGGCACTCACCTCTTGTTGCGCTTCCAATTGCTTTTCTGGCAGGCGCAATTGCAGGAGCGCTAACTGGTATTATTCATACCCGACTAAAAGTAAATGCACTGCTGGCAGGAATACTTGTGATGACTGCCTTATACTCCATCAATCTTGCATTGATGGGCCGATCAAATCTTCCACTGATCAACACACCAACGATTTTTAATTCCTTATTCATTCCCGGAACAGAGATTCAGCAACAATTTATCGTTTTAATAATTATCATTTCAATAATATTAGTAACGTTAGTTTGGCTAATGAAAACAGATTTCGGTCTGGCCATGCGTGCGACAGGAAATAATGAAAAGATGATCCGTGCATTGGGGGTTAATACTGATGTCATGAAAATTTTTGGCCTTGCTTTAGCCAATGGACTGACTGCAGTAAGCGGATATCTTATTACACAGGTACAGGGTTTTGCTGATATCAATATGGGAATTGGAATTGTGATCATTGGACTTGGCTCTGTGATGATCGGGCAAATTCTATTCTCTTTCAAAAGAAAAGAAACGATCATGATCCAGCTTCTTGGTGTAATTGTCGGAAGTATTTTATTCAGAATGATCCTTGCCTTTGCACTGAGTATTGGTATCGATGCAATTTATCTAAAGCTTGTAGTTGCAATTTTTGTACTTGCAGTAGTGAGCATTCCTAACATAAAAAGCAAGGCATGATAGAGCTGAAAGGAATCTCCAAAACATTCAATAAAAATTCTGCAAATGAAAATCAGTTGCTGAATGATTTCAATTTGACCATTCGCAAGAATGAATTCACACTTATTGTTGGTAGCAATGGTTCAGGCAAATCAACTCTGTTTAATCTTTTGGCAGGAACAATTATTCCTGATTCGGGACAAATTCTGATCGACGAAAAAGATATATCGTCAGTAAAAGATTTCCGGAGAAGTAAATGGATTGCCAGAATTTTTCAGGATCCATTGTCTGGCACTGCACCTGAACTTAGCATACTTGAGAATTTTCGACTTGCATCTATTCGTACTCAATCTAAATCGCTTCGCATTGGAACGGACAGGAAATTTAAAGATCAGATCCGCGAAAAGATTGCCGGACTTGGCTTGGGTTTAGAAAATAAATTGGATCAGAGCATGGGTTCTTTATCAGGCGGACAACGTCAGGCGCTTACAATTCTGATGGCAACGTCAGATGATACACGGCTGCTTTTGTTGGACGAACCGGTTGCCGCCCTTGACCCTAAAACGGCAACTACGATCATGAAATTGGCCAACGAAATCATCCGCAAGTCGAATCTGACAGCAATCATGGTAACCCATTCAATGCGAGATGTAATGGAATATGGGGACAGACTGATAATGCTTAAAAACGGGGAAATTGACAGAGATTTGTCAGGATCAGACAAAAAGAAAGTCCAATTAAATGACCTTTATGATTGGTTCGGCGAGTGAAATTTTCTAAATTCGTGCGGATAAAATCATGTGCCGCTTTCTACGTTACTGATTCCTACCCCCAATTATGAAAAAAACATCACTACTCCTGTTCTTTTTATTATTTATTGGAAATGTATTCGGAGAAATGATCCATCCTGCGCATTGGACATTTACCAAAGAAGACAATAAGAACGGCGAATTTACATTGATCTTTAAAGTAAAACTGGATGCAGGCTGGCATACGTATTCTCAATTTACTGAAGATGGTGGTCCACTTCCAATGGTATTCACCTTTGAAAATTCTGACTGTTTCAAACGCATCGGAAAAGTAACTGAACCGAAACCTCATGTCGAATACGATTCACTTTTTATGGTGAACGTAAGCTCATTCGAAAAAGAAGTAACATTTAAACAGAAAGTAAAGGTTTCTTCGCCGAATTGTATAATTAAAGGTAAAATCGATTTCCAGGTTTGTTTAGAAGCCTGTACAAATCAAGATACGCTGTTCTCTTTCAGCTTTGGCGATATGAAATCGGAAGCTGTACCGGTTGCACCTGTTTTAATTGATACGACAGTAATGATTAAAAATCCGGAGATCGTTGATACCGGAAAAGGTGAAGATGCACAAATCGTTTCCGGACAACTTGAAGAAGGTTGTGGTGGTGATGCTCAGCCCACATCTAAAACAGACAAATCACTGATTGCAATTTTCATTGCAGGTTTACTCGGTGGATTAGTTGCCTTAGTTACTCCATGCGTATTTCCTATGATTCCTATGACCGTTAGTTTTTTTACAAAACGAAGTGGCAGCAGAAGAAAAGGAATTATGAATGCCATAATTTACGCTTTGTCGATCATTGGAATTTATGTCGCACTAGGATTGTTGGTAACGATCACATTTGGTTCCGATGCACTTAATGACCTTTCGAGTAATGCATTCTTCAACCTATCCTTCTTTATCATCTTCGTAATATTTGCTATTTCCTTTTTCGGCGCATTTGAAATCACATTACCTAGTTGGATGATCAACAAAGCCGATTCAGCAAGTGACAAAGGCGGACTGATGGGGATTTTTTTTATGGCATTTACGCTATCATTGGTCTCCTTTTCTTGTACAGGTCCAATTATAGGAACGTTATTAGTTGAAGCAGCACACGGACAAAGTTATCTGGGTCCGCTCGTCGGGATGTTTGGATTCTCCTTCGCACTTGCTGTTCCCTTTGCCATCTTCGCCTTATTTCCGGGTTGGTTAAATTCACTTCCAAAATCCGGCGGATGGTTGAACACTGTAAAAGTATCTTTAGGATTTATTGAACTTGCTCTAGCATTCAAATTTCTATCGAATGTTGATTTGGCATACCACTGGGGATTCCTGAAGCGTGAATTATTCATAGCTATCTGGGTAGTGATAGCGATCATGCTTGGCTTATACCTTATTGGGAAAATTAAACTCTCTCATGATTCTGATGTTCCCTACATTTCAGTTGGGAGACTAATTGTTGCAATGATCGTGTTCTCATTCGCAATGTATCTTGTTCCCGGAATATGGGGAGCGCCTTTAAGATTGATCAGTGGATTTCCGCCGCCTGAATTTTACAAAGAATGGCAGACCGGCAAAGTGGACGAATGTCCCCACGACCTGAGTTGTTTCCATGATTACGACGAAGGTATGGCCTATGCCAAGGCGCAGAATAAACCGGTCATTGTGGATTTCACAGGCTGGGCATGTGTGAATTGCCGGAAGATGGAAGACAATGTATGGAGTGACCCTAAGGTCCTGAATAAGTTACGTGATCAATATGTTCTCATTTCCTTGTATGTTGACGATAAAAAAGCCTTGCCGCAAAGCGAACAATTTGTATCGCCATTAAGTGGCAAAACGATCAAAACAACGGGGAATAAATGGAGTGATTTCCAAGCGTCAAAGTATAATACCAATTCACAGCCTTACTATGTTTTGCTTGATAATAAAGGAAACATTCTAGCTCAACCGAAAGGCTACACACCTGATATTCAAACATATGTAAACTTTTTAGATGAAGGTTTATGTCGATATAAAAAGAGACAATAAATTCTGATGTCCCAAATTGCTGTTATTTTTCCTAACATTGAATAAAGAATTGATTATAGGTTGAAATCCGTTTTTCAGGGACTATTTAAAAAATTACATTTGCGCACCTTTTAAGATAATGCAAAAAAAGTTCGTTACCAAT
>Ga0116177_10002603_pt1 | contig 13251 bp, 11 predicted proteins | sample AD_STIC10_MetaG_FD_89750 | JGI IMG/M metagenome (GOLD analysis project Ga0116177, IMG submission 89750) | Active sludge microbial communities of municipal wastewater-treating anaerobic digesters from USA - AD_STIC10_MetaG | ecosystem: Engineered > Bioreactor > Anaerobic > Digestate | place: USA...
ATGCCGCATTGAGGACGTGGCTAGCCTTGGCGCGCGAGGGCGATCTTGCACGACTCCACCGAGCGGGACGATCTCTGCAATGTTCGCCGCACGACATCGTGCGGTCTTGGCTGCATCTCGACACCAAGATTGAACTCTTGCTGTCGAGATTGTCGAGATGCATGTCGAGATGCACTCAAAACTGTAAGAAGTGCTGCTGATTCCATGAATTAGCCGGCGTTATGCATCTGGGGCGTGTCTCTGCGCTGAGATTATGTATGTCCGAGTTGCTTCACCCACGGTCCCTTGTGGCAGACGTGGCCGTCTCGGTCATCGCAGGCTAGCTGGACGCCAGGCCTGGGTCCGCCATCAGGGGCCAGTGCTCAGCATCGTGCATGGCTTGACCGCCGTCCCCTTCGGGCGTGCTGCCGAGCAGGGCGCGGGTGAGTTGCTCGCTGTCGCTGAGCATCTCGGTGACAGCGGCGGTCAGGACCGAGTCCTCGACGCGGCGATTGGCCTCGGCGGCCGAGAGCACCGTGCGCCGGGCCAGCTCCTTGAAGAACGAGGCAGTCACACCGCCGCACCGCTGTGCAGCGTCGTCCAGGGCAGCGGGGGTCACCGGCAGGTCGCGAGCGTACAAGCCCAGCAGTGCACGGCGAGCGGTCTCATCGGGCAGAGGGATCTCCACGGCCAGGTCGACCCGGCCCGGGCGTTGGCTCAAAGCTGACTCGAGCAGGTCCGCGCGGTTGGTGGTCAGGATGAACGCCACATCGGCCTCAGCGGTCAGCCCGTCCATCGCATCGAGCAAGGTGAACAGCAGCGGCTGCGGGCCCATGTGCATCTCACGGTGCTCGGCGATCAGGTCTACGTCCTCGAGCACCACGACCGCCGGCTGCAACGCGTGCGCCAGCTCGGTGGCATCGGACACCAACCCCAAAGCGTTGCCCGACAGCACCACGCAGGTCACTCCGGGCATCGCCGCGAGCAGGTAACGCACCGTGTGCGTCTTGCCCGTGCCGGGCGGACCGTACAGCAGCAGACCACGCTTGAGGTGCTGCCCTGCAGCCCGCAACGCGTCGCGGTGCCGCACCGCACCAACCACATGGCGCTCCACCCGGGCCAGCGTCCCCTCAGGCAGAACCACCTCCTCCGCTGCCAGCGCCGGACGCTCCAGGAACCGGATCCCGCCCGCGCTGGGCTCGTACATGCCTCCCGTGAGGTCGAAGGCCAGAACCTGCCCCCGGAACACACTGCGCTCCACCATCAGCCGGCGCACCTGAGCCAGCAGCAGCTCGGAGACCTCACCGGTGGCGACCACCTCCAACCGGCACGCGTTGTCGTACTGCCGGTTCGCCGCCCGCTGCAACACCGCCACCGCAGCGCCATCGAAGTGGAACAGATGCACCCCCAGCGCGACCGCCTCACGCGAAGACGTCGGCCCGGTGTCCACCCGCGCCCGGTCCACCGCCCCGACCGGGGTCCCCCACGCCCCTCGGCGGGCCAGCATGTCACCGAACGTCTGGTGATGGCGCTGGTCCCCACCGCCGATCCCGACCAGCTCCCCACCCCCGTGGTCCGCCAGAAGGGCCTCCACCGCCACGTCCAGATTCACGAACTGGTGGCTCGGCACGTCCAACCGCACCACCGGCACCGTCGCCGGGTCGATGCCAAGGTGCCGCTCGACCACCTCCCCCAGCAGCGGGCCGCCCCCCTGCGCACCCGCACGCACCACCTCCAACGCCTCATCCACGAACCGCTGGAACGACGACATCACATCCCACGTGCGCTCATCCACGACCACGACGCTACCGGCCCCAGCCTCGCCCGAGGGGGAGACCGAGCGAACGTCCCTTCGACGAGCGGCCTATCCCTCGAATGGCTGGTCGTGCATGCCTGGCAAGGAATCGGCCGCTGATCCCGCGCACTGCGGCGACAGCGCCGTCCCATTGAGTTAGCTGCTCAAGTCCGCCTGCTAATCGCGCCCGACCGGTCCCTGGACGAGTACGCCCCACCGCCTTTCACCGCCCTGTGGGCAAGTCCGCCGCGACCCGAGCCGAGGCGGAAGGTGGAGGGCTTGTCGCTACTCGGTGCCCACGGCCCTGCTCGGGGCTACCGTCGTCGTCGAGAGACCTCGAGTCCTGCTCTCTGGACGTCAGCACCGGGGGCGGTGCACGCCCGGCATCCCCTCACCCGCTCGATGCCCGGGAGCGCTCTGTTGGCGTGCTGACGCAGCCCCTGTGCTGTCGCTACATTGATCCCATGTTGGGGATCAACGCCGCCGAACTCGCGATTCTGCTGGCCGTGGTTGTCGCGACCCCTCTCTACTTCATCGTCAGGTTGGCCGTCCGCAGCTCCAAGTAGTCCTGACACGCGCTTCGTGGCGGAGACGCGGGTCCGTGGCCAGCTCGATCAGTCGATGCAACTACTCCGTCAGGACAGCGTCGAGCCGGTCAAGCCAGCGCTGTTGGAATGCCGCCGCCCGGGCTGGAGAAGCCTGTGCTTGCCGAAGTTGTGATCGTGTCTGTGCCAGTGACCACACGTCGGTGTCGATCAGGTGCCGGATGAGGTCAATGACACGACCACCGGAGGTGTGGTCGATGGCTGCGGCGCCGAGTCCGGGCCTGACTTCGGCGAGGAAGAGCCGGGGGAGGGTGACCGTGTAGAGGACAGCGCAGTCCTGGGGGGTGATCTTGAGTCGCCCGTCTGGCTCCCCCGGGCCCGGATCCGCTGGGGGGTGGACCAGGTCCGGCGCGAACTGCAACCACAGATTGACGGCCCCATCCTGGGTCGGCGCCGGCACGTGACCGTCACGCACCCAGAGGAACATCGATGGGTAGTGCCCGATGCGGTCCCAGTTCCTGGGATTGCGCTGGAAGAGGGTGGACCACGTCTCCACGAACTGCGCCAGCTTCTCGGGGATCACTCGAGGCAGCGCGTCGGCGGCGCGGGGCGATACCGAGCCCACCGCGGCCGCCCGTTCGACGGGCAGCGCGATGAGGTACGCAAGATCCACCGCGTCTGTGATCGAGGAGGCTGGACCTTCCCACGAGCTGCTCCGGGCCCCACCTGGGGCGTTCAGCAGTTCTGCCCGTAGGCGGGTGATCGGGGACCGGACTTTGCGTGCGGCGTCGGGCTCGGCGCGCAGCACCTCGATTGTCCCATCGAGGTCGCCCTTGCGAAGGAGTTCCAGGAGTGGCTCGGACACAGCCAGACGGTACCCCTCATGCCGATCAAACGCGGTGGCCGTGGCCGACGCCGCGTCCCGCTGGGGGCTGAACCCTGGACCTGGCGAACGCAGACGTCCCGACACCGGCAACGCACACCCAACGAAGGCTTGCCGGGCCGCGGATCCGCTGGATGTATGCGGCGAGTGCACCCCTTGCGAGGCGGTGCGCGCAAAACCGCGACGTGCCACCCTCCGCGACGTGCACGAGCAGAGACGCACCTTCTGGACGTCTGACTCGCGGCAGATCAACACACCAACCGTGGGGTGAATGGAGTGTGATTCGCCCACCCATTGGAGACCTTCACTCGGGTCCTTGATCCCGGAAGAAGGGGGACAGTGAGCTCACCGCATCCCAGATCACCGGGAATCAGCCGCTTGTACCGGATGAACGACTGCAGCTGACGAGTTCCTGGTGCGGTCTGGATCTGCGTGGGTTTCGACCAAGAGCAGCGTGGCTCTACGCATGAACTCTGGAGGCACGTACGCATGAATCTGAGCGCCGGTCGGGGCACGGCGGGTGACTGGGTTCGGCATCAAATTTGGATGGATGAGACTCGCGATGCCGATGCCCTATGGAGGTCGGAGTCGAAACCATGGGTTTGCATGGATGGCCACCGACAGGTCATGGTCGATGAGATTCCGACCGAGCCGGTGTCGACGACTGGACGAGCTCCGGCACGTCTGTGCGGCGAGCGAAAACGTCTCCTTGGACCGCAGGACTTCACCTTGGTCGGGCTGCTAGGTTGTCGCCATCAGGGAGGCAGGGGACACAACCTCAGGATGTGGGCACAGCGTGGTGCCGACTCTGTTGGTCCGGTGACGCAAGGGGAAAGCATGAAGAAAATGCTGATTCGCTCCGTCGTCGCGGTGGCGGCAGTCTTGGGCTTCGCGATCACGTCAGCGCTGGGAGCCTATGCCGCCGTTTCCTACGGCTACACGTTGTCGGGGAATGGGCGAATGGAGTACGACGCCAGCAACAACACACTCACCGGTATCGATTACAAGACCGGCGACACCATCTACATCCGGTACGGCTTCACAAGCACGATCTGTGGCACTTCTGGAAGCGCCTGCGCACCAAGCAGTTCCAGCACGTTCAGGCTTCAGAAGTCCAGCAAGGACTACCGCGAAAGCATCACCGTCCAGCCTGGAAGTAGCACCTACATCATTCTGAAACTCTGCAACGACGACGCCCCGCCCGACACTTGCTCAGAGTGGAAGCGGACCTCGGCCTGAGCCGAACCCAGGGCCTTCGTAGGCGATACGAGCCTGCGGAGGCCCTGGGCCCTAAGTGCGAAGGGATGACATGCCTGAAGGACTTCAGGTCAAAGACCTCTGCGTGGACCGCTCGGAACGAGCGGTGCTTGTCGACGTCAACCTCAACGTCGACTCTGGGGAGTCCTTGGCAGTTGTCGGCCCCAGTGGGGTAGGAAAGACGACCTTGCTTGACGCTCTTTGTGGGCTCGCGCGTCCCAAGAGCGGATCCGTCCTGTTCGACGGCTTCGACGTCTCGGCAAACTCCGTCTCTCGTACGGCCGCTTGGCGCCTGCGTAAGGTCGGCATCGTTTATCAGTTCGCTGAACTGCTCCCCGAACTCACCCTTGCCGAGAATGTTCAGCTTCCGCTGCTGCTCGCCGGGCAGGGCCTTGCTACAACGATCGACCCGATGAGTTCCGCGTTGGAGTCCTTGGGGATTGGTCACTTGGCGGATTCTCTCCCGTCCGCTGTCTCGGGAGGCGAACGTCAACGAGCTGCAATTGCTCGTGCCATCGTTCATCGTCCCAGCCTGATCCTGGCCGATGAGCCGACTGGGTCGCTGGACCCGCAGACTGCCGGAGTTGCGGCCCAACTCCTCCTCCAGGCGGCAGCCGAAGTAGACGCGGTGCTGATCATCGCGACGCACAATCCTGCCGTGGCTCGGCTCACGGATGCAGTCCTTGACCTACGGCTCAGCACCACGTCCTGCGCAGCATGAGGCGACTGCAATCTGTCCGACTTCATTGGTGGCTAGGCCGTAGACTTCTTCGCGCCCCGGGTCAACGATGGGCGCTGTCAGCGCTGGCGCTCACCTCCACCCTCAGCGCTCTGCTCATCCTCGGGTTGTCAGCGGTCCCTGACGTTCTTCACGACCGGCAGGACGCAGAAGCGGCGCGTACGGTTACAGATACCGGAAAGAGCACCGGCGTGGCGGCGCTCACAAGCACCTGGGACTGGCGAGGCGAACAACCGATACACCTGCTGCGCATTGGCGTGGAGGCAGAAAGCATGGCGAATGCTGCTCACCTTCCGGGCGTGCCCCAGCCCCCGATGCCCGACGAAGTCTGGCTCTCCCCTCAACTGGCCCAAGACCTCGCACGCGATCCTGTCCTGAGAAAAGCCTTCCCCCAACGCGTGGTCGGCACAATCGACGAATCAGTCCTGCCAACCTCGCAGGATCGGGTGGCGTATGTAGGTGTCGATCCGAAGTCGTTGACTGAGCGTGGGATCCACGCAACGCAGTCCATCGGTGCGGACGCTGCAGAGTTCCAGACGAGCTCCCGCACGCTCCTTCTCCTAGGCGGAGCCACGCTGGCTCTGTTTGTCGGCGTGCCCCTTGCTGCGGTCTTCGTTGCTGCCTTCGGTCTTCTGGCTCAGCCTCGTCAACGCCAAGTCAGGTTGCTTGAAGCGCTGGGCGCGAAGCCCCGACGCGCGAGAGTGCTCGTATGTGCGGACGGCATAGTCGCTGGTCTTCTAGGCACAGCCGTGGCCTGGCTGCTTTTTGAAACACTGAGCCGAGCCATCACCCATATCCCCTTCACCCCGGCCCAATGGACAGCTGGCCATCCTGACATCAAATTCACCGGTGCGCTGCTCAGCCTCCTCACGCCCCTAGCTGCGGCCGTTTGGGCTGCTTGGCGCCTCGATGCTCGGGTCACAAACGGTCGGCTTCTCTCACGTCGGGCAGGGCCACATCTATCGACCATCCCCCTTCCACCGCTGTTCGCTGCAATCGGACTGATAGCGGTCCTGGCAAGTGCACGGGTGCGCGCCGATTCATCACCACTCGCAACAGCCGCCGTCGTGACAGCAGTTGCCCTGTCTGCGCTGTCTGCCCCGGCCACCATTGCTTGGGCACAAAGAGCCATTGGCATGGCGCTACTGCGCTCAACGCGCCTCAACGCGACAACGCTTATCGCCGGCGCCAGACTCGCGCGGGTGACGCCGAGAGGGTCCCGTACGGCCAGCATGCTCGTGCCGGCTTTCGTGGTAGCCCTCGCCGTCGCTCCTGTGATTGGACAAGTTGCGCCGCGCGACACAGCGACTGAGGAACTTAACCAGCGAACCGGCAGAGTCGTCGCGTTCATGTCACCTGTTCCTGACGCCGGTACCCAAGAACGAATACGCAACCTGCCGGGTGTCCTAGCGGTCTCCGGACCGCACACCAACCTCGAGAAGCAGTCGCAATACTCATTTGCCTGCTCGGACTTCAAGAGGCTTCTGGCCCGAGACGTGTGCACCATCGGCGCGCGTGCGAGCGCTCTGGACCTGCCGCCTGACCTCTCAGCGAGTTTTCCTTACACCGGCGCCTGGACATTCCTGGCTAGTGACGTGACCCCCTCGCAACCTAGACGCCAAGCAACTAGCACGGACCCCTCAGCCCCCCTCATCGTCATACTCAGGGACTCCAACTCCTACTGGACGGCCGCAGCGATGGCACGCGGCATTGACCCAGCCTTGGACACCGAAGCAAACACCGGCGGGCTGGTCGGGGGGGCCCAGCAGACTTACCTGGCTATGCAGGAATGGCTAAAGGCCGGACTCGCGCTTCTCCTGCTAGCAGCCGGGGTATTGATGGCGCTCGGCGCCTTCACAGATGTGCGTGAACGCGACCGCCTCCGTCGAGCGTTGACCGCTCTGGGAGCCTCCGCCCAAGACACGTCCGGGACCGTCAGGTCAGAACTCCTTGTGCGCAGCGGTGTGATCCTGACAAATGCGACCATTGTGGGGTCAGCGGTTGCAGTCGCGGCACAGGGCTGGGGCAACACCCAAACGATCGGGGCATCGTGGGTGGCCAGTTGTTTCCTTCTCTTACTCGTAGCGTTGACCGCAGGCACGTTCATTCCGCTCCTGGCGCTGCGCGGCGGATCGCGGAATCATGCAGCCGAAGATGCCTACGTCCATGGCTGAACGTCGTTGGCCAGGCACGATTCGCCTTGGGGGGAGGATGGGGCGACGTGGCTTGCCGCGAGTTGGCACGAGGCGTATGGGTGAGTTGCTCATCACCCATCCCTGACCGGCCTAGGCGGCACTAACGGGCGCTTCTGGATTCTTGCGTGCGTTGTCCGTGAGCGAGTCGGTAGGAGTCGGTGCCGGTTTCGATGATGGAGCCTCCGTAGGTGAGGCGATCCACGATGGCGGCACACAGGCGTGGGTCGGTGAAGGTTTTGGTCCAGCCGGAGAAGGACTCGTTGGAGGCGATCGCCACGGAGTTCTTCTCTTCGCGTTCGGTGAGGACCTGGAAGAGGAGTTCGGCCCCGCGCCGGTCGAGCTGCATGTAGCCGAGTTCGTCGATGCAGAGCAGGTCGACGCGGCCATACCGGGCGATGGTCTTGGTCAGCATCATCTCGTCGGCCGCCTCGACGAGCTCGTTGGCGAGCTTGGTGGCCAACGTGTATTTGACGCGGTAGCCGGCCATCGCAGCCTCAGTTCCCAGTGCGATGAGCAGGTGCGACTTGCCGGTGCCGGAGTCCCCGATCAGGCACAGCGGTTGGCCCTTCTTGACCCACTCACTCTTGGACAGGGTGGTGATCGTGGCGGGGTCGATGTTGGGGTTGGCGGCGAAGTCGAACGTGCGCAGCGATTTCTCGCGCGGGAATCCGGCTGCCTTGATCCGGCGTTCTGAGCGACGACGGGCGCGGTCGTCGCACTCAGCCAGGAGGAGTTCGGCGAGGAAACCGCGGTAGGACATCTGTTGGTTGCTGGCTTGGTCGGCCATGTCGGGGAAGCTGGCGCGGATCGTGGGCAGCCGCAGCATGCGGCAGGCCTGGTCGATGGCGGTGTCGGCGGCCTCTTCGGTCATGCCGCGGCGTCGGGTGGTCATCGGTGTCCTCGCTCTCGTTGGGTGAAGGGCCAAGCTCAATTTGGGTGTTTGCTGGCGGCGCGGCGGCTGGGCAGGAGGTCGTCGTACTTGTCCATGGTGGGCAGCGGGCGGGTGTCGGGTGGTAGCTGCCGGAGCCGGCGCTCGGTCAGTGGTGCCACTGCCGGGATGTTGCTGGGTATGGCGGGCGGGGTGTTGGCCTCGGCCTCGGGCTGTGTCCCGCTGTCTTGGTCGGCCACCAGGCGGGCCTCGACCCCGACCGCGTCGGCGGTGAAGGCACCGACCTTCAGGGCTCGGGTGATGCCGTCGACGACGTCGGCGTGGCGCATGTGCCGGTGCAGCAGCAGGACTTGGATGAGAGCGCGGGTTCCTTCGGCGTCGCCGTGGGCCTTGCAGGCACCTGCCCACCAGGCGTCGTGGGCGGGCGTGAACTTGCCTGCGGCCCGGGCCTGTTGTAGGGCCGTGGCCCCGGGTAGTGCGCCGGGTTTGCGTTGGAGGACCTCGAGGTAGTGGTCGAGGTCGAGGCGGACTTCGCCTTTGCCCATGAGTCGTTCGTGGCGGGCGGCCTCGGTGCGGTTGTCGTACACGACGAGTTCGCTTGCGTGTGCGAGTACCCGGACCTGGCGGCCGATCAGGTGGGCGGGGACGGAGTACTTGTTCATGCGCACGCTGACTTGCGCGTAGCGGTCGACGCGGGGGTTGAACCAGCGTCCGGTTTCGAAATGGTCTTCGGGAAGGGCGGCCAGGTGAGGCTGCTCGATGGCGAAGTATTCGCCGACGGTGTGGGGTCGTGATCCGATGCGGCGTTGCTCGTCGTCGACGTCCCAGGCGTCGACCATCGCGTTCAGCTCCGCGATGGAGTCGACCTCCGGGAGCGGGACGAGGTGGTTGCGGCGGTACCACCCGATCTGGCCTTCGACCCCGCCCTTCTCGTGCGCCCCTTGGATGCCGGGCTGGCAGTAGAACGCGTCGAAGCCGTAGTGGGAGCGGAACGCGGTCCAACGTTCTGCCTCTTCCCGCAGGCGGGAGAATCCGATCACCTGGTCCACGGCCGATTTCAGGTTGTCGTACCGGATCTTGCCGACCGGGATCCCTCCCAGCACCCGGAAGGCGTGAGCGTGGCCTTCGAAGAAGGCCTCCTGGCCGCCGGTGGCCGCGATCCGATGGGCTGCCTTGCCCGAGTATGAAAGCCGGAAACAGAACAGGGTGAGCTTGGTCAGCTCACCCCGCAGTTTCACGTGCACGTCACCGAAATCGACCTCGGCTTCCATCGCGGGCAGATGCGTCTGCGGGACGAACGCGTCACTGGGCGATCGACCGGCCTCGCAGGATCTGCGGCTTCCGGGTCGCGACGTAACGGCGGACCGTGTCGTACGAGACCCCGCTCATGCCCTGCTCTCTTTCACCAACCGGTCGAAGAGCCGGGTCACAGTGTGACGCTGCTTCCTGGGAGCGGTCAGGTCGTTGTGCAGCACCTCGTCGATCCACGGCGCATGGTCATCAATCTTCGACCCGCGCTTCGGGTAGGGCTTGCGCGGTGACGGCCACGCATTCGCCAACGCTTGCTTGACCGTCTTCTGGCCAACGTTGTACTTCTGAGTCAGGGCACGCTGCGACATGCCTCGATGAGCATCCCGCCTGATCGCGGCATACAACTCAACCTTGGACACGCCCGACACGAGCGACTCCTCCTGGAGCACAGGACCCGGCCGGACGCAAGGCCCTAGGTGACGCCAAATTTCATCAACAAGAAAACCGCTTCCACCCCGGTGGCGTCAAGATTCGTGCCGATCCAACACGCAGATTCATGCCTGTAGCCAAGCAGCGGATCACCTCCCCGTCGACGGACACGTAGGGACGTGCGAACAGTCGCACAAACCAGCCATTGACCCAGTGGGGACGGAAGGTCACGACAATGTCAGTCATACCGAAACCATGGCATATGGCCTCGCACCGAGCTCATCTCCGCACATCGGCACGAGCGCGAACCAACACTGACCTTGTAGCCGCATCTGGGCGGAGGGTCGCCGGTGGGCGATGCCCTACTTTGCGCGGTCGTCGAGCGAGACCGCTCCTGTGCAATGTGCTGGGCGCATACTCGCGCAATCTAGGCTGCATCTCGACATCTGACTGACCGTGTCGCGACGCAGTTGTCGAGATGCACTCAAAACCGTAAAGAGTGCTGTTGATCCCATGAACTAGCCGACGTTATGTACCTCGGGCGTGCCTGTTCGCGCGGGATCCGACACTGTGCGATGTGGCCCGCACGTTGGAGCGCAGTCCGGGCTGCTCCTCGACACAGATTGTGTTCTATGGGAGGGGCCATCATCCTCACCGGGGGTGCTGCTTGGTGAGCGTTAACCCGTGGGTAGGGGCCCGTCCTGTTCCGGAGGAGCTGCTGGCCACCGACCGAGCTCGAGCAGCCAGAACGAGCCGACGAGGTGCTCGATGAACGCCGCCAGGCCAGCTCTGTGGGTGAACTCCTCGGCTGACCGGCGGGTGACTCCTTCCTTCCCCGTGAGCCAGTCGTCGACGGCGCGTGACGTCATCACGCTGCACGTGTACACGAAGTTTAGGGCGGAGTCATCGTTGAACTGCACAACGACGTGGTTGAGATACCGGGATCCGCCCGTTCCGAGGACCCAGTACGAAAGCACCTCCTCGCGGCTGAGGGCGGATTCGAGAAACTCGACTATTGGCGTGTCGACGCTGACGAAAACGGGTGCCCAGCCGCGGAAGTCGATCGACCCGTCGGAGGCCTGCAGCGTGTAAAGCGTCGTCATCAGCAGGGGTGCGAACGGCGTCTTGCGGATCGACGCCGCGACCACTGAGGGTGGTGCGTCATCGAAGTCGACCCAGAGCAGGAGGGAAGGGTCGATCCTCCGATCACAGGCCAGCAGGCCCAGCCGAGGCGCAGCCCACGCGTCCGGGACCCCAACGGACTGCTTTCGCAGGACCTCAGGGTGCAGCCATGCCAGAACGACGTGCGGTCCCAACTCTTCGTGCGTGCGCGCAATCTGCGCCGGTGACAGTGATGGCCCCGGGTTCTGAGCCTTGGCCCACGTCAGGGCGAGGGGACCTGCGTGCAGCGTCAGCCGTTCTCTTTGCATCGCCTCGATACGGCTCAGGGTCGGGTCGCCGGTGGTCGAGTCCACAAGAACGACGGCGCGACCACGCCGCTTGTTGTACTCAAGGATGATCGCGGGCACCCAGGCCTCATATGCGGCCCAATCATGAAGCCGGATGCCGTGTGGCCGCAGTGCCAGAGCGGCCGCATCCCAACGTTCGCCATACGTCGGTTGTCCAGCCATGGCGGACAGGAGGCCGGTGACGGTGGTCTCGTCGCTGAGCGCGTGCCGGAGATCTGTGAGGGCCTCATCGGGCGTGGTGCCGGGAGAGGTGTAGTGGTCGCAGTCAAGGAGAGCGCTTAGATCGAGTTCGAGCAGCCAAGCCGGACTCATCACCAGCCGGTACATCAGGTCCGCCGCAGCAACCCACGGCACGTCATGAGTGAGCGGTGCGAGCAGCCCGACCGCTGACCGGTAGTACTGCAGATAGGCATAGTTGCCTGCCAAGTGGTTCAGGCCTTCGGTCGAGCTCTCCACCGCAGCCAGCGTGGCGAACTGCTCGTGTGTCTCGCGGCAGCCGCGACCCATCCACTCCCAAAAGCGACTGGCACGGTCAGGCTGGTCCGCAACGGGGACCAGTCCCAGAATCGTCATCGCCGTGCCCCATGCGGTCGTTTCGTGCAGTGCCTGGTGAGAGCGCTCATGCAGCGACACGAAACTCTGGAACGAGCCACCCATTCCGCTCGCCAGGTCCAACGTCCAGCTGTCGACGCCGTCGTGGTAGCCGACCACGCCATGTCCCACGGGGTCAGTGGCGCACCTGAAGACTCTGGCCTCAGTCAACGAGGCGCCACCCCTCACCGTCCTCGACGGCAATCCCTCGCTTCCGAAGCCCCTTGAGCAGTGGCGCCACCTTGGCCGAGTCCTCTTCGTAGGCGGACTCGATACGCGAGATCGGCAAGGAGATGTCGGTCGGGCGGCCCTCCGAAAGGTTGGCCATGACGATCGCCAGATCTGCCTCGTCGGCCGCGAGAACCCGCATCATGCGTAGGGCGCGTTGGAACAGTTGTGCTCCGGCGGCGAGCGAGGCAGATCCCGTCAGGACGAACACCCCAGCGGCCGTGATGGCGTCCCAGCCGAGATCATGCGCCTTTGGCCTGTTGATGAAGAGACGCGTCCTCGGGACGATCATGCCCAAGTGCCCTGGCGGGAGCGAAGGGAGGGTCGTCTCGACCATGAGCACGCCCTCGCTGACGGGCTGGGCGGCGAGCAGGGAGGCCAGGAGCTGGTTGTCGAGGTGCACCCCGCGCTGGGCAAGGCGAGCCTGCCGGGAGGTTGGGAGAATCCCGTCCGCCGTGATCTCGGTCCACTCGGCGCCGCTCGGACTCACCGGAACACCTGACCGCCGGACTTGAGGGCTTCCCACGACCCTGCAGCCGAGCACACCGACTCCGACGCCAAGAGATACGCCCACGTCTCGTGCACTTCGTCGGACCCGTTGACGGTCTTGACCCACGCCGCAGCAGCATCGCGCTTGGCCACGACCACCGGCGAGGTCATCTCCGAGTCGCGCTTGCCCTCGACGATCCAGTGCACCCCGGCGTCGTCGATGACGATGAAGTCGGGCTCGTACTGCCGTTGGATCGCCCCCGAGAGGTAGGAGATCCGCAGCGGCACGGTCTCGTCGATCCGCACCCACGCCCGAACCGGCCCCGACACCTCGAAGAGGCCAGCGAGCACGAACTCCGTCGACCAGGCGTCGAAAGAGTTGATCTCGTAGACCGACTTGGCCCACCCCCGGTATGGGTACCCACGCTCGAAGTCCCGCGACGACGTCACGACCTGCCGGTCAGCCGCCGGCCGAACCTCGAACCGCTCCGACGGGTCGGGCCATCGCACGG
>Ga0116177_10002608_pt1 | contig 13236 bp, 15 predicted proteins | sample AD_STIC10_MetaG_FD_89750 | JGI IMG/M metagenome (GOLD analysis project Ga0116177, IMG submission 89750) | Active sludge microbial communities of municipal wastewater-treating anaerobic digesters from USA - AD_STIC10_MetaG | ecosystem: Engineered > Bioreactor > Anaerobic > Digestate | place: USA...
GGGTTTTCCACCACAGCCAGCCCCAAAGTAGTGTGCCGCCAACGGCAACAACGGCCAGCGCTACCAGCGAGAACATGAAAGCCAGAACCAGAAAAGCCGCGCCCAGCACCAAGGTCAGCACTTTGCCGAGCAGGCTCTGGGGTTGGGTGTTGAAACGGGCGTAGCGCTGGGAAAATTTCATCTGTTCTTCGGTCGTCATCTAATTTCTGTCAGTCATCCATTTAAATATGGCCATTAGATTCTGGCAGGAAATGGGGGGGGCGTCTGTTGATTCAGCGTCGCCGTTTTGTAACGGCCTGTCGCGCTTACGCCTGTTTTTCCTGACCAATGCTGTTGGCCCATTGCAGGGCCTGGGTCTGCGCTCGGTTCAGGGTTTTTGGCGTAATGCCGGGCAGGCTGGCGAGGTTCTTGGCCAGTTGCTCAAGATTGCCATTTTCACTGCTTTCAGCCAGACGGAGCATGTCGCCTAGTTGGCCGGTGCCATCACATAGCGCTTCGCGCACATGACTCGCCAAACCCAGCGGGTTAACGATGTCGGCAATCGGCTGGCCGATCAGCGCCGGCATTAGCGACATGATGCCCGCCATGAAAGCCTGATCGGCGAGCACGCTGTCATTGGGGCGCAATTCAGCCGCCAATAGTTCCATGAGCCGGCCACGCGTCGCTGCCAGCATCAGCAGCGGGTTGCTGACCGTATTCTTGTCGCCCGCAGAAAAGACCAGCAGTTGCAGCCAGCGCTGCAACTGCCGACGCCCCAGAACAGTAATTGCGTGGCCGAGCGAGGTGATTTTCTCGGTCGTTCCCGAACCGACCGAATTGGTCATGCGCAGCAGGTTGACCGTCAGACCGGGTTCGGGTTTGAGGGCAAGCTCAAGTTCTGCGGTGGCGGCATCGCCGAGCAGCAGGCCCATCAGTTTCATCAGCGAAAGCTGGGAATGATCCAGCTTCTTGCCGGCAATGATGGTCGGTTTGGCAAAGTAGTAGCCTTGGAAGAGTGAAAACCCCAGTTTCAGGCATTGCTCCATCTGCTCGCGCGAATCAACCTTTTCGGCGAGCAATTGCTTGCCTATCGGCTTCAACTTCATGGTCAGTTGCATGAGCTGGACGCGGGAAAGGGGTTGAATATCGACCTTGACGATATCGACCAGCGCCAGTAGTTCAGCAAACCGGGGTTCGAGCTGAATGACGTCATCGAGTGCCAGCGTGAAGCCAGCCGCCTTGAGCGCTTTGCAGCGCTCCACTACGGCCGGGGAGGGCGGCACTGTTTCGAGGATTTCCAGGACCACGGATTGCCGCGGCAGCAACTCCAGCATGTCGCTGAACAGAAACTCTTCATCGACATTGATGAAGCCACGGTAACTACCGAGCGCCGCCTCGACCCCCAGTTCAGCAAAAGCATTGACGATAACCGTGGCCGTCGCCTGCACGCCATCGGTGACTTCCGCTGAATTGCGCGTGCCGTTACGAAACAGGAGTTCGTAAGCGAACAGGCGCTGCTCGCGGTCCAGGATTGCCTGGCGCCCCAGGAACAACTGATCAGCGTTTTGTTCGCTCACAAAATTTCCTTAAAACGGCAGTTTTATGCCCGGCCAAACCGCGGCCAGGGCGCGTCGGAAATCGGCCTGAATGCGCTCCAGTGCGGCGGTATTGTCAGCTTCAAAGCGTAGCACCACCACCGGCGTGGTGTTGGACGGACGCGCCAGACCAAAGCCGTCAGCGTATTCGACGCGGACGCCATCGATCGTGATGATTTCCTCGGCACCCTCAAATTTGCCTTCGGCCTTCAGCTTGTCGATCAGCGTGAAAGGCTCACCCTCGGCCATTTTGATATTGAGTTCCGGGGTCGACGGCGAATTGGGCAGATTTTTCAGGAGCGGATTGCCATCGGCGGCTTTGCTGAGAATTTCAAGCAGGCGGGCTCCTGTGTACAAGCCGTCGTCGAAGCCATACCAGCGCTCCTTGAAGAAGGTGTGGCCGGACATTTCGCCAGCCAGCGGGGCACCGGTTTCCTTCAGTTTGGCCTTGACCAGTGCATGGCCGGTATTCCACATCAACGGCACACCGCCGTGTTGCTTGATCCACGGGGCGAGCAGACGGGTAGATTTGACGTCGTAAATCACCGTGCCGCCGGGAACGCGGGAGAGTACGTCGGCCGCGAAGAGCATCAACTGGCGATCCGGGAAAATAATCTCGCCATCCTTGGTGACAACGCCGAGGCGGTCGCCGTCGCCATCGAAGGCGATGCCGATTTCGGCGTCAGTTTCCTTGAGGGCGCGAATAACGTCGGCCAGATTTTCCGGCTTGGACGGGTCGGGGTGATGGTTGGGAAAATTGCCATCGACTTCACAAAACAGCGGCACGATTTCGCAACCGAGGCGTTTGAACAGTTCCGGGGCAATCGCGCCAGCCACGCCGTTGCCGCAATCCATGACGATCTTCATCGGGCGGCTGAGTTTGACATCGCCGACGATCTTTTCGACATAGGCGGCCAGGACATCGGCGCTGCGGCGCTCGCCCTTGCCATGCTTGAAATTACCGGTTTCGATCCGTGTTTTCAGATCCTGAATCGCTTGCAGCGCCAGCGTGGTGCCGCCGATCACCATCTTCAGGCCGTTGTAATCCGGCGGGTTGTGGCTGCCGGTAACCGAAACGCAGGAGTGGCAGCCCAATTCGTAGGCAGCGAAATAGGTGACCGGGGTGGGGACGCAGCCAACGTCAATCGCGTCGCAGCCGGCGGCGCAGATGCCATCCATCAGGGCACCCGATAGTTCCGGGCCGGACAGGCGACCGTCGCGGCCAACCGCGATTGCTTTCTGTCCCTGCTCGATGGCCAGCGAGCCGAGCGCGTGGCCGACCTGACGAACGACATCGGCGGTCAGTGATTTATCGACGATCCCACGGATGTCGTAGGCCTTGAAAATTTCAGCAGGAAGTTTTTGGCTTGGGTTCATGGTGGCTTTTTATGACGCTTCGAAAAGAAAGAAGTGTAAGAGCCTTTGGGGCAGCCAGTCCAGATTTCCCGGAAAGTTGCCGCTGACGAAGCCGACGTGGCCGCCGCCGACGGGCTGTTCGAGCGAGACGGTCGGGCTGACTTCGGCGCGGCTGGGTAAATGAATGGCAGGCAAAAATGGGTCATTTTTCGGGTTGACCGCAAGCGTCGGGATGGCGATCGATTTCAGCCAGGGTTTGGCCGAGGCGCGCCGCCAGTAGTCATCCGCGCCGGCAAAGCCGTGGATAGGTGCCGTGACGATGTCGTCAAACTGGTAGAGATTGATCGCCTGACGCATTTTTGCCTCATCAAACAGGCCGGGAAATTGGCGTAGCCGGGCGCTTGAAATGGCTTTCAGGGTTTTCAGGAAATGCTGGGTGTAAATTCGGTTGAAGCCGTGCGCCAGATGGTGCCCGCAAGCGGTTAGGTCGAGCGGCGCACACAGGGCAACGACGCCGGTGACTTGCTGCGCCGCGGCAGCGCCCCGTTCGCCAGCCCATTTGAGCAGCGCATTGCCGCCGAGTGAAACGCCGGCGGCATGAAGTTGGCGGCCGCTGTTGGCGGCTTGCAGGCGGCGCAGGATCCAGTCGATTTCGTCGGAATCGCCGGAGTGATAGGCCCGAGGCCGGCGGTTCATTTCTCCCGAGCAGCCGCGAAAGTGCGGCAAGGCCAGGCGCCAGCCCGCTTTTTTGCAGGCGTGCGCGGTGGAGAGCGCGTAGTGGCTTTGGGCGCTGCCTTCAAGTCCGTGGAAGAGGACGAGCAGTGGTGAATCTTGCGGGCCATCGAGATGGTCCACGTCGATGAAGTCGCCATCCGGCGTTGTCCAGCGTTCGCGGCGGAATTTGAGTGGTTTCGGCTTGATCAGTAATGGCCAGATCGTTTGGGCGTGGCCGCCGGGCAGCCAGACCGGGGCAAGGTAAGGCTTCAATGCAAGGTGTGGGGGACGGTGGCGTCAGCCATTGCCTGATGCCCGTCATCGGCGGCCGAGGCGTGTCGGCTGACCAGGCGCCAGCCGTGAGCGCCGCGCGTGTAAACCTGGGTGACGTGCAGAGGGCCATGCGGGCTGGGGTCATCGCCGACAAACAGGATCTCGGTCAGGTGATGAATCGCCAGCACCGAACTCTGCCAGCGGGCAATGGTTTCCGCTTGCATGCGAATGCGCGCGGTGGTGAAAATGCCGCGCCAGCTTTCCCGGATCGGGGCGAGACCGATCAGGCGAACGCCGGTGGGGTGCACGCAGAGCGTATCTTCATCTTCCGCCCAGAGCTGGATGAGCCGGTCAGCATCACCTTTGGCAATGGCCTCGTAAAAGGCCTGTTCGACATCTTCCGGCGAGGCGAAACTGGCGACTTGGCTCATCGGGCGATTCGCTTTAGTGCCGCGGCCAGCGCCCGTTCCGGCGTCAGTTTATTCAGGCAGTCGAGATGGCCGAGTGGGCATTCGCGCTTGTAGCACGGGCTGCAATCGAGATTCAGGCTGAGGATGTCAGCCTGGTCGGAGAGCGGTGGGGTGAAGCCGGGCGACGAGGAGCCGTACAAGGTGACCAGCGGGCGATCAAGCGCGGCGGCGACGTGCATCAGGCCGGAATCGTTGCAGACCACCAGATCGGTCATCGCGAGCAGGTCAACCGCCTGGCCGAGTGAGGTGGCGCCGCACAGATTTCGGCAGAGGCCGGGAGCGAGCTGCGAAATTTCTTCTGCAACGGCGTGATCTTTCGGCGAGCCAAACAGCCAGATGGCGTAGCCGCGTTCAGCGAGGCTTTTTGCCAGGCTGGCAAAGTGGGCGGCAGGCCAGCGCTTGGCCGGACCGTATTCGGCGCCCGGGCAGAAGGCGACGATGCGCGCCGGGCGTTCAAGGCCGAGTTCAGTCAGTGTTTTTAGCTGGTCGGCTGCGGTCGACCGGATTTTTGGGTAAAAAATGGGCTTCGGCAAAGCGGCACCGGGGGCTTCGGCCAGTTGCGCAAAGCGCTCGACCATCAGCGGCAGGGCCGCTTTGTCGAGTGTGTGGCGAACGTTGATCAGGCCGTAGCGCGATTCACCAATGAAGCCGATGCGCCGTGGAATGCCGGCCATGAACGGCACCAGCGCCGATTTCAGCGAGTTGGGCAAGACATAAACGGCGTCGTAGTTGCGCGCCGCGAGTTCGCGGGCCAGTCGCCAGCGGGGTTTGAGCGAGAGTTGCCCGTGGCCGAACGGGCTATCGACGATCTCGCTGATTTCGCCCATGCGCTGCAATACCGGGGCAACCCAGCGGGGGGCGAGGGCGTCGAGTTGCAAACCGGGAAAACGGGCATGCAGCCGGGCAAACATCGGCTGCGCCATGATGGTGTCGCCGATCCAGGAAGGGGCGACGATGAGAGCTTTCATGAGAGCGAGTTATTAGTAGCCAGTCACGAGTTGCTAGCGATCAGCAACTCGCAACTAATAACTAATTACTGGCAACTATCAGTGACCACCCTTGGGCGCTTCGCCCTTGAAGACGTATTTTGTGCCGCAGTAAGGGCATACGGTTTCACCCGTTTTCAGTACGTCGAGAAAAACGCGAGGATGGCCGCTCCACAGCGGCGCATTGGGCTGCGGGCAGTGCAGCGGCAGGTCGTGGGCGGTGACTTCTACGGTCATGTTGTCGGACATGTCTTGTTTTCCCTGAGCTTAAATGTAGGCCAGCCAGTTGTCGTGCTGGGTGGAACGGCCATAAACGATGTCGAAATACTTGGCCTGGATCTGGGCAGTCAGCGGACCACGATGGCCAACGCCGATCTGGCGGCCGTCGAGTTCGCGAATCGGTGTGACTTCGGCGGCGGTGCCGGTGAAGAAAGCTTCATCAGCGGTATAAACCTCGTCGCGGGTGATGCGTTTTTCACAAACAGCAATGCCCAGTTCGTCGGCGATCTGCAGCACGGTGGCGCGGGTAATGCCTTCCAGGCAGGAGGTCAGGTCCGGCGTGTAGAGTTTGCCTTTCTTGACGATGAAGATGTTTTCCCCGGCGCCTTCGCAAACGTAGCCTTCGGGATCGAGCAACATGGCTTCATCGTAGCCATCGTTAGTCACTTCGTTGTTGGCCAGAATGGAATTGATGTAATTGCCGGAGGCCTTGGCGCGAACCATCGAAATGTTGACGTGGTGGCGGGTGAAGCTGGAGGTCTTGACGCGAATGCCGCGCTCCATGCCTTCCTCGCCGAGGTAAGCACCCCACGGCCAGGCAGCGATGGCGATGTGCACCTTGGCGCCCTTTGGCGAAACACCCATTTTTTCCGAGCCGTAAAAGGCGATCGGGCGGATGTAGCCGGACTCAAGATTGTTGGCGCGGATCACTTCCTTGTGCGCCTCGTTGATGGTCGCCTTGTCGAAAGGCATGGCCATCTGGAAAATGTGGGCCGAGTTGAAAAGCCGGTCGGTGTGGTCTTCGAGACGGAAGATCGCGCTGCCGCGTTCAGTCTTATAGGCACGGACGCCCTCGAAGACACTCATGCCGTAATGCAGCGAGTGGGTAAGGACGTGGGTGGTGGCATCGCGCCAGGGCACTAGTTTTCCGTCTTGCCAAATAAATCCGTCGCGGTCCGACATCGACATGGTCATTTCTCCGTGTAGCGCGTATCAAAGCGCACAATTCTAGCCGAATTCAGACGTTAAAATAACGCTTTTGCCGATTGAGCTTTGCCATGATCTGGAAACCCAATGTCACTGTTGCCGCAGTCGTCATGCGTGACGGCAAATTTTTGCTGGTTGAGGAAGAGACTGAAGCGGGCCTGGCTTTCAATCAGCCGGCCGGTCATCTTGAGGCGGGCGAGTCCCTGATCGATGCGGTCATTCGCGAGACATTGGAAGAAACGGCTTACCACTTCAAGCCGACGCACCTGATTGGCGTTTATAACTGGAAACATCTAGGCAAGGATGTCACTTACCTGCGTTTTGCCTTTGGCGGCGAGTTGCGGGGTTTTGAGGCAGAGCGTGAATTGGACGAGGGGATTGTCGCGGCCCGCTGGTTGACGCTTGATGAGGTGAAAGCGACGCAGGCGCGGCATCGCAGCCCGCTCATTCTGCGTTGTATTGAGGATCAAATAGTCGGCAAGGCTGGCCCGCTTGATTTGCTGGTGCATTACGCCTGATGCGCTGCTGGTTGGCTGCTTTGTGTTTTGCCATGCCCTTGGCGGTTTGTGCTGCTGATGAAACGGTTGCCATTTGTTACGGTTACGGCTGCCTGGCGCATGACGACGTTCAATATAGCCAGGCTCGGCTCGACGAAATCAGCCGTCTGATGAATGCTGCGGTCGACGCTGAAGAAGAGCGAAAAACCTTGGCAGCCGTTATTGGGCAACTTTACGCCTGGGCTGGCGAGCAGTCGGTCATCAAGAACGACCGTGGCGGCAATTACGCGGATGACGGTCCGGGCAAAATGGATTGCATCGATCATTCGACGTCGACGACGCGGCTGCTCAAAATGCTTGAGGCGCGCGGTAATCTGCGCTGGCATCGTGTGCGGGAGGCCAATGTGCGGCACTGGGGTTTCGTCTTTGCGACGCACTATTCAGCGGTAATTGAAGAAATTGGGGAGGGCGAGGGTGCGGACGGGCGCTTCGCCGTCGATAGCTGGTTTGTTGATAATGGACAAGCCGCGGTGGTTTTGCCGCTGGCTGAATGGAAGAAGGGGGCTGGGCCCGATGTCTGAAAAAACTGTGGTGGTCGGCTTGTCCGGCGGCGTTGACTCCTCTGTGGCAGCTTTGTTGTTGAAACGCCAGGGCTGGAAGGTGATTGGCCTGTTCATGAAAAACTGGGAGGACGACGACACCGACGAGTATTGCTCGTCGCGCCAGGATTTAGTTGACGTGATGAGTGTTGCCGATCGCATCGGCATTGATGTTGAGGTGGTCAACTTTGCCGCCGAATATCGTGAACGCGTCTTCGCTGAATTTCTCCGCGAATACCAGGCTGGCCGGACGCCGAATCCGGATATTTTGTGTAATTCGGAAATCAAGTTCAAAGCCTTTCTTGATCACGCAATGAAACTTGGCGCCGACAAAATCGCCACCGGTCACTACGCGGGTGTGCGCGAATTTAATGGCGAGTTTCAATTGCTCAAGGCCGAGGACGGCACCAAGGATCAGAGCTATTTCCTCTACCGCCTGAATCAGGCACAACTCTCTAAAACACTCTTCCCGCTAGCTGATATTTACAAGCGTGAAGTGCGCAAGATCGCCGAGGCGGAGGGCCTGCATGTGGCTGCCAAGAAGGATTCGACCGGTATCTGCTTTATTGGTGAAAGGCCGTTCAAGGACTTTCTCAGTCGCTATCTGCCGCCCAAACAGGGCGAGATTCGCCGCCTTGATGATGGGAAGGTGATTGGTGAACACGATGGCCTGATGTTCCATACGCTTGGTCAGCGCAAGGGCCTGCATATCGGTGGCTTGAAGGAAAAAGGCCATCCCGGCGGTGGCGATCACGACGCCTGGTTTGTCGCGGGCAAGGATATGGAAAAAAATGTTTTGTATGTTGTGCAGGGTCACGATCACCCGGCCTTGCTGAAAGCTTCACTCGATGCCGAGCAGCTTTCCTGGATTTCCGGGCGCGAGCCGCATACGCACTGGGTTTATACCGCCAAGCCGCGCTATCGCACGGTGGACCAGCCCTGCGAGGTGGAACGGGTGGATGCCGAAAGCTGCACGATCAATTTCGCCGAGCCTCAATGGGCGCTGACACCGGGACAGTCGGTGGTTTTGTACGAAAGCCGGGTCTGCCTGGGCGGCGGTGTAATTCGCTGAAAAGCGCAAGGGCGCCATCAGCGCCCTTGTCGTGAACCGTTGCCAGAAAGCGATGTGTTGCTGTTGTAAGTCAGCATCAAGGCGATGGGTATATGATTTGCAGCGTCAAGCGGACAGAGTGCCGCATCGTCACACCCACGCAGACAAAAGAGAGAAATATGAGCAATCAGGCACCCAGTGCGCGTATCCGCATGGGACAAACCTCTGCAGATGATCCGGGCGATGCTGTTGAGGCATTTTTCCAGGCCGTGCAGCAAGCACAGTCGGCGCTGGTGGTTTTTTTCTGTTCCCCAAAATACGACCTGGATGCCTTGGCTAGTGAGTTGAACCGTCGCTTCGCAGGAGTGCCCGTCATTGGTTGTACCACTGCCGGTGAAATCGGGCCGGCCGGTTACCTTTCTGGCAGCCTCTCCGGTTTCAGCCTGCCGGCAGCCAGCTTCACCGTTGCCACCGATTTGCTCACCGATTTGCAGCACTTCGAGATCGGCCAGGGCCAAGCGCTTGCCCAAACGCTGCGGCAAAAAATCGAGGGCAATACGCCGGAAAGCAAGGTCAGCAATAGCTTTGCTTTCCTGATGATCGACGGCTTGTCGGTCCGTGAAGAGGCGGTGGCCCGAGCCATTCAGAGCGCGCTTGGCAGAATTCCCTTATTCGGCGGTTCGGCTGGTGACGATCTGAAATTCGAGCGCACCTGGGTCTTTCATCAGGGGGCCTTTCACACGGATGCGGCGCTGCTCGCCGTGATCAATACCTCGCTACCATTCCAGGCCTTCAAAACCCAGCATTTCGTCAGCGAGGCTGAGCGCCTGGTTGTTACCGAGGCCGATGCGCCGAATCGCATCGTGCGCGAGATCAATGGCTTGCCGGCCGCAGAAGAGTATGCCCGGCTGGTTGGTACCGATTTCGACCACCTCAATCCGGCGCATTTCGCCGCTTCTCCGGTCGTTGTGGTGATTGACGGCACCGACTATGTTCGTTCGATCCAGAAGGTTAATCCGGATGGCAGCCTGACCTTGTTCAGCGCCATTGATGAGGGGCTGGTTTTCCGCGTGGCCCGCGGCGACAACCTGCTCGGCAATCTGGAAAAAAAGCTGGAAGAGTTAACCGCGCTGATCGGCGAACCGCAATTGCTGATTACCTGCGATTGCATCCTGCGCAATCTGGAGATTTCTGGGCTTGGGCAGAAAGAAGCGGTGGGCAACTTGCTAAAGCGTTATAACGCCGTCGGATTCAGTACCTACGGTGAACAGTTCGGGGGTGTCCATGTCAATCAGACGCTGACCGGCATCGCGATAGGTAGCTGAGATGGTGGAAAACGAAGAGGCTGCCCTGCGCGCCGAGATAGCCCGTCTCAACAAGATGGTCGTTGCCTTGATGAACCGTGCCGAGCGGGCGATGAGCGCCCAGGGCTCGGATTTCGGGTTGTTTCAATCGACGGTGATTCTCGAACGCCAGGTTCAGGAGCGCACGAAGGCCCTGGAGGCTGCGCTCCAGGAAAACGAGAAAATCAATCGTGCCATGCAACGCGCCAAGGAACAACTGGAGCAAGAGAAGGATGCGCAGCGCAAGCTCATCCGCAAGCTTGAAGAATCCGACAAGCAGTTGTTGCAATCCGAAAAGCTGGCATCGATCGGTCAATTGGCGGCAGGTGTTGCCCACGAGATAAACAACCCGATCGGCTTCGTCAATTCCAATTTGGGGACGCTGAAAAACTACGCCAATGACCTGCTGCGGCTGATTGCCGCCTACGAAGCAGTCGAGCCGTTGCTTCCCGCCTCGTTGCCGACCGAGCAACTCGCAACGGTGCGCAAGCAGATCGATCTTGCCTACCTGCGTGAGGACATTGTCAGCCTGATCGCTGAGTCGATCGATGGTACGACGCGGGTTCGCCAGATCGTCTAGGATCTGCGCGATTTCTCGCGGACCGGCCAGATCGACTGGGCATTTGCCGATCTGCACGCCGGTCTTGAAAGCACGATTAATCTGGTCTGGAACGAACTAAAGTTCAAGGCCGACGTCGTGCGCGAGTACGGTGACCTGCCGCTGGTCGAATGTATTCCTTCGCAGATCAATCAGGTCTTCATGAACCTGCTGGTCAACGCCGCCAACGCTATTGCCCAGCGCGGCACGATCACACTGCGCAGTGGCCGGGAAGACGATCAGGTCTGGATTTCGGTGACCGACACCGGGATTGGCATTCCAGCGGAGCAACTATCGAAAATTTTCGATCCATTTTTCACCACAAAACCCATCGGTCAAGGTACCGGGTTGGGCCTGTCGGTCTCCTACGGCATCGTCAACAAACACGGTGGGCACATCCACGTCGACAGTCAGCCCGGGCAGGGCACTACCATGACCATCTCGCTGCCGATCAAACGCGTTCCAGAGGCCATCGCACCATAGGCTGAATTTCAAACTCTGGCCGGTGGCATTGAAGTCGTTCGTCAAACGCGATCAGGCCTCGCCGGTGCGCATTTCGGAGTTTTCAATGACGACGCAGAAAGCTTGTAGCAGTTCGGGGTCATGCTTGATCCCGGCGTCGTCGTGCAGGATGTTCATCACTTCCTGATGGGTTCGGGCTTTGTGATAGGGGCGGGAAACGGCCATCGCGTCGTAATTGTCGGCGAGCGCAATAATGCGCGAACATAGCGGTATATCCTCACCCGCCAAGCCATCCGGGTAGCCCGAGCCATTGAAGTTTTCATGATGATGGCGGACAACCTGGGCGATCTCTGGTGAGTACTTGTCGCCGATGGCGCGAACGATGCGTTCGCCGATCAATGGGTGTTGTTTCATGATTGCCCATTCACTCGCTTCAAATGCCGCCGGTTTGCTCAGAACGTTGTCCGGGATGCCGATTTTGCCGATGTCGTGGAACTGGGCGCCCATCGCCAGTACTTCAAGTTCGCGTTCAGAAAGATTGAGGTGACTGCCTATTTCGATAGCAAGCCGAACCACGCGGTCAGAGTGCAGAAGGGTATTGCTATCCCGCTCGCCGAGGGCGACGGCCAATGATCGGGCGATATTATCCATGAGCGCTCAGTACTTCCTCGGGTTGAACTTCAAACCATATCAACAGTTAATTCGTTGAAGTATGCCCATATTGACTCAAAGTGGGATGCGAGGTTGCATTTCTGGCTCGGAAAAGCGAAAAATATCGCATCCAGAAATGCCAAGGGGCGCCTGTTGGCGCCCCGAGTTTTATTGCAGCAAATATTTCTCAGTCATGCGGCACGGTGTCCGCAAACGAGGTGCGTTGCATCAGTTTGGCGTAGAGCTTGCCCAGATTGGGATGAGTTTCCTGCCAGTTGATCTCGGCAAAGCGGAAATTTAAATAGCCTAATGCCGTACCCGCACCGATGTCGGCCATTGAAAAATGGGTACCGACACAGAAGGGCTTTTCTCCAAGTTCCTCAGCCATGAACTCCAGGCTGCGGATGACCTTGGTGCGCTGCCGCTCGATCCAGTCCTTGCTCTGCTGTTCTGGCGGGCGCTTGGCTTCGAGAAAGGTAGTCGCGGCAGCATCGCAGATACCGTCAGCCAGCGCTTCCCAGCGCTTGACTTCGGTCCGTTCGCGGTTGGGGGCGGGAAAGAGTTTGTTGTTGGGCGTCACGTTGTCGATGTACTCGACAATGACCCGCGAGTCGAAGAGCGGGGTTTCGTCGTCCAGCAGCAGTACGGGGATTTTGCCAAGCGGATTGATGTTGGGCACCTTGCTGTCGGCCAGCCAAGGTGAATCAATGACGAAATCGTATTCCATCTTTTTTTCGGCCAGCACAACACGAACTTTGCGTGCAAACGGGCTGGTATGGGAGCCGATCAGCTTCATCATATGCTCTCTGATTTGAGGAGGAACGATTATAGCGTATGGCGCAGTGGTTCGCCGGGCAGGTAAAATTGCAGGCTTACTGAAAAGGATGCCTTTATGACTTTCAATCCCTCGGCTGCCCAATTTTTGACCGCTATTTCCCCGCTCGATGGCCGCTATGCTGCCAAGGTTGACGCCCTACGCGAACATTTTTCCGAATATGGCCTGATTCGTTGCCGCCTGCTGGTTGAGATCGAGTGGTTGAAAGCACTCGCGGCCGAGCCGCACTTTACGGAAATCCCGGCTTTTTCGCCGTCGACCGTAGCTGAGCTCGATGCACTGGTTGCTAACTTCGGGCCGGAACAGGCGGCCGAAGTGAAAGCCGAAGAAGCCGTCACCAATCACGACGTCAAGGCGCTGGAATACTGGATCAAGAAAAACACCAAGGGCAATGCCGAAGTGACCAAAGTCAGCGAGTTCATTCACTTTGCCTGCACTTCCGAAGATATCAACAACCTGTCGCACGCGCTGATGTGCAAGGGCGCCCGCGAGCAGGCGATGCTGCCTATGCTCGACAAGCTGCTTGCCCGCTTGAAAGAGCTGGCGCACGTCAACGCCGAAGTGCCGATGATGAGCCGTACCCACGGTCAGCCGGCCACGCCGACGACGCTGGGCAAGGAA
>Ga0116177_10002617_pt1 | contig 13209 bp, 7 predicted proteins | sample AD_STIC10_MetaG_FD_89750 | JGI IMG/M metagenome (GOLD analysis project Ga0116177, IMG submission 89750) | Active sludge microbial communities of municipal wastewater-treating anaerobic digesters from USA - AD_STIC10_MetaG | ecosystem: Engineered > Bioreactor > Anaerobic > Digestate | place: USA...
CAGGTTATTTTCCATTAAACTGTAATCAAGCGATTCAACTGAAAAATCACCATTGAGATCGTGATAATTATAATTATTGAGAAACTGCGTCACGAAAGCCTGTAGTTCATTTAGATCAGCCATATTCACTTGTCCATCTGCCACGCCACCTGAAATTCCATTTGAAATATCTCCGCTATAAATTGCAAAAACTCCCGGACTCACCTGGATCTGATTAGATCCGAAAGCATTGCCTGCAGCTGTAGTGAAATCATAGCTACCACCGGAAGAAACCGAAACCGGATTTGCACTCCAGGTCTGTAAAGCATTCCTATGGTTAATAACCACATAATATTGTTGTCCAATGGCAGCAGTTGGAAAAAGGAATGACCCATTGCCTGTAACATTGATTGTTCCTTTACTAAGATAACTCAAAGCATATGGAGAAACGGTATTGTACAATTCCATTGTTAATGTATCACATAAAGTCGGATACAAAACAGGATTCACCGTGGCTCTCATCGTACTGCTTCCAACATAATAGCCTTGAATAAATACTTTTAGATTGAATGAAAATGCACAGTCAGAAATGGAAATATTACTGCCATTATTAGCTCCCGTTGTAACAGGCGATGACGAAACAATTCTTATTCTGAATCCTGAACCATTTACGACATTAGAAGGAATCAATGCACTGATCGTTCCGTTACTTATTGAAGTCAATGAACCTATTGGAACAACATTGGCAAAACTTCCACTTGAGTCACTGAGTTCTGCAGTAAAAATATTACCGGGATTATAATTACATGCAACAGTGAATGGAATATTGAATGGAATATTTCTGCACATGGATGAATTTAACGGTGCCAATATCGTTGCCGAGTTTGGAATAACGGTCACAACCATTGTGTCCCTTGCGAAAATTCCCGAAAGTGCATGAGTTGCAGTAAGAATGTATTGTTGAGTAGATACTGGAGTAGCAACAGGATTACTGATCAATGAAGTTACCAATGTAGCAGCCGGGCGCCATGAATAATTTATTCCTGTAGTTGAAGCTCCTCCAATAGTTGTTGATCCTCCACTACAAATTGTAACATCCGGTCCTGCGATTGCTGCAACAGTTGCATTCACATTGATATTATCCAGATATAAGTTGTTTCCATATCTTGCTACATTTCTGAAGGCAAGAATAAAACTTTGACCTATGTATGCATTGAGATTGATTGTTTCTGTACGCCATTGAGTTGAAGTTGGCGTAAATGCTGACGTAGAATTTCCCGGCACTGTTGAAAGCGTTGCACCTCCTTTATTATAAACTTGCGTAAACGTATTTCCGCAATCTGTTGAAATTAAAACCTGCAAGGTGTCTTGTTCGGTCTGATTGGTATAGCTCCAGTAAGCAACATCAAATTTAAGTGTGATGGAATTGTATGACTCGCCATTCAATCGCGGAGTTCTGATCTCATCTTTCTTTCCTGTTGCATTCTGAGTCCAGTTATTAAAATAAATGGATTGTATTTCATTTCCAAATCCGCTCACTGCTGTACTCACTTGCCATTTGACTCCATCAGCAGCATCATCAAATTCAGTCCAGCTTGAAGGAGGGTAAATTGCTCCTTCAAAATTTTCAGCTAAAGGTATATTACCTCCTTTAGTACTGATGTAAGCAGTTCTTGTGAATGTATTGGTAGAAACTCCATTTGACACAGTGAGAGTAACGTTATAAGTTCCTGCAGACGAATAAGTGATCAGTGGGTTAGCAAGTGTTGAAGTTCCGGGTGTACCTCCGGGAAATGTCCACGCCCAGGATGTCGGGCTTCCTGTTGACAGATCTCCAAACTGAACAGAGCCACCTAAACAAGGGTAAAGATTATTTGCTGAAAAATTAGCTGTAAGAGTTCTTACACTTGATATAGAGGTTTCGAATATTCCGCGTCCATAAGTGGCAACTCTGAGAATCGAATTTGGTGTGCTGTCGTTGTAAATTGAAAGATCGACAACTTCTGTTCGAGTCGGTAAATTGGTATTAAAAATTGTCCATGAAGAATTAGAAGAATTTTTAAAATACACAGTATTACTTGTCGCAAGAAAAACAAGTTCATTTGATGAAAAATATTCATCCGCAAGAATCCTCACGTGATTAGTTGAAGGTAAATTCAAAGTGATATTGGTCCATGTTGCACCATTATCTGTTGACCGGTAAACCCTCGTATTACAAGTTATGTAAATTGTATTCGGTGAATTTCTGATTGAAGTAATGCTTGCTGCATTATTCGTATTATTCGGTAAAGCGTAGGATGTAAAGGTTGGTGTTGCGCTTAATGCATTTGTACTTACATAGATCATAGCATCGGCTGTGATAATGTACAACCGGTTCGGATCAGCAAAGGAACAATGCATTGCCATGATCTTTTTTCCAAGATTTGCAATCTGCGTCCATGTCGGTGTTGTTGCCAACAAATTTGTCGTTCTTAAAATTACGGTATCAGCAACAAATGCAAGATTTGTATTGCTTCGATGAAAAGTTATGTCCTGCAAAAGTGTAACGTTAGAAGGAAGCCCATAAGTAACATCATTACCTGTAACAAGTGCGCGTTGATTTTTACTATGGTAATAGACCATCGTACTTGAAGGTCTGTAATCAAACGAACATTTGCTCGACCAGTCACCACCGCGATTTGTAAACCAACCCGTACCTGTTGAATATAATTCACCATTATCCTGAGTACCTATACTAACAGTTTCTCTTTGTGTTGGACTACAGTTACCATGATAAATTTCATAGCCATAAATACCATCACTCTTAGGAATCCAGTTTGCACCACCATCGGTACTTAGCCAGACACCACCATCATTCATATTGTAAAGCTGAGAACTGTTGTACGGATTCTGAACCATTTGATGCATGTCTGTATGTAACACCTGCGACCAAATGGTTTGTTGTATCCATGTTAATCCACCGTCTGTCGATTTATAAACACAGTGCGCTACATACCAGATTGTATTTGGATCTGTCCGGTCAACTCCGAATCCATGGTTATAATCACCTTGTCCGGAACTTGCAGAACTATTTGAGTAATAAGAAATGAAAGGAGAAGAAGTTGTTTTCATTCCGGTAAATGTTGTACCGCCATCAACCGATTTATAAACCATTCCGCCATTTGCAACCATTGAAAGGTACACCACATTGCTGTCAGCAGGTGTAACTCCAAGTCGAACACCATTTCCATTCGTAACACCTGATGGCAATACAATTCCTGCATTTATCTGAGTCCATGTATCTCCAAAATCAGTTGACCTGAAAAAAGCAGAATCAGTAGTCGCTGCAAAAAGAGTCCGGGTAGTTGAATTCGCTTTTGCCTTAAGATCATCAAAAGCTCTCGAAGCAGTTTTTAATGTCCAGGTAGAACCTGCATTAGTTGTTTTGTAAATACCTGTATTGGTAATTGCTACAATAGTATTTGCATTGGCAGGATCCATGATCATATCAATTACTAATTTGCCTGACAATCCAAGAGGAGCAAAAGTATTTCCTCCATCTGTTGATTTCCAGACACCGCTACCGCTATAGTAATAATTGTGATCACCTGTACCTAAATAAATGATCTGATCATTTGAAAAGTCTATACAAACCGATGCCAATCGCATCACAGGCATTGCATCAGTACCGGGAGCTATTGTCCAGGTTGTACCACCATTGTTTGAAATAAATAATCCGCCACGCGCACTTACTGCATAAAATTTATTTGGATTAGTTGGATGAAATTTCATCTGACTGATTCTGCTGATACCATGAATCTGTCCGCTTACATTAGTAGGAAATTGTGCAGGCAATAATGCACTCCAGTTTGATTGGGCAAAAAGAGAATTTGAAAACAGTAAGAATAAGAAGAATAAGTACAGTTTGGATTTCATCAGACTTAGGTGACACGAATTGAATTAGAAATTATTTTTTATCGGACGACTTTTTCATTTCTTCCTGTTGCCGCATCCAGATAGCCGTTCTTTCCTCCTGGGTCAGAATATGACCATTTTCCTGAACATAAGGTCTTACTTCTTTCTTCCAGTTTTTGAAACGTTTTATATGGTAAGCCATTTTTTCTTTTTCAACCAATTCCTTTCGTTGCTTGTCTGTTGTGATTGCTTTATCCTCACGCTTCATTTCTTTTTCGTATTCATCTTTCGCTTCCTGATCACCGCCCATTAATTCCTCCTCGACTTCATCCAGTCTGATGTCGTTTAATTTTATAAAATCTTCGTACGCTTTTACGGCTTCAAAATAATTGACATTCGGATCTTCCATCATGTTGATCCAAACCGGATTTTCCGGATTTGAAACCGGTGTTTGACCGGTTTGAGCTGAGGCTTTAAAACTGACATAAACAATCAGTAGCCCTAGTATTATTTTAAATTTCATTTTTGTGTTGGCAGAATACAATACTACTCAAATATCCAGTGAAAACCAACCTTAAGAGTTAAGGGCAAAATGTATTCTTGGAATTTTCAGGATTAAAAGCGGCAAAGTTCAATTTTCAAATATTTTTATTGGGGTAAAAGAATTGCATAAAAAAAGCAAAGGTTTTTTTTCCTCTGCTTCCTTATTAGAATTTGAATTCCAAATTAATTATTTCATTTGGCCCTGAAGAGCTTGGTCAAGAGCGGGACCACGAAGATCTCTGCCTACTATGATACCATTACCATCGATCAACCAGTTTGCAGGAATCGATTTGACGTTATAAATTGATGCTGCATCAGAATTCCACCATTTAAGATCACTGACGTGTGAAGTCCATGTCAAACCATCTTGTTTAATTGCATTTGTCCAGCTTGTTTTGTCTTTGTCAAGTGACACACCATACACAGTAAATCCTTTTCCACTTTTGAAATTAGAGTTTTTGAATTTTGTGTAAGCCTGAACTACAGCCGGATTTTCACGTCTGCATGGTCCGCACCATGATGCCCAGAAGTCAATCAATACCATTTTTCCTTTTAAACTTGAAAGCGGAATTGGTTTGCCTTCGGGAGACATATAACTTAATTCAGGAGCTTTGTTTCCTATTTCAATTCCTACAGTAGCTGTGGATTTTTGAGCGAAACTTACTGTTGAAGCAGTCAATATAACTGCCAGAGCGAAGATTATTTTTTTCATAATATTTTTTTTGCAGGCCTGATGGGGCAATTATCCTGCCATTTTGGATTAAAGATAACGCTAAATTGGGCTAAAAGTTTGGTATTTCACAATTTTTTAGCTGCAATTATTTAAACCCTGACAATTTTCGCTCCAATTGCATTCAATCGCTCGTCGATTCGTTGATATCCACGGTCAATTTGTTCGATATTATGGATAACACTTTTGCCTTTAGCTGATAGTGCTGCGATCAGCAATGCCACCCCTGCTCTGATATCCGGCGAAGTCATTTGGATCGCTTTTAATGGAACTTTTCTGTTCAATCCGATAACAGTTGCTCGATGCGGGTCACACAAAATGATCTGTGCACCCATATCAATTAGTTTATCGACGAAGAATAACCGACTCTCAAACATTTTCTGATGAACTAAGACAGTTCCGTTTGCTTGTGTAGCTGTTACCAGTACAACACTTAAAAGATCCGGAGTAAATCCGGGCCAGATAGCATCAGCAACAGTCAGAATTGATCCATCAATAAATGATTCGATTTCGTAATTCTCCTGACGGGGAATGAAAATGTCATCGCCCCTTAATTCCATCTGTATTCCGAGTCGTCTAAACATTTCAGGAATAATTCCCAGATGCTGATACCCGACTTCTTTAATTGTGATTTCTGATTTTGTCATTGCTGCCAGCCCGATGAATGAACCGATCTCAATCATATCCGGAAGCATTTTATGTTCTGTGCCTTTCAGAGAAGTCACTCCTTCTATCACCAGCAGATTCGAACCGATACCTGAGATCTTTGCTCCCATTCGATTCAACATCTTGCAGAGTTGCTGTAAGTAAGGCTCACAGGCAGCATTGTAAATTGTTGTAGTTCCCTCAGCAAGAACAGCGGCCATTACAATATTTGCAGTACCTGTAACTGATGCTTCATCAAGTAACATGTATGCACCTTTAAGCTTTTTTGCTGTTACATTATAGAAACTATCCTGATCATTATAGTCGAACTGTGCTCCTAACGATTGAAAGCCGACAAAATGAGTATCGAGTCTTCTTCTGCCGATCTTATCACCACCCGGTTTTGGAATTCGCGCTTTACCATAGCGGGCAAGTAGCGGCCCAACGATCATGATCGACCCACGCAGAGCTGAAGCTTGCTTTTTAAAATCCGGAGTATCGAGATAATCAATATTGATATTCTTTGCATGAAATGTGAACTCGCCTTTCAGTACACCTGTTTGTTCAACCTGAACACCAAGATGTTGAAGAAGTTCGATCAGTTTATTTACATCCCGGATGTCGGGAATGTTTCTGATCACCATTTTTTCAGGAGTAAGGAGAACTGCACACAAGATCTGCAGAGCTTCATTCTTTGCTCCCTGTGGAACCAATTCACCTGAAAGTTCAAGCCCGCCTGTTACTTCAAAACTATTAGCCATAAATTAATTTTTAGTCGTCTGAAACGACACACGAAGAAAAAATACTTCCTGCAATCTTTGTATGTGAAGATACTAAAGTTTTGAACAGATATAATTGAAAGAGTTTATCTTTTTTTCTAATATAAGATGGATAATAAAACCTCCTGCTTCTATTGGATGCAGAAGTAATTCCGGCACCTCATCTTTGTAAAAAAAACAAGATGAAAAAAACAAATATATTCCTTGCCTTCCTGCTAATGGCAATAACTTTAAATGCCCAGATTGCACAGCAACATCAACCACCTCCATCCAATAATTTCCCTTATACGAGAGGAATGTTAGTTGACTGTACAAATGAGATCGTTGTTGATATGAAAAACGGAAACCCGCTTGGTGCTTTCGATGAATTAAAAACATATATCAGGGAAAATTTCATTGGATACATTGCTTTATACGATCTTGATCACAACCTGATCGTTGGCAAACCTGTTTTAGAAATGTACCTGAAACAAATGATTACAGGGTTGAAATTCGAATTCCCGCAATTACGCATTGGAGTCGTTGGAAAAAAGTCTGACTATACTATCAGAACCAGAAAACTAAAGGCTAGCGATTATTTTTCACAGTCATGTTTGGTAAACAGCCCGTATAATTTAAATCAATTGGATTCCATGATAAATTATGTGGGGAGTTCGGAAGATATGCAACGTTCCGAAACATTAAAATTTTTTCTCCGAACTATCGACTTCACAAAAACCATCCCGAGCGACGGTTTGAGTACTTGCAAATCGGCTATTGACGTTTTCTATCTTGAAGATCGCTATTGGAAGGACGCAAGTTCAGGCACGTTGAATCTGGTTAAATCGAAATTTGAAAGTTATAAATCGGTCTTGCGATTTCTGCAGGCGTTGAAGTGTCCTTGTTATGATATCAGCATAGAATCCGAATTTGAACCTACTAATTATTTCAGGCTGCTAGGATGGACAATTACAGATCAGATTGAACAGGCAGATCCGTTGATCGATAAAATGATGATTCCTTTCTACACAAGTCCATTTAATGCTAATGGAGCTTTTGACATCAATTGTAAATTACTGCATTTGCTATCCGATCAGTTTTCCAGAAACGGGACAACTTTTTATACAGGCTTTAGCGCACAGAGTAATTCATTCAGTTTTTGTAATTCGTCAACTACACCTTTGGAACATCTTGGCCGCTATCTGATGGGAATAATTCCAATGGCATCCGGCAACATGTATTCAGTAGAAAAAAGTTTTCTCGATAAACTGAATAACCCCGCTTATATGTGCGCAGGTTGTTCGTGTTACAGCTATAACGAAAACCAATATTCATCAGGCAATCCAACTGCAAATATGTGCGCCGGTTCAATGTGGTTTACTTATTCAATGCTTAAAAATAATGGACTGTTCAGAAATGGCTCACAGAAAGAGAACTTGGTTTCAAACAGCAAAATTGAACTTCAAATTATAATGGGCATTTCTCACATTGACATGTCCTTAACAAATGGGGAATTTTTTACTGTTATACTTTATGATAGCCAGGGGAGAAAAATTGCCGAACAAATATCAAATTCTCCATCGCACACTATTGAAATCTCCGGATTAAAAAGTGGCACATATTTTTTAAATGCAATCTCAATCAGTGGCAGACACTTCAACAGGGTCGTACCTGTTCTCCATAGATGATTCCCGTAAGAATCTGAATACCGTGCTAAATTGTGTTTCCGGATTTTCTCTTCAGTAGAAACCGGAACACAAAAAGCACATTTACTTTTTATGATCAGAGTTTTAATCTGTAGTACGAATAATTGAATTGAGAATATTTGCCGGAAGAAAAGGTAAGTCCCAGGGGTGTGAGAAAATAAGCGTATTGTTGAAATGCGGACTTGCTTTTTTATTCCGGTCAAAAAATTGCGCTAATATTCTTTCCCGCAGAGATGCGCAGAATACGCAGAATAGCCGCAGATTTTTTTGTTATCCTAGAAAATAATTGATATTTCTATTCCGCAGGAATCTCTGCGGTTTTTCTGCGTATTCTGCGCATCTCTGCGGGAAATAATTTTTTTGTGCTTTTTCTCTCAAACCTCGTAAAAACCCAGGATACATACAGAATGAGGCTCATTAAAATTTGCATTAAATAAATCACATTTTGTAACATAAAAAAAGCCACCCGGTCAGGTGGCTGTATTTTTTTAATCGCTATTGCTAACTTAATTACTCAATAGTATTTCACCGGTTGATCTTCAAACTTCAACGATTTCTCTTTTGAATTTTCATCACGCAAAATGCGGCTATGCAGGGTGATCTTGTTATCAAATAAAAACCGGAAAAATAATTTCGTCCAGGAAGTATGTGACTTAAGTGTATCATAGAAAGCGGGTGCTTGCTTTTTTAATTCCGGAAGTTTATTCCATGGAATGGAAGGAAAATCATGATGTTCATTGTGAAAACCAACATTGAAGGCAACATTATTAAAGAACCCATAGTAACTGTATGTTTCCTGCTTTTCATCGAGTACTAAATAATGTTCCTGGATCCATCTTGCGCCCAATGGATGAAATCCAACAGAAAAGAAAAAACTAAGGGCCATAAATGCCATCGCTTTCCATCCGAAGAAGTAAATGATTGCAAAATCAAAAGCAAACTGAACTACCCAGTTTACTATTACCCAGCTATCAATTGGCTTTATGTATTTTAATCTGAACGTACGTTTTAACTGAACAAATGGAAACAATAATAACCAAAGCGCTTTGCTGAAGAAATTATTTCCCAATATACGTGCTTCCCAGAAATCTGGTAAGTCAGCATCCAGATCATGATTTCCCTGATGAACATGATGCATTCTGTGATATCTAGTAAAAGAAATCGCACTTGGCAAAACATGCGGCAAGTTGGCAGTCATCGATGCAATGTAATTCGGAACTTTTCCCTTGAACAAAAGATTATGCGAGCATTCATGGATCATCACAAACAGTGCATGATTAGCAAAAGCTCCATAAGTGTAAGCTACCAGAAACACAAGCCACCATGAACTGTCTTTCAGCAAATAAGAAATTACGATCATTGAAATCACTATTCCAACAAGAGGAATTATTGTAAATGGATTTTTACCTATTAAATTCCTTACTTGAGGGTATTGACTTAATATCTGTTTGGTACGGGCCTTATGTGGTTCGGGTTCGTGGGAGTAACGAAACTTAGAATTTGACATTGATGAACTGATTATTTTTTCCTTCTGTTATTATTACTATTACTGTTTTTGTTCTTATTCATTTGCTGACGAGACTTCGGCTTAGGAATATGATTGTCACGTTGCTTTTCTTTACTTAAAGCAAGGATTTCATTCGTATGATTCAGTCGAACTGTTTCGTGAAGTTTCACCGCTCCTTCTGTTAACTCTTCCATGTGTTTGAAGATCGTTGCATCATCAACAGTGTCTTTATTCCATGTCAGATAAGACATCTTCATAAAGTTTGCGAGATTCTGAATGATCTGCTCTTTCTTAGGGCTATCTTCCAGATCAGTAACTTTTCTGATCATGTCTTCCATTACTTTACCGTAGTATTTGTAATGAATATCACTTGTCGGATAAGAAACCGGCAATGGCTTTGCGTGAACAATAGATTTTTCGGGAATTGGATAAGGACTATCCACATCCAGTTTAAAATCGGAGATTATGAAAAGATGATCCCATAATTTCTGTTTGTAATCTGTAATCTCGCGAACAGAAGGATTAAGCATCGACATTGCGTTAACAATAGTCACTGCTACTTTGTTTCTTTTTTCACGATCTTCAATCAGAATTGCAGCATCAACCATTTTCTGAATGCTTCTGCCATATTCCGGAATTCTCAAATGATTTCTTTGAGTGTTATATTCAAGATGTTGAATATCTGTAAAAGTCTCAACTTCAGAAGTTGATGATTTTCTTTTTAATGCCATTTAAAATTTTTTAGGATTAGTACGGACTAAAAAACGAAGTTCCGTTGCGCCCGGCTTTAATGTGCCTGTCAGTGATGCAAATATAGATAATGGATTGATACTAGCCAACTATGCGTAATTTAGCGAATCTGAGCAGAAGTTGCTTATTTCCAAAGCCCGGGAAGGTAACCGTAGCTTTTCTGTCACCGGGATTGCCCTCAACCTTTATCACTTTGCCCAGGCCGAACTTCACATGTTCAACTTCCATACCTTCGGCAAGATTAGCAGTATCATCACCTTCGAAAGTCGGAATATTGTCAACAGTTGCAGTATTTAACTTCTTCAGGCTTCCGTTATTCAACTTTTGCTGAATATCGAGTAAGGTTGGTTTTGAACTTGTTGATGTGGTCGAACGTTCCCATCTGTCAAATGGCATATCTTCGAATGCAAAATTATTCTTGGATGGTCGCTGAATAGTTTCTTCAATGAACTTCGGATCGATTTCTTCAATGAAACGCGAAGGTTCACAATTGATCAGATTACCCCATTTATAACGCGAGTTTGCAAAACTGATAGTCAGTTTTTTCTCCGCTCTGGTGATGGCAACATAAAACAATCGTCGCTCCTCTTCAAGATCTTCTCTCGAATTCATCGACATCTGCGATGGAAATAAATTCTCCTCCAATCCTACAACATGCACAGCCGGAAACTCTAAGCCCTTTGCAGCGTGAATCGTCATTAAGGACACTTTATCATCGCTTCCCTCTTCATCATCGTCTGCATCGGTCAACAATGCAATATCCTGCATGTACCTGTCAAGTGTCCGTACAATTGTATCCGGATCCTGATTAACGTCTTCATCGCCATCCGGAGTGATACTTCTTCCTGTATCTACGAATTCTTTGATACCATTCAGTAATTCCTGAATGTTTTCATAGCGACTTAATCCTTCGGGCGTTTTGTCCTGATACAGATCACGAAGTAATCCGGATGATGTTGCAATAGTATTTGCAAGATCAAATGCATTATCAGACTTCAGTTTCACCTCGAAGCTTCTGATCATAGTAACGAACTCATTGATCTTTCCATGTGTTCCTGAATTGAAGGCACACGGATTTTGAAACGGATCGATGATAAGATCCCAGATACTTTTATCTTGTTCGGAAGCAACAACAATCAGTTTTTCAATCGTCGTTTTTCCAATTCCTCTTGTTGGAACATTTATAATTCTCTTAAGAGCTTCTTCATCATTGTGGTTGATGACCAAACGGAAATAAGCAAGTAAGTCTTTAATTTCTTTTCTTTTGTAAAACGAAAGTCCGCCGTAAATGCGGTAAGGAATTCCCATTTTCCGCAAAGCTTCTTCCATTGAACGCGACTGTGCATTGGTCCGGTAAAGAATTGCAAAATCCTTATTGTTCCACTGCTGATGCATCTTTGTATCAAAGATGGAATTCGCAACCATGACACCTTCTTCATTGTCGCTTAAGGCGCGCATCAATTTTATCTTATCACCTTCGGCATTATGCGTCCAGACGTCTTTCTTAAGTTGATTTTTATTTTTTTCTATGACGCTATTCGCAGCATTAACGATCACTTGCGTTGACCGGTAATTTTGTTCGAGTTTAAAAACTTTCAGATCAGGATAATCACGTTGCAGTGAAAGGATGTTCTGAATGTTTGCACCACGGAATGCATAGATCGATTGCGCATCATCGCCAACAACACAAAGATTTTCATAGGCTGCAGCAAGTTTTTTTACGATCGAATACTGAGCAAAATTTGTATCCTGAAACTCATCTACTAAAATGTATTTGAATTTATGCTGATACTTGTGAAGTACCTCAGGATATTTATTGATTAAAACCCAGACATTGAACAGCAGATCATCGAAATCCATTCCCGATGCTTTGAAGCAACGTTTAACATAGAGCTCATAAAGTTGTCCGAGTTTAGGCCGGCCTGAAGAATAATCATCACCAACAAATTCAACATTCTTCTGATATTCACTCCATGAGTACAGATTATTTTTGGCTGAAGAAATTCTGTTCAGCACAACATCAGGTTTATATAATTTGTCGTCGAGTCCTTGTTCTTTGATAATGTCTTTCAGCAAACTTTTTGCATCATCCGTATCATAAATGGTAAAGTTGGAAGGGTATCCGAGTTTTTCAGCTTCTATTCTGAGGATCTTTGCAAAGACGGCGTGAAAAGTTCCCATCCAGAGATTCTTCGCTTCACTCCCGGTGATCTTTTCGATCCGGCCCCGCATTTCTTTGGAAGCTTTATTGGTAAATGTGAGCGCAAGAATATTAAAAGCATCCACACCTTTATGCAAAAGATGTCCGATTCGATAAGTAAGAACTCTTGTTTTTCCTGATCCGGCGCCGGCAATGATCATAACCGGGCCATCGGTATGGATTACCGCGGCTTGCTGGGCTTCATTAAGTTCTGCTAAATAATTATCTTTCATCCGGATCTGTGGAAAACACTATAAAAAAGCCGGTTTCAGCCGGCTAAATGTTTCTCAAAAATACCACTTTTCAGGCTTCAAATCGCACTTTGTTCAAATTCTTCCAATAAATTATCGTCAACTTTAACAAAAATGGGAGGAGGTTTTGTTTATTAACTTGAAAAGACGATATTTGCGTCCCTTTTTAAAACATCATCGGAGAATGGTGATCCACTAGGTCGGTGGAGAAGGGATCAAATAACCATCAAATAGAAGAAAAATGTC
>Ga0116177_10002618_pt1 | contig 13209 bp, 11 predicted proteins | sample AD_STIC10_MetaG_FD_89750 | JGI IMG/M metagenome (GOLD analysis project Ga0116177, IMG submission 89750) | Active sludge microbial communities of municipal wastewater-treating anaerobic digesters from USA - AD_STIC10_MetaG | ecosystem: Engineered > Bioreactor > Anaerobic > Digestate | place: USA...
CATAAAGTAGCCGATGGCACGTATAACGTTTTAATTTCATTTATCGGCTATCAAACCTTTACTCGAAACAATTTAGTACTTGAAGGAAAGAAAAATGATATCAATCTGGGTACCATTAAAATAGAAGAAGAAGCCACTCAACTAAGTGAAGTGGTAATCGAGGGTCAGAAAGATTTAGTAGAGGAACGCGTTGACCGCACCATCTATAATGCTGAAAACGATGCAACGACCAAAGGTGGCGATGCTACCGATGTATTAAAGCGAGTACCCCTTCTTTCAGTAGACTTAGACGGAAACGTAAGTATGAGGGGTAGTTCGAATATAACTGTGTTAATTAACAATAAGCCTTCTACGATTATGGCCAATTCAGTGGCCGATGCCTTGAAGCAAATTCCTGCTGATATGATTAAGACGGTAGAAGTCATTACCTCCCCTTCGGCCAAGTACGATGCTGAAGGTTCAGCAGGTATCATCAACATCATAACAAAGAAAAACACGTTGGAAGGGTTAACCTTGAACGTGGATGCGGGTGTAGGGTATCGCGGTTCTAATCTTGGTTTGAATGGAAATTATCGAAGAGGAAAAATGGGATTCTCATTAGGTGGCTTTGGAAGGTCTAACTACAATGTTCAGGGGGCATTTAATAACGACCAAACTACTATTGATGGGACAGAAACCTATCAAACCATCCAAAGTGCTAACAACCGTAGTAATGGTCTTTTTGGAAATTACAATCTGGGTTGGGATTATGATATCAATAAGAAAAATTCTGTAGCTGCTTCTGTTCGTTATGGTTTGCGTAACAATAATTCGTTTCAGGATGGGCTTACCACTTCAAGCTTTGAAAATGGATCAACAATACCATCTTCAATCAGTTTAAGGGATGTAGACACAAAAGATCTTTCTAATACTACTGATCTAAACTTTACCTATACACACCTTTTTGAAAAACCGCAGGAAGAATTCAGCCTACTCGCACTCTATAGCCGCAATGACCGTAATAATGATTTCACCAACTCTATTTTAAATTCGACTACGGAAGAAATCACTCAGCGCTTCAAAAATGAAAATGATGGCTTAAACGAAGAATATACTTTTCAGATGGATTATCAAAACCCAATTAGCCAAAACCAGATGCTGGAATTGGGAGCCAAGAACATCCGCAGAAAAGTATTGAGTGATTACGCGTATTACACGGCTGCAGGTGCGGATGGTGAATATATACTCAATCCAAATCAAAATCTCTCCAACCAATTGAATTACAATCAAAATGTATTAGCCAGTTATCTATCTTATACTTACAGCACTAAAAGCGGGTATAGCTTAAAGGCCGGTGCTCGTTACGAATACACAATCATCAATGCCTTTACCCGCACAGAGGATGATATTAATATTCCGGAATACGGAGTGTTGGTACCTAGTATAAACGCTTCTAAGAAACTGAAGAAAGGGACCATGAAAGCATCTTACAACAGACGCATTCAACGGCCATCCATCCAGTTTTTAAATCCAAACATCCAGGCTTCAAACCCATATAATCGCACAGTGGGTAATCCTGAACTCGATCCTGAGTACACTAACAATTTTGAGCTTGGTTACAGCACTTTCATCAAGGGAACTTCGCTGAACTTTACAGGCTTTGTGCGCAACAGCAATAATGCCATTCAAAGTTTACGCAATGTGGCCGGTGATACTATTGTAACTACATATGATAACATCGGTAAAGAAAACGCTTATGGTATGAGTGCATTTGCCAACGTTAGTATTGGCAAACTTTCATTAAATGGTGGTGGCGATGTGTTTTATGCCGATCTGGCCAACAATGTTCCTAATCCAGAACAAAACGCAAGCAACACAGGTTGGGTGTATAGTGGAAGATTGTTTGGAAGTTATGGATTAAGTAAAGGATGGGCATTGCAAGGTTTTGGATTTTATCGTGGTCGCAGAGTACAACTTCAGGGCTACCAGGGTGGTTTTGGTATCTATAGTTTAGGCGCTCGCAAAGAATTTAATAAGAAGAAAGGAACCGTTGGTTTTGGCCTTGAGAACTTCCTCGCCCCTTCTATGAAAATTCGCAATGCTACGGAAACCCCGACCATCAATCAATATAGTACTACGGTGCTTAATAACTTCAGTTTCCGTGTTAATATTAGCTACCGCATTGGTAAGATGGGTTTTGACCAACCTCGCAGAAGAAGCCGCTCCATTAATAATGATGACATGAAAGAAGGTGGCGATGGCGGTGGCATGGATAACGGTGGCAATGCCGGAGGAAATGCTGCAGGTGGAGCACAACAAAGAAACGGGGCCGCAGGTGCTGCTGTAGTTGCACGTCCGGGTACGACACCAGCAAAACAGCCGACCGTAGAAACTCCAAAAGTTGATCCTTCAGTTCCTGTAGTAGCCGAAGGCAACTGGGCCTATTCGGTTGAATCTCCCCAGGGTAATAATGGTGGTACGCTTAAGATCATTAAAGATGCCGATGTTTTTTCAGGCGTGATCATCAGCAGCCGGAATAACCGTGAAACTCCTTTGAAGAATGTAAAAGTAACTGGCAACGAACTGAGCTTTAGTTATGAAGTAAATTTTGGTGGTAATACCAGCGAGGTTCTTGTGAAAGGAATTATTGCAGGTGATCAGTTTGCCGGTACTATGACCATGGGGCAGTTTGGGGCCTTCCCGATGACGGCTAAAAAAGGACAATAGATTTGGTTAGTGGGTGTATAGGGTAAATGCCGGCTCGAAAGGGTCGGCATTTTTAATTTGATAATCCAATAGTTAAACAATTTATTTAACGGCTTCTGCCAAAATACGCATTGCTCTTACCCGCTGCGGGTCTACCGTGCGGTATTTAAATTCTGAACCTTCTTCTGACCCCATGCCCGCAATAGCCGGGTTACGGTATTGCATCGCACTATCGCGAAAGGCAGTTGCTGAAAAGTGAATTTCGGTTGCTCCTGTTTTTCTCACAATCTCTTCTACGGTATTTTCATTGACACCTGAACCCGGCATAATAGAGATTCGTCCGTTCGCCTTTTTTATAAGATCACTAATCAGGTCGGCCCCGAGGGAAGCCGTAGTTCGATGTCCAGACGTAAGAATCCGGTCAAAGCCAACTTCAATGCAATCTTCCAGGGCCTCAAACGGATCGCGGGTCATATCAAACGCCCGGTGGCAGGTAACTTTCAACGGCCGTGCTTTGTCAATCAATTCTTTACAGCGTTTTTTATCGATTGTACCATCGGCATTTAAGATTCCAAACACTATACCATCTACACTAATTCGCTGACACTGATAGATGTCGCGCTTCATACTGTGAAACTCATAGTTGGTGTAATGAAAATCTCCACCCCGCGGACGGATCATCACATACACATCAAGGTTTACATTTTGCCTTACCGATTCAATGATCCCAAAGGAGGGCGTGGTTCCGCCCTCACCAGGATTATCACAAAGTTCAATGCGATCGGCCCCACCTTCCTGGGCTTTAAGGGCTGATTCAATATTATAGACTACTATTTCGAGAGTCATGGCTACTATTTTTTCTCGGATACTTTCACAGCAACTTCTTTTGTACTATCCATTTCTTTCATCAGAAAAGCAAAATCAATAGCACTTTCCGCTTTTCCATCTAAAGTAAATGACTTTCGCTCACCGCCCAACTCTGCCAGCAAGTCAAACGCCAAATCAAATTGTTTTTTGGTGCCCGGTGTTATAATTATTGTACTCATATTCAATAATAACTTTTCGCCTCAAATAATTTATTCCCCAACTCCTGTGCATACACCGCATAGGTAAATCCTTTTTGCAATGCGTAGGCTCCATACTCACCGTTTTTATTCAACGCCAAAAACCCAACCTGCATTTCTTTCGATTTAATGGGTTGATTTTTTACGATACGCTGGACCGCTTTCTCACATGCTTCCTGCGGGGAATTTCCTTGTCGCATCAATTCAACAACAAGATGCGATCCTACAATCCGAATCACTTCTTCACCCACTCCCGTAGAGGTAGCGGCCCCGATTTCATTATCTACAAACAAAGCAGCTCCAATAATGGGAGAGTCTCCTACCCGGCCACGCATTTTATACGCCATACCACTGGTGGTACATGCGCCTGAGAGATTTTGCTTTTCATCAAGGGCCACAATGCCGATTGTATCATGATTTTCGATATTGGCAACTGGCTTGTATTGCGAAGTCTTCAGCCACTCCTTCCAGGCCTTTTCCGATTCCTTCGTAAGCAATTTTTCTTTTTTAAATCCTTGTGATAAAGCAAACTGCAAGGCCCCATCCCCTACTAAAAACACATGAGGGGTTTTCTCCATCACCTTACGCGCTACCGATACCGGATGTACAATGTGTTCTAAGCACGCTACTGCTCCACAATTCGCAAACTCATCCATAATGCAGGAATCAAGTGTAACCCGTCCATCGCGATCGGGCAAACCGCCCAAGCCTACTGAGGTTTCTTTCGGATCTCCTTCGGGTACGCGCGCACCAGCTTCTACAGCATCCAACGCCCGACCACCAGAAGAAAGAATTTTCCAGGCTTCAATGTTGGCGTCCAAACCAAAATTCCAGGTAGAGATAACTACAGGTTTGTTTGCCACTGGCGCTGGTTTATCAGCACCAAATAATTTTGTTATAGAAGTAAAGGAAGCGAGGGTTCCGAGTTGTAGAAATTTTCTGCGTGAAGTCATGGTAGAATTTTAACTGTACATGAATATAACCAAAGTAGTACCCGCATTCTCAAAATAGTTGAGGTGAGGCTTAATCAAGAATTCGCCTGGCTGTACGAAAGCGCTTTTTGTAATAATCAGAATATAAATCGGTCTCTACCACACCGAGTGAAGTAGAGGCATGGATAAATTTTATCTGCTCGCGCGATTTCACATCGGTAACAATACCTACATGTGTAATCTCTTTTTTCTTTTCCCCCGTGGCAAAAAAAACGAGATCGCCTTCAGCCAGTTTTTTGCGTTTTACCTTTTCACCTACCTGGGCTTGCCCTTCTGCGGTGCGTGGAAGCGTGAGGCTAACTGCCTGATAAGCATTACCTGTAAGACCCGAACAATCCATACCCACCCTGGTGGTGCCCCCGTACTTATAAGGTGTTCCCGTAAACGATCGCGCTGCTTTAATAACCTTTTCTACCTGTGCCTCGCGGGCTTTGCGGGCCGAACTGCAGGCACTAAACAAAATTAAAATGAGGACAAAAAGCATCCATCCATGAAAGGTTATTTCCTTAATTTTGTGCTTCGTTTTTAAGATCATATACATTCAAAGTTACAGTATTGATGGCACACACTAAAGTAAGTGAAGCAATTACTCCACCACTTCATAACGAAATCATTGACCAATTTCGTGCCATCGTAGGTGCAGCGTATGTAATTGTCGATGAAGAGCAAAGAAATGAATACGGCCACGATAAAACTGAAGACTATCAATTTTTGCCGGACCTGGTCATCAAACCAGGCACTCCGCAAGAGATCAGCGAGATATTAAGGATTTGTAATGCACACCTGATACCTGCCACCCCACGCGGTGCCGGCACGGGACTTAGCGGAGGAGCACTGCCTGTGAAGAAAGGCGTAGTGATCTCGATGGAGCGTTTCAATAAAATCTTAAACATTGACGAATCAAATCTGCAGGCTACCGTAGAACCCGGTGTAATTACTGAAGTGTTTCAAAATGCAGTAAAAGAAAAAGGACTTTTCTATCCACCCGATCCGGCCAGTCGTGGCTCCTGTTTTTTAGGTGGCAACCTGGCTAATAACTCGGGCGGACCTAAAGCAGTAAAATATGGCGTTACCCGCGACTATGTAATCAATATGGAAGTGGTATTACCAACCGGAGAAATTATCTGGACAGCCGCCAATGTTTTGAAGAACTCTACTGGGTATAATCTGACCCAACTGATGTGTGGTAGTGAGGGTACCCTTGGAATAATCACCAAAATCGTTTTTAAACTTCGTGGACTTCCTCAAAAAAATGTTCTGTTACTAATTCCGTTTGTTACCAACGAAGAAGCGTGTAGCGCCATTGCTGCTATTTTTGTTGAAGGTATTACTCCTTCCGGAATGGAGTTCTTTGAACGCGAAGCAGCCGAAAAAACATTTGAGTATTGCGAGAAAGTGCTGAACAGCCCGGTAACCACTAAACTTACCGATAACATGGATGCTTACCTTTTGTGTGAACTGGATGGTAATGATGAAGAAGTGCTGATGCGTGATGCTGAGCGTGTAATGAATGTAGTGGAGAAGTTTCAGTGTGGTGAAGTTCTTTTTGCCGAAAGCAGTGCGCAGAAAGAAGAACTGTGGAAAATAAGAAAGAATATTTCGCCTGCTGTTAATTGGTATACACTTACTAAATCAGATGATGTAGTGGTTCCGCGCAACAATCTGCCCAAGCTGATTAAAGGCATAAAGGAAATTGGCAAACAATATGGATTTAACACAGTTTGTTTTGGGCACTTAGGCGATGGCAATCTGCATGTGAACATCTTAAAGGAAAATATCAGCGAAGCCGATTGGGAAACAAAAATACCGGAAGGAATTGGCGAAATCTTTAGACTTACTGTGAGTTTGGGAGGAACACTTTCAGGAGAGCACGGCATTGGAATTGCCAAGCGACCTTACATGCCCATTGCTATGAGCGAAGTAAATCTGAATCTGATGCGCGGTATCAAAAAGGTGTTTGATCCGAATGGCATTCTTAATCCTGGAAAGATTTTCTAAATGCAATTATTTTGTATTAATAAAAAAAAGAGTCCTGCAATGGCAGGACTCTTTTTCTATTAGTCTGTTCTGATCTCACTTGAACGATCTCAGCGTACCGAAGTAATAATGCAAACCAACTTGTACACCCACCAGGAAATTCGCACGACCTCCAAATATTTCAGAAACATTACCGCTTTGAAGCAAATCAATTATATCCTGATTTCTCATATCGGTAAAACTATAATTGGCTCTTACCTGAGTGGATAAGAAAAGGTGCTTGGATAAATCAATATCCAATCCAAATGCCACAGCTAACTGAAACTCGGTATTCTTAAAATCATCCAGTTGCTTTTGGAGTAAAGCGGTGGTTGGAACATCATTAGGAAGGTTATAGGTACCATTGCCATTGTCTACAGCCGAAGGATAATCTTCCTTTATGGTAGCAAAATCTATTCCCTCTGGAATTTCGTAATTACCCTTGTCGGTTTGTAAAGTCTCAATGCCTTTGGTGAGAATTCCTAATTGAGGTCCAAAATTAAAGTTACCACGCGCTTTGCCTGATCCACCGCCCATAAACTTCATCATGAGCGGGATATTGAGATATTCAACATCTATTTTCCGGGTGCCCGCAATCTGCTTTGCCGTATTAATGACATCATAGATTTGACCTTGCGTTGATTTAATAGCCTCTAATTGTAGTCCGAACTTATTACCAAAGTCGGCACCGAAACTAAAACCAACCGGTGCCCAATTGTAGGTATACGTAGAGCTATATCGTGGGTCCTCACTCAAACCCTTGTCTAACACAAAGGTTGCATTATAGGCTGTAGTGGCACCAAGATGAATCTGAGACTGGGCAACGTATCCAGCCATTAATAAAAATGAGAGTGTAAGCCAATAGATTTTAAGTTTCATATGTTTAACTTTTGCGTTAATTTCTAATAAAATCTAATAAGTAACCAGTCAATAATATCAAAAAACCATGAAAAAGGTACTCATATCATTATTTGTCACTGCATTTATAGCCTCCCTGATCGGCTGTAGCCCAAAGAAATCAGAAGAAAAACCCGAAGTAGTTATCCCTGAAACCAATAAGGACAATCAACTTACGGAAGCACAGAAAACCGAAGGTTGGCAACTTTTGTTTGATGGACAAACCACCAATGGGTGGCAGATTTTTAAAGCCCGAAAAAATAACACCTGGGAAGTCGTGGATGGCGTGCTGCACTGCAAAGCATTAAATGAAACCACAGGGGATGGCAATGAACGTTCTGATCTTATGACAACCGCAGAGTTTGAAAACTTTGAATTGGCTTTCGATTGGCAAATTGCTGTACAAGGTAATTCGGGACTTATGTTCCGGGTAACGGAAGAGTTTGAACAACCCTATTACTCAGGACCGGAATTTCAACTGATGGATGATCCGGGATTTCCAAATGAGACACCCGATCACCTGACCGGATCAAATTATGGTATGCATACTGCCGGGAAAACAAAAATAAAACCAGCCGGAGAATGGAACTCCTCAAAATTGGTTGTAAACAAAAATCATGTAGAGCATTGGCTGAATGGTGATAAGGTAGTTGAATATGAGTTGAATTCTCCAGAATGGCTTGCACTGAAAAAAGCAAGCAAATGGAAAGATGCACCAGGCTACGGGGTTGCCACCAAAGGACATATTGTATTACAAGACCATGGTAGCGAAGCCTGGTTTCGGAATATAAAAATCAAGACACTTTAAAATTAATAGGTAGGCAGTGGGCAGTCACCAGTAGGCAGTCGTATAAAACCTGCCAACTGCATTCTGCTTACTGCCAACTAGCAAAGAATGTGCGGTATTACCGGAGTATTTGCCTTTAACCTGGTTGGTAAGTTTAACATGATTCATGTTACTGCTGCCACCATGGCATTGCAAAAACGTGGGCCCGATTTTCAGGATGTTTATATAGATGAGTTTGTTGGCTTAGGCCATCGCAGACTTTCCATCATTGATACAAGCTCCATTGCCCATCAACCCATGTGGGATGCCAGCAAGCGCTATTGCATTGTTTTCAATGGCGAGATCTTCAATTATCGCGAACTTAGAAAAGAGCTCGAGGCTGATGGCGTTTCCTTCTTATCAGCTTCCGACACGGAAGTTCTGTTGAACCTTTACATTAAAGAAAAGGAAAATTGCCTGAACAAGTTAAATGGTTTTTTCTCCTTCTGCATTTATGATCGCCAGGAGCAGACATTCTTTTTAGCGCGAGATAGGTACGGGATCAAGCCCTTGCTTTATCTGTTCGATGAGGATAAGTTTCTCTTTGGCTCTGAGATGAAGGCCTTGATCGAATATGGAATTGATAAAGAGATAGACTTTCAATCACTATTCACCTATCTGCAACTTAATTACATTCCTGCGCCATCAACTATTTTTGCCCATGTTAAAAAACTCCTTCCCGGGCATTACCTGAAAGTAGTTCGCAAAAAAATTGAAACACACTGCTATTATACTATACCCGATCAAGAAGATAATAGATTGCCTCTTCCTTATGATAAAGCTAAAGATAGACTCAAAGAATTGCTGGAGGATTCCGTTCAACGCAGGTTGATTTCAGATGTGCCATTAGGTGCATTTCTTAGCGGAGGTGTTGACTCATCGGTTATTACAGCGCTTGCCGCTAAACATAAACCCGATCTGCATACCTTTTCGATTGGCTTTAAAGATGAAAAGTTTTTTGACGAAACACCTTATGCAAATCGGGTAGCTAAACATTTTAAAACAGAGCATACAGTTTTCTCACTAACAAATGATGACTTACTGGATCATGTGAATTCAGTGCTCGATTATATCGATGAACCCTTTGCAGATTCATCCGCTATCAACGTATTCATTTTAAGCAAAGAAACCAGAAAGCATGCAACAGTTGCCCTTTCGGGAGATGGTGCCGATGAGTTGTTAGGTGGCTATAATAAACATGCGGCCTTTCACCGGATTATAAATAAGGGCTGGCAAGAAAATCTGATCAGTTCTTTGGCACCGGTTTGGAAATCATTACCTCAATCCAGAAACAGTTTCTTTAGTAACCGGTTTCGCCAACTCAATCGGTTTGCCGAAGGAATGAAACTGGGAAGTAAAGAACGGTATTGGCAATGGGCTGGCTTTGCAAAAGAAGACCAGGTACTTAACCTGCTTTCAGAGGGATCAAAACAAAAATTTCAGAAGCAGGAATATGAAATGAGAAAGCAAAATCTGCTGCAATTGATCCCCGCCAAGGAATCCATCCGCGATATTCTGATGACTGACATGAGTCTTGTACTGCCCAACGATATGCTAACAAAAGTTGATTTGATGAGTATGGCCCATGGACTGGAAGTGCGGGTGCCGTTCTTAGATTACCGGCTTGTTAATTTTATTTTCAGTCTGCCCGATGATTATAAAGTTACCCGCTCTATCCGAAAGAAAATTTTACAAGATGCCTTTCGGGATGTATTGCCATCTGAGCTATACAACCGACCAAAAAAAGGCTTTGAAGTTCCTTTATTGAAATGGTTTCGCAAAGAATTGAAATCGCTGATTATGGATGACCTGCTCGCAGAGAAATTCATTCGCGAACAAGGCATTTTTGAATATTCAGAAATAGAAAAACTGAAACTTCAATTGATGTCATCCAACCCACAGGATGTACATGCCCGCATCTGGGCGCTAATTGTTTTTCAGTGGTGGTGGAAAAAATGCATTCAATGAATTATCCATAGATCTGATTCAATAAACCAGCGATACGGATACCAGCCTGCAAAATTCTTTCGCGCACCGAAGGCATATTTACATACGAATAGCGATACCCTAAACTTCCCTTCCCAATATTATAAACCTGGGGACGAAGCGCCATCGATTCTTTTGCCCAATCGCGTACAGAAGTTTGTTGCCATTTTTTAATAGTAACAGCATTGGGCTTACCTACCGCTTGCGCTAATTCTGTATAACTAAGTTTCGTATCATCAATCATTTCGCTATCCCACACGCGATGAAGGTTTGAGTCTCCGCCCGCCCATTTCACTTTTACTTCGTTGCCACCGCGATCACCTGGCTTGCCAACATGCAATGGCTGGTGAATATCCCCCACCATATGGATAAGCATCTTCAAATACTCTTGCTCCTGTTTGGCAGAAAGTTTTCCTGCTTTTAAGTCTTTGGTCATTTTCTCAATCATCATAACCACCTTTCCATCCAGATTATTCTCCACATCTTCATACTTGCCTCCATCCGGTATGGTTGTCCAATGCCAATCAGTTGTATAGTTATACGTGGAATCTGAGCGTATTTCATCCATCCAGGTGCTAACCATGGCCAGAGATTCGCCACCCAGAATTTGCTGGATACGTTTTTTGGCCTTATTGGTTAAATACCGCTCAGCAACAAGCCCTGTAGCCCTATGGCCCGTTGCCCCCCAACCAAAACCTTCAGTCAAAACCAGGAGTCCAATTAATACTAAAACCAGCTTTCTCATAGATCTTATTTATAACGATGCAATATTAGGATTTTCAGCCATTCCAAAATTTTCTATAGATGATATTAAGTTTAAATTTGATATAAATGGTATGAGTAAACGGGTAAAACTTTCGGCCCTGCTGGTAGCCAATCAATTGGATCTGAAGGGCATTAAAACCTTTCTGGATTTAAAGCCGCTTGCCGACACTTCTTCCGAACTTTTCTACAGTTTTGGTGGAGACAAGTACCAGTACTATTTTAATTATGGGGTAGTTGTTTTTTCAGGTCATAGCGATGAAGAGATTAAACTGACCGTAAAAACAATTAACTCCTTCCTGAAAAGCCCGGTTCCTGCCTGGTTGCGCGATGATCATGAAATCAGTGTTGAGGAGGGGGAGATGAAGTTTGAATTTAATCAGGTTGTTGTCGACCGGTTTGATGCAAAAGTTGTCCGAATAGGCATGTTCAATATCGCCCAATCAGTTGCGTTGGACCGATACCATCAGGTAACCGAAAACCTGCTCACAGAAATCCGGGGTTTTACCAACGATTTGGAGAACACTGGCAAACTCAGTATCAACCGAAGAAACATGCTCAAGTTCATCGGCAAAGCGCTCAACACTCAAAACGATATTGCTGATAACATTTATATTTTTGATGCTCCCGAACAGGTATGGGATGATGAATATCTGGATCGGCTGCACAAAGGGCTAATGAAACATTTTGATCTGCGGGTTCGATTCAGTGAAATTGAATATACCCTCCGAATCATCGAAGACAATCTTCGTGTGTTTCGTGAAATCACCCATCAGCGTGAAAGTAATACGTTGGAGTGGATCATTATTATCCTGATTCTCGTTGAAGTCTTTGATCTTTTTATTTCCAAGCTATTATAAATGTCACACCGCCAGGCTCTCTTTCTCAATTTCGATATTAAGGCTCAACCCGATGAAGTAACATGCGGCCCAACCTGCCTGCATGCCATGTACCAATACTATCAGGATGACATCGGGCTTAAAGAGGTTATTCAACAAGTAAAAAGCCTGAAGAGTGGTGGCACACTTGCTGTTATGCTAGGAAATCATGCTCTTCAGCGAGGCTATCAGGCCCATCTTTACACATATAACCTAAATGTATTTGATCCTTCATGGTTTAAGTTATCAACCCGCAAAATGGTCACGTTTTTAAAACGACAAATGCGGTATAAATTCAAGAAGAAAAAACTTCTTGTTGCATCCCGGGCCTATATAAAATTTCTGGAAGCTGGCGGAAAAGTATACCTGAGAGAATTGAATGCCGAACTCATAAAAAGCTATCTAAAAAAATCGAAACCCATCCTAACCGGATTAAGTGCAACCTATTTGTATGGCACATCGAGGGAGATTTCATCAAATAATAAGTTTGATAGTATAAAAGGCGAACCGGTAGGACACTTTGTAATTATCAACGGATATGATGAAGCAACGCAAACCGTTTACCTGGCCGATCCTATGAATCCAAATCCGCTTCAGAGCCAATATTACAGTGTTAACTTCGATCGCCTGATCAATAGCATCATGCTGGGCATTGTAACCTATGATGCCAATCTTCTAATTATTGAACCCAAGGAGTAAACCATGCCAAAACTGATTGTTGTTGAAAAGCCAGAACACTGGAAGTTCAGTCTGCAGGATGTTGAAGTAATTTCACCGGATCGGTATATTACTGATCCTGCTTTCCAGGAAACAAAAAATCTTAAGGTCCTTAATCTGTGCAAGTCGTATCAGTATCAAAGCGAAGGATATTATGTATCCCTCTTGGCTGAAGCCCGTGGACATAAAGTGCTACCCGAAGTTTCCACCATACAGGATTTGCGCTTTCCTTCTATTCTGCGCGATGATTCTCTCGACTTTGATGCACTCATTCAAAATACATTTAAGAATGAACCTTACGATCGGGTGGAGTTCAACATCTATTTTGGATCAACCCAATCTGACCATCTCGACCGACTGGCATTACAGCTCTTTCAAATGGTGCA
>Ga0116177_10002620_pt1 | contig 13193 bp, 8 predicted proteins | sample AD_STIC10_MetaG_FD_89750 | JGI IMG/M metagenome (GOLD analysis project Ga0116177, IMG submission 89750) | Active sludge microbial communities of municipal wastewater-treating anaerobic digesters from USA - AD_STIC10_MetaG | ecosystem: Engineered > Bioreactor > Anaerobic > Digestate | place: USA...
AGCCTCCCGGCCGGGTCGTAGGATGCAGCTTCCCCCTGGACGTACCCCCGGACCGAACTGGCGCCGCCGAGGAAGAACCGTTTGTTGAACGGCAAGTCGTCCCCCACCAAACCGGGCGTGGTCACCCAGGCGTGGGATGCGCCGAGATGCGCGATCAGAGTCCGCGACAGCGGTCGGTGCCAGCTTCCGCCCAACTCGAAGCGGGTGTAATTGGCCGTGCCTCCGAACGTGTCGGTCGCCAGTTCCGTTGTGACGAAAAGCCGATACCCTCGAGACGGATAAAGGGCATTGTCCGTGCGATTATGATCGAGCGTCAGGCCGACTGACGATGCGCTGGCACGTTTCCGCCCATAATCGGGATCGAAATGGCTGTCGTCGGCCGAGAGTTCCTCGAATGTGAAACGGAGGCCGATGGAACTGTGCAACGAGGGAACCAGCCGCTGATAGCTCAGGCTTGCCCCGGATTCACGACGGGTGAATGTGGTCTCCTCCCGCCGCCGGTAAAAACCGAGCCCCGTCACTTCTCCCAGGGGACTGAACACTTGGGGGATGGTGTAGGCGTATTCGAGCTTGGTGCTCTTGAGCGATTGCGCGGCCACCAGACGCTGCCTGTGGGCGAGGCCGAACAGGTTGATCTGCTCGAGCTCGAAACCGCCCCAGAGCAGGTCGTAACTCCCCCAACCAGCCAGCAGGCTGGCCTCGATCGGCTTGGCCTCGCGCAACTCGAAGCGGACGTCACGCGCGTCCTCAGCCGTTGCAGGGGCGATCTCGGCCTCTGCCCGGTCAAAGACCCCCAGCCGCAGCAACTGCAGGCGCGTCTCGTCGATGGCCAGCCGATCGAGCGGCTCGCCCCGAATCAGCGGCACCCGCTTGCGAACCAGAGATTCCCGAGTGCGGTTCAGGCCGTCGAACGTGACCTCGCCGACCCGGAACGGGGCCCCTCGTTTCACACGGGCCAGCACCCGGACCTCGACTTCGTTCTCGGTTTCCCGGAGCGTCTCCGTCTCGATCGTCACCCGCGCGTCAGGGAGTCCCTTCGCGTACTCGGCGTTGCGAAGCGATCGGATGCACTCCTGCTCCCACGCCGGCGAAAAGGGCTCGCGCAGCAAGGTGGTTTGGACGGAACCAACGGGGCCCTGGAGCGGGTCTTGGTGACGCGTCTCCAACTGCGTCACCCACCAGCGCCGGTTTTCCTCGACACGCACGGCCACGCTCACCTTGCCGGTGAGGGGGTCTGTTTGGACAGACTCCCGTTCGACCACCGCGTCCCGATAGCCCAATCGGCGCAGTTCCTCGCGGAGACTTGCCAGCCCGCGATCGAGCCGGGCGGGTGTGTACACCTTCGGCTTTTTCTGAGGCACCACCATGTCGGGCACCAGGAAGCAGCCGGCCGCTTTCGCTTTGGACAGGGCAGTCAAGCCGGTGAAATCCAGTCGTGCGTAGTAATGAAACGCGCCGCGATCGAGCAGGAACACCGCGCGTCGTGCGCGCCAATGCGCCGGTGCCTCGAGGGGAGCCTCCGGCCTGGCGGACAACACCGATTCAGTCCCGTCGTCGCAGAGCACCTGCAACTCGATGGCGGGTTCGAGGTAGCCCTCGCGCTGCAGGGCGGAAAGCAGGAGCAGGGCTGCATCCTCGAGAATGCGCGAATCCAGGAATTCCGGGGGTCGCGAGTCCGGCTGCAGCACCCGCAACTGCTGTTTGAGGCGCAGATTCCCCAAGAAACCATGGCCTCGCACAATCAATCGAGCCGGTTTGATCTTGGGCTCGGTTAGCGAATTCGGTGCGGTCGGTGGACTGGCCCCAGTCCGGTTTGGACTGCCGAGGAGAAGGGCCGCAGCGAGACGAGCCGTCCAAATCCACGCCTTGCCTCGGGGACGGTTCATCGGCGCAAGACTCTCCACTTGACCCCGGCGCTCAGCTCGTCGAACTCATCATACTCGGCCACCAGCGACCACGTGTCGGTCAGCCTGTATTCGAGATGGCGAGTCACCTTGCCGCGCGCGGAGACACGCTCGCCGGCGCGATAGATGATCTGCCCCTCGCCGGACCCCGGTTTTCCAAGCTTGTTCATCAGATCCTTGCCCAGGAGGATGGCGAGCTTCGAGAGGCGGTCAGCAGCCGTGGCGTCCATTTGCTGGCGGGGAAGTTCGCCCACAGTGATCATCAACAGGATGTCCTCGGAACTCAGCGGCGGGCTCGATGAAAACCGGATCACAGGGTCTGTCAGAGTGCCGCTCGCATCGAGAATGAGATCGTATCCAAACGCCCGCGCGCCGGCCGAGGCCTGCACGCGAGGCCGCGTGGGATCGGTCTCGGTGAAAGTCACCAGCCCCTGGCGCACCGGCAGTGTCGCATACGGAAAGGTGAGATTGCCGCGCACCACGCGCGCGTCGCCAAGCAACACCGGGTCGCGCAGTGTGCCGCGCAGCTTGAGATGCACCGAGTGCACGCCGGTATAGAACGGGCTGCGCGCATGGATGCATTCGTCGCCCTGGATGTCCACATCGAGCCTCCAGCCGGCGAATGGCTCCTGCACGACGCTGAAGAACGGGGGCGGGCGCTCGGGGGCCCGCAGGCGGTTGCCCAGCACGGCCTCGAGATCGCTGAGCACAAAGCTGCGCCCCAACACAACCGTCCCCGCCAGACTCGGCGCATCGGTCTGCCCGTGCTGCAAACGCAGATCGAGGTCGCCGCGCACGATCAGGTCGGCCTGTCGAACGAGCGCGAGTTGCGTCCCGCCCAGGCGGATGTCGAACGCCGGCGTTCTCCATTCGATCCCGGAGACAGCGGGCAAGTCGAACCAGCCTTCGATCTGAGCGGTGGTGCCCCCGACGTCGGCGGCCACCCCCTCCAACCGCGCCCGCCGATCACGCAGCACCATGCGGCCGTGCAGGTCTCGCAGCGGTCCGATGAACGGCAAGGGACGCGTCCCGAAGCCGCCAAACTCGAGATTGCCGCTCCAGCGCCAGCCCGCCAGGAGTTGCACATCGGCGCTGAGGGTGCCTTCGGGCCGCAGTTCGGGGACGAATCTCGACGCCAATCGAGCCAGCGGCAGCGCATCGAGACGCGCGGAGCCGCTCAGGTTCGCGGGGTCAGCCTCGAACGCCCCTCGCAGGGCCGCGACCCAGAAGTCCCTCGACACCGGCAGCGCGATCGAGACATCGAGGGGCGCGCCTTCCACCTCGAGTCGGGCCGAGTCCAGGCGCACATGGTCCGCATCCGCCCGCAGAATCAGGTCCACGTCGTCGATCCGAGGCAGCCAGCCCGCCAACGGGGAACTGGTCAGAGTCAGCAGGTTGGACGCGCGCAGACGCATTTCACCGACAGGCGCAGCCGGCGTGCCGGACACCGAACCCTCGCAACGCAGGTTGGCGGCGGCAAAGCCCAACCGCTCCAATCCAAGCATCTCGATCGTCGGTGTCAGTGCCAGCGAGAAATCCAATTCAAGCCCCCGACCCGACGAAAGGTGCCAGAGCCGCCCCGTCTCGAGGAAACCGCACACGAGGGGAATGCCGCCCTCGATGCGCAGGGCCTCAGCCTCGCCCTCGAACATTCGAAACTCGGCGATTTGCAGGCCGCTGTCATCGCCCTTGAACCTGGCGTTCATCCGGATCGGGAAATCCGGAGCCGCCTGCCACCAACCGCTCGCCGCCACGGTGAGCATCGCCGGACCGCGCCCGCCGCTGACCTCGACCGCCAGCGACTCGAGGGCGGCCATCGGGAGTCGACGCGCAAGAAAAGCGTCGAGAAACCGAGTGTTAAGATTTGTCACTGCAAGAGTTGCTTGGGCGCGCGCGGGCCATTCAATGAGCCCTTCGAGAGCGATCTGCCGCCGGCCATCTGCGAGTGTCAGCGGGGAGGTCTGGACACTCCATCGCGGACCGGGCAGCGGCGCTGCTGGAGCGAGAATCTTCAGGCGTGCCGGTTCACGCAAAACCAGCGGCGGCTCGTCGAGCGCGCGCAGGCTCAAGGCGCTGAGCGTGAGGTTCGACAGGTCCTCGATTGTTCCGCTGAACGCCGCCTTGCCACCATCGGTTGTCAGAATGACTGAAGACCAAATCCTCTCCGCGCGATCCCCTTCCCAACGCCCGGTCAGATCGAACGTCTTAAGGCCGCGGACGGATCCGCCGGACACCGTCACCGTCCCGCGATGCTGCAGATTGGTCCATGCACCGGAGACGGTCGCGCGGGCGGTGGCAGATTGGAATGTCAGAGGCCATTTCCCCAGGAACGGCAGCCCAGGTTCGATGACGGCCTCGAGTTGGGCATCGGACAGTGTTCGGCCGGCGGGGTCCAATCCGCGCCCAACCACGCGGAGTTCGGAGCCGTTTTCCCAACGCGCGCTAACGGCGCACCGTTCGATCAACCGCCCCGAGGTTCGTCCACTCAACTCCAAAGTCGAAACATCGATCCAGCGGCTGGTCAGAGCCTTCCCGGCGAACTCGAATTCCGCGCGCGGTTCGAGTCCTTCGCCCAGTGTCAGCAGCACGTCGCCCTGAATCCGGCCTCCCATGTCGATCCAGGACTGCGCATCCAGGTCCGCCTGCAGCGTGAGTCGCGCCGGGCGGTCGATCTGCCGGCTTGCCCAACGCCAAGTCACGGGATTCGAAAGCACGGCATCGATGGTCCCGATCCGGGCTTCGAAGCCGGTGACGCTGATTTCCGTTGGATTGACCAGAGCCTCGATATTCAGCCGACCGGGTGGCAGGTCCACGCTGGCCGGTTCCGTGCGACCGCTGACGCGCAACTCGAATCGGCCTTCTGTCCCGAACAAGCGGACCTGTCCAAGCACATTCGAGCACCCCGGCACCCCAAGAACCCGCCCCGACAGCTTGACTTGCGGCGCTTCGAGTTCGACGCGGTCCGGCCACAACCCCTTGCTATTGCGCCCATGCTTCGCCCGGAGGTGGACAACGTTGTCGAGCCAGAACCCCACGCCTGTCAGACCCCATTCCGATTCCCCGGCGTGCAATTCGGCCTTCAATTCAACCTGCCGCGACAGGTCCTGAAGCCGAAATGAGAGCCGGCCCGGTGCATGGGCTGCGATGCTGATCCGCGTGTTTATACCAAGTTGGCCGATTTCCGCCGTGGCCTTCAACTCGCCCGCCCGCCAACGCAGTTCGGGCACGAGAATCTCATGCTCCGAAAGCACGATGCGGCCTTCATTCAAGTCGAGGGGGGGCAGCCACTTCCTGAGTCCGGGAATCAGTTCGTTCGCCGCATCGAGCATCCCGGACAATCGCGCCGGCAGCTTGCCCCCCCTCTTCTCGGAGGGATCAGCCCTCTTGGGCAAGACGACGCAGCCTGTGAGGCGGATGATCGCATTCGTATCGGGAGCGGGGTTGAGCCAGCGTCGCCAAGCCCAGGCAATGGGCTGCGGCAGGCGCATGTCGCGAAGCGTGATGTCCATTGTATCCGATTGGAAATGAACTTCCTGCAACTGAAGGGTCGCATATCCAATCCGATCGATCGCGCCGGCCTGAACCCCAAGCCGCGGGAGTCCCAACTTGAGCGCCGGAGGAAGCCAGAACGGCAGCAGCGCCACAGCGACCAACGTGGCCGCCGCAGCCGCGCCCAACACGCGCAACGTTCGAACAACGCGTTGCGATGTCGTGAGTTTGGCGGCGGGACGATTCACAGACACACCGCATTAAGGAGACGCGGCGGGCGCCGTGTCAAAGCGATATGGAAATCGCGCTTGCCACAGTGTGTCCGTTCGTGGATTCTGCACGAAACGCAACCGGAAACGCGCGGCCATGTCGGGATCGGCAGTCATGCGATCGCGAGGGGCGGGCATCGGGGCTTGCGAGTTGACTTCGCAGCCTGCGTCGCGCCTAGGATTCGCACCACACCGCATAGTCGTGCGAGGGGTAACAGGACCACAATCATGAGAAAACACAAATCGGCTTCAGGAAGGGCGATACGCCGTGGCGCTTCATGGCGTGATGGGAGCGGTTTGGCGCCCGCGGTGATGTGCGCTTTGTTGGCTCCGACGCACGGTTACGGCTTCGAAGCCAAGGATTTGCTGGCCTTCAGCGTTGGACCTTTGGTGGTGCGACCGAGTGTGGGTGCGAGCGAGACTTACAATGACAACCTGTTCTACAACTCCGGGTCTGAGGAGTCTGCGTTCATCACGGGCGTTACGCCTGCTGTCGACGTGCGGCTGGGCCGGCTGGATGGCGACCGAATTCTCCATTTCAAATACGACTTCAACCATTACTGGTACCACGGAGTCGACATGATCGACACGGCTGTCGCCCATAACTTGGCGCTGACAGGAACCTGGCGCGGGAGCCGATTCCTCTCGGACACGGCGTTTTCCTTCGGGTTCATGGACACCGTCTATGGCGGTTACGAGAGTTTCGAGCAAGGGGGCGTGGTGGGTGGATCCAATGTCGAGCGCACAACGTTGGACTTCAGTCAACGATTGCGCTACCAGATCAGCCAGAAGACCGCCGCCTACGGGCGCTTCACACTGAACAACCTCGATTTCGATGAGTCCCAATACAGCTCTTTCTACGATCGGAATGTGTGGCGGGTCACGGGCGGATTCGGGTACCAGGTCCGCCCCAAAGTCGAGGCGATCGGCGAAGTCCACTACGGCCAGACGTCCAGCGATCCAAATATGCCCTTCCGGGATAAACCACCGCATCTCGAGACGATCGGCGGTTTCCTGGGGGCGAACCTGAGCTTCACCACGAAGTTGACCGGCACAGCCAAGGTGGGTTACGAGCAGGTGAGTGCGGAGCCGAACGAGGTGGGAGCGGACCTCGATTTCGGAGCGCCCATCGCGCAGGTCTCCCTGACCTCGGCTCTGACCGAGCGCAGCAGCGCCACGTTGTCCTATAATCGGGGGACTGGAGCATCCGTGCAAAGCAGCGCGGCCGTTTACACAAGCGATTATCTCAGACTCCAATATCGCCACGCTTTGGGAACCGCCCACCCGGTGGTTGTCACGCTCGGCGGGAGTTACGGATTAAACTCGTACGAATCGCGCCTCACGGCCGCGGGCCGTCAGCCCGGATATGATCGGGACATTCTCGGAGCGAATGCCAGCATCGCTTATCAACCTCGACCGTGGTTCACGGTTGGCTTGTACTACAAGTACACGCAATCGGACGGATCGTCGCCATGGGCGGGTGTTGACTACGCGGTGAATGAGATTACTTTGGCCCTATCATTGGGGTATTAGCGATGAGACACATTCGATTGCATGGGGCGGCTTTGGCGGGTTTGGCGCTTTGGATTGGAACGGCGATCTGCGCTAGACCGATCGCCCAGGTCGCCGGCACGGAACCCGAACGCAGAGTCGCCGCGAACGATCTGCTGTTCATCACCATCGTGGGCGAACGCGACCTGCAGACCGAGTTCCGCGTCTCCTCCGCGGGCACGATTCAGTTCCCGTTCCTCGATGAGGTCAGCGTCGGCGGTCTGACTCCGGCGGAACTGCGCGCGCGCTTGCGCGACCTGCTGATGAAGGACTATTTCGTCGATCCGCAGGTGATCGTCACGGTCAAGGATTACCGCTCCGAGTTTGTGCGGGTGGTAGGACAGGTGAATCGACCGGGGCCCATCCCGCACACGGGCGAACAGAAACTCGATGTTTACGACATCATCACCATGGCGGGCGGAGTCACTCCCCGCGCCCGGAACTCGGTCGAGTACACTCGTAACGGCGTGACCCGGACGCTCAAGCTGGACGACCTCAAGAAGGAAACCGATCCGGCCAAGAAGATTTGGGTGCAACCCGGCGACATCATCGAAGTCAAGGAGAGCGTCCTCTAATCGCGCCTCATGTCCTATTCCTATTATACCTCTCAGGCAGCCCCCCCCGAGGCCTCCGAATCGTCATCGAGCAACCTGAATCTGCGGCACTATTGGAATATCGTGCTGCAGCGTCGATGGCTCGTGATTGCGACCTTCGTCTCGGTGTTTGTTCTGTGTCTGGTCTACCTGTTTAAGGCGCCGCGGATCTACTCGGCGACCGCCCGTCTTCAGATCGACCGGGAATCCGCGGCGAGCCTCAACCTGAACGAGGTCGTCATGTCGATGACCGATCAGGACTATCTCCAGACGCAGTATCGTAATCTCCTCAGCCGCAGCCTGCTCGAGATCGTCATCAAGCGCGAGAAAATCAACGAGGACTCCCGCTATCGCGACAGCCCAGACGTTGCCCGCGCTTTGGCGGAGGACATCCGCATCAATCCAATCCGTCTGAGCCGCCTGGTGGATGTCGTGGTCGAGCATCCCAATGCGTCCAAGGCGGCGGGCATCGCCAACGCGCTCGTGGAGGAGTTCATCGAGCAGAACCTTGTTCAGAAGCAGAAGCGGACCATGGACATGCTCTTCTTCCTGAGAAGCCAGGCCAATGGTCTCGAGGTGGACGTGGCCAAGGCGGAGGAGGACATTCAGAATTACCGGGCTCAGGTGAAGTTCGTGTCGCTGGACAGCAGCTACAACATCGTGGCGGAGGCGCTCAGCCAGTCCCAGGCGCAATACGCAATGGCCAAGGCGCAGGCCCAAACCACTCAAACCATCGTCGAGGAACTGGATCGTCACATCCAGGCCGGGAATCCCCTCGAGACCTTCCCGAAGATCGCTGCCGACGGAAAAGTGAACTCGCTGCAACTCCAGCTCTCCGGCCAGGAAAACGAGTTGGCTGGTCTTCTCAAACGCTACAAGGACAAGCACCCCGCCGTGATTCAAGCGCGGTCGAAGATCGAAGAGACGCACCGCTCGGTGCAGGGCGCGGCCCAACAGGTTGCGGAAATCCTCCGCTCCGAAGCGCGCCTGGCGAAGGCTTCGGAACAGATACTTGCTGCCAACGTCAAGGAATGGGAAGACCAGCAGATGGAGTGGAACAAGGCGAAGATGCAATACGATGTCCTGATGCGCAAGGCCCAGAGCAGCAAAGCGTTGTTCGACACGGTCCTCGCCAAGATGAAGGAAATCGAGCTGGTCCAGAGAGACAAGGGCAACAACATCCGGGTTATCGACTACGCATACGCCGCGACCATGCCGGTCAAGCCTCGAGTTCTGCTGACGTTGTTCCTGGGGGCTTTTGGAGGATTAGGACTCGCGATCGGCCTGGCGTTTTTCGTCAACTTCCTGGACGACTCGATCAAGAGCCAGGATGACGTCGAGTTGTACCTCCATCTGCCATTCCTCGGGTACATTCCCAATATCAAGACCAACAGCGTCGTCGAGAGCGGCTTGCAGGCCCACCTGCATCCGCAGTCAAATGCCGCCGAAAGCTTCCGCACCGTCCGAGCCGCCATCGCTCTGGGGGCCAAAGCCGAGAAGATGCGGGTGTTCACTGTGACGAGCACCATCCCCTCCGAGGGCAAGTCCCTCGTCGCATCGAACCTGGCTGTGGTCGTTGCCCAGACCGGTTTGCGCACGGTGCTTGTCGACGCCGACCTGCGCCGACCTTCACTCCACAAGGCCTTCCAGCTTCACAGTCCCATGGGCCTGACGGCTTACCTCACCGAACAGACCAACCGGGTCGATGATGTGATCCAGACCACCGAGGTGACCAATCTGGATGTAGCCTGCTGCGGACAGATTCGTTCTCAGCCATCGGAATTGCTCGGATCCCAAAGGATGGTTCAGTTCATGCAGGAACTGAGCAAGCGCTACGACCGGGTGATCCTCGATTGCCCGCCTGTTTCAGCCGTGAGCGATCCCCTGATCCTCTCGGCCATGGCCGACGCGGTCGTATTCGTCACCAAGTTCAACAAGGTCCGGCGCGATCACGCGCGCCGAACTATTCAGCGCATCCAGGACGCCGGCATTCACATCTGTGGTGTCGTTTTGAATGACATTGATTTCGAGGGACGCGATTCCTACTACTACTCCTACACGTACTATCAGAATCGTTACTACTCGAGTTACCACCGGGAGCGGGCTGAATCGCGGCGGCAGGCCGTCGTGGAAAGTTCAGGATCGACCCCTGCCCCACACGCTTGATGCCGCTTGGCCCGCATGTTTCGTCGAGCCTTGACCGCCCGCGAAGACCAGTGCATCTGGAGGGTGTCGGTGGGAATCGAGTATGCGCCGCGTCCGGGCACGCGGCCTACATCGGCAATCTCCATCCGTTGTAGGCCCGGTGCCCTCACGGGGCGACAGAACACCGACAACAACCAGATGCACCGCGCGGAGACCAAGGCCTCGAGAGGCGCGTGCCTCGCCGGCCAACAGGATTCTCATCACCCCCTGTCGCCCCGCGGGCGCAAGATCGCTGAGAGCCCCTGAAGCGGGCAGAGCTATCGACTCCGGGACTTGGCCATGGGCATCGCGCGTGAAGTGGTTGGAATCGAGATCGGCGGAACCAAACTGCAAATCGTTGTCGGGACTGACCGCGGACGCATTCTCGATCGCTTTCGGTTCGATGTGGAACCAGGGCAAGGGGCGGCGGCCATCCGCCGTCAGATCGAGATCACGGTCGAACACCTCCATTCCAAGAAGGCGCAGTCCGCTATTGCTGTCGGCTTTGGTGGCCCGGTGGACTGGCGCACCGGGCGTGTTTGTTGTTCCCATCATGTCGAGGGTTGGTCGGGTTTTCCTTTCGCCGCATGGCTCCGCGAACGGTTCGGGCTGCCGGTCGTGATCGACAACGACGCGAATGTGGCCGCATTGGCGGAGTCGCGCCTGGGGGCTGGGAAAGGAGCGAATCCGGTCTTTTACGTCACCCTTGGGAGCGGCGTGGGCGGAGGTTTGGTGGTGGACGGCCGGATTTACCATGGCGCGACGCCGGGCGAAGCCGAGATCGGCCACGTGCGCCTCGACCGATCCGGTGCAACCGTCGAGTCGCGGTGTGCGGGTTGGGCCGTCGATCGCAAAGTGCGGGCTGTCAAGATGGCCCAACCGCACGGATTGCTCGCCCGTCTGGTGGGCCAGGAGACATACGGCGAGGCAAGGCATCTCAAGGCGGCCATCGAACACGGAGACGCGACGGCGAACACCATCCTTCGGGAGACAGCCTCCGATCTCGCGTTTGCCCTCTCCCATGTCATCCATCTGTTTCATCCGGAGGTCATCGTGCTTGGAGGCGGCCTGTCGCTGATCGGAGAGCCGTTGCGAAAGGCGGTGCTCGCCGCCCTGCCGCCGCACGTCATGGCCGCTTTCCAACCCGGACCCGACGTGCGTTTGGCACAGTTGCGTGAAGACGCGGTGCCGATCGGAGCGCTGGTCCTGGCAAGCTCGATATCCGAATTGCCTCCAGCGAAGCCATGAGACAGTTCGACGCGGATAGAAGCGCCAGACAATGAACGATACATCGGCCACGCAACCTTTCCAAAGCGAGGCGATCCCATTCGATTCGGCCCCGCGCTCGAATCCAGAGAATCTCTGGCTCAACCTGCTGTTCGGCGCGGTCATTCCGGCAATCCTGTTGGCCTACGGCAGCAAGGAGAAATACCTTGGCCCGGCATGGGGCATGATCGTGGCCCTGTCGTTTCCGCTCGGCTATGCCATCTACGATCTGGTCCGACGACGCACTTGGAACGTCATCTCGATTGTCGGATTCGTGGGCACGCTGCTCACGGGCAGCCTCGGTCTGCTCAAGATGAGCGGTTTCTGGTTTGCCGTGAAGGAAGCCGCCGTGCCTTTGGTTCTGGGACTGGCAATTCCGGCCTCCCTGCGCACGCGCCAACCACTGGTCCGCACCTTGCTGTACAATGATCAACTGCTGGACACCAAGCGAATCCACCGCGCTCTCGAACAACGGCGCAACATCGCCGCCTTCGATCAGTTGCTGAGATGGGCCTCGTGGATTCTGGCTGGCGCGTTCCTGATCAGCGCCGTCATCAATTTCGCGCTGGCCTGGTGGCTTCTCCCGGCGCAATCGGGCACCGAGGAGTTCAACCGCCAATTGGGGAAACTCCAGTTCTGGAGCTGGCCGGGCGTTGTGATCCCAAGTTCGGCAATGGTCTTCTACGCCATGTTCCGCCTCGTCAAAGGTCTCGAACACATGACGGGATTGAAGGGAGACGAACTGTTCCATCCGAAGCCAGCCAAACCGAAGCGAGCCGACAAGGCCCGGTCGTGATCTGACACCTGACGCCCTCGCACGCGGGTTGGGGGCGTCGCGCTCCCACTGCGGATGCAATCGGCCACTCTTCCAATCCGATCCCCCCTCGGCCCGTCAACGCGCGCCGGCCTTGCGCATCACGCGTCGGATTGCGGCGAACACTCGCTCCTCCGACATCGGCGCAAGCGGCCCCGGCTGGGCATAGTAGATCATGCTGTCGACCGGTTCATATCCGCCCTCGCTCAGCACCCTGTCCGATACAATGTAACAACTGACATCGTTGCAGTACCCAGCCACGGTCAGGTTGTCCTTCGGGTATTCGGTCTTGGCGCGCTGCGCGTAGTCCACGACGACCTCGCCGCCCAACCCCAAAAGAGTCCAGTCGTTTCCCAGCCGGATGGCCTGGACCGGATAGGTCAGTTTACGGATTGGCCGCTTGCCATCGTATGTATCAAGCATCAGCCGCGCGCGCCGCTGACGGAATCTGTCGGCGCTCTTCGCTTCTTCCTCGAAGGTCGCGCGTGTATGCGGGGCAAAATCGAGCTGGGTCTGCCGCCACGCGCTGCGGACGGGCGGGCGCACGGGCTTGAGCCCGCAGGAGAGAACGCGCTCGACGGCGTCGGCCAGAGACCGGCCGTATTGCTCGACATGCTCGTACGTTCCGCGGGGATTGGGATTCTGGTCACCGCCGCAGAGCATGAGAAACAGCGCGGTGGCGCCCGGATGCGCCTTCTCGAGTTCGCGCTGGGCGCACCCGGCGTAATCGCCGTCCACGTGATAGAAATTCCCACCCAGCGTGGTGTTATGACACGCATAGCCGAATACAACCGCCCGCAGCGCCCCGCCGTCCCCGGTGATGCTCAACACGGGCACATCGTGATCCACGGGCCCAGACCGGTTTTGCCCGATCCGAACGCCGTTGGACGTGGGCTGGCGTCGGTTGATGGCGAAGTGGGCGGCACCGTGCCCGGAGGCGATATGGGCAGGGGCGAGATCGTCGAGCGCGGCATCGATCACCGCTGTCAGATTGTCGCAAAGCCTGCGCGTGTAATCGACGACGCGCGCCTGCTCGGCCTCGTCGAAATCAAACAAGACGCGCAGGTTGGGCCAGATCACCGGCCCGGCATGCGTGTGCGACGAGTTGAGCAAGACCTGCGAT
>Ga0116177_10002630_pt1 | contig 13167 bp, 13 predicted proteins | sample AD_STIC10_MetaG_FD_89750 | JGI IMG/M metagenome (GOLD analysis project Ga0116177, IMG submission 89750) | Active sludge microbial communities of municipal wastewater-treating anaerobic digesters from USA - AD_STIC10_MetaG | ecosystem: Engineered > Bioreactor > Anaerobic > Digestate | place: USA...
ACGATGTCGGCGCCTTGTCCGTCGCCGAGGTCGAAGCCGTTGAAGGCCACGCCGGCGCCCCAGGTGTGGTCCAGCGCGGAGGTCACGCCACGCTCGCGCGCGATGCCGGCAAGCGCACGCAGATCCGGAAACTCCATCGTCACCGAGCCCGGGGCCTCGAGCCAGACGAGCCGCGTCTTCGGGCCGATCGACGCCGCCAGGCTCGCCGGGTCCATCGCGTCGTAGAAGCGGTGCGAGATGCCCCACCCCGCCAGTTCGTGGCGCGCGAACTCCTTGCCGGGACCGTAGGCGTTGTCGGGCAGCAGCAGCTCGTCGCCCGTCTTCAGCAGCGCCGTGTCGACGAGCACGATCGCCGCCAGCCCGCTGGGCAGCAACAGCGTCTGCAGGCCGCCCTCGAGCGTGGCGATGCGTTCCTCGAGCACGAAGGTCGTCGGCGTGCCGTGCAGGCCGTAGCTGTAGCCGGACTTGGACTTCCAGTTGCGCGCCCGCATCGCCGCGGTGTCGGCGAAGATCACCGTCGACGCCTTGTGCACCGGCGGCTGCGGGGCCTCGAAGCCCCCGGGCGGGCGGTACGGGTGGTGGATCAGCGTGGTGGTCGGGTCGTGCTCGGCCATGGTCGAAAGGCGTCCGTTCAGATCGGCTGCGCGACGAGGTCGTGCCCCTGGGCGCCGACGATGCGTGCCCGCGTGAATTCGCCGACCTTGAGCGTCTTCGAGGCCTTCTCGGGCGGCAGCAACCGCACCGTGCCGTCGATCTCGGGCGCGTCCGCGTAGCTGCGCCCCACCCCGCCCTTGCGTCCCAGCGCGGGCGCCGAATCGACCAGCACCTGCATCGTCGCGCCGATGCGCCGGCGCAGGCGCTCGGCCGACACCGCCTCGGCCACGGCCATGAAACGCGCGCGGCGCTCCTCGCGCAGCTCGGCCGGCAGCATGCCCGGCAGCTCGTTCGCCGCGGCGCCGGGCACCGGCGAGTACGCGAAGCAGCCTGCGCGGTCGATCTGGGCCGCGAGCACGAACGCCAGCAGGTCCTCGAACTCGGCCTCGGTCTCGCCGGGAAACCCGGCGATGAAGGTGCTGCGCACCACCAGTTCGGGGCAGAGCTCGCGCCAGCGCTGCAGGCGCTCGAGGTTCTTCTCGCCGCTGGCCGGACGCTTCATGCGCTTGAGCACGTCGGGATGCGAATGCTGGAAGGGCACGTCCAGGTAGGGCAGGATCGCGCCGCGCGCCATCAGCGGCAGGATCTCGTCGACGCTCGGGTACGGGTAGACGTAGTGCAGCCGCACCCAGGCGCCGTGGTCGGCGGCGAGCTGCGCGAGCCTCTCGCACAGCTCGGCCATGCGCGTCTTGACCGGCTGGCCGTCCCAGAAGCCGGTGCGGTACCTGACGTCCACGCCATAGGCGCTGGTGTCCTGGCTGATGACGAGCAGTTCCTTCACGCCCGACTCGAAGAGGCGCCGCGCCTCGCCGAGCACGTCGCCGACGGGGCGCGAGACCAGGTCGCCGCGCATGCTCGGGATGATGCAGAAGGTGCAGCGGTGGTTGCAGCCCTCGCTGATCTTCAGGTAGGCGTAGTGCTTCGGCGTGAGCTTGATGCCCTGCGCGGGCACCAGGTCGACGAAGGGGTCGTGCGGCTTGGGCACGTGCAGGTGCACCGCGTCCATCACCTCCTGCGTGGCGTGCGGACCGGTGACGGCCAGCACGCTCGGGTGCATCTGGCGCACCAGGTTGTCGCCGCCGGCGGCGGTCTGGGCGCCCAGGCAACCGGTGACGATGACCTTGCCGTTCTCGGCCAGGGCCTCGCCGATGGTGTCCAGGCTTTCCTGGACTGCGTCGTCGATGAAGCCGCAGGTGTTGACGATCACCAGGTCGGCGCCGGCGAAGGTCTTGCTCGTCTGGTAGCCCTCGGCGCTGAGCTGGGTGAGGATCAGTTCGGAGTCGGTCAGCGCCTTCGGGCAGCCGAGCGAAACGAAGCCGATCTTCGGCGCGGCGCCGGTCGGCGCGGTGGCGGTGTCTGCAGTCATCGGCGGATTTTCGCCGATCGGCCGCGCCCTAGCGTTTGGGCGGGCTGAAACCGGGCATGCCCGGGAACAGCGTCTCGGCCTGCTTGGCCATCTGCTCCTGCATCTGCAGGAAGAGGTTCTTCGACTGCTCGATGTAATTGCCCATCAGCCCCTGCACCACCGGCGCCTGGCCGTTCAGGAACTGCGTCCAGAGCTCCGGGTTCAGCGCCTTCGGGTCGTACAGCCCCTTGGACTGCTCTGCCAGGCGCATCTGGATGTCGGTGAAGGTCTGCAGGTTCTTCTCGAGGTACGAGCCCATCATGCCCTGCATCGCATGGCCGTAGAAGCGGATGATCTGCGCCAGCATCTGGGTCGAGAAGGTCGGCATGCCGCCGGTTTCTTCTTCGAGGATGATCTGCAGCAGGATGCTGCGCGTCAGGTCCTCCGAGGTCTTGGCGTCGCGCACGACGAAGTTCTCGGCCCGCAGCACCATCTGCTTCACGTCCGCCAGCGTGATGTAGCTGCTGGTCTGGGTGTCGTACAGGCGCCGGTTGGGGTACTTCTTCAGCACGCGCACGCCCTGCAACTCCGCCTCGGGCTTCGCGGCGGAAGTTTCGGCGGTGTCGTTGGCGGCGACGCGGCGGGACTGGACCATACGGCTGGGCTCCTGTGGATCCCTCTATTGTGCAGGGCACAAAGACTCTGGAAACCCGACGAAACCCGGGTCGGAGGGTTTTCCCCCTTCGGCGGGCCGGCGGGCCCTCAGGGCGGCAGCGGCAAGGCGCTGGTGCACTTGATTTCGTCCAGGCACACGCTCGAGCGCACGCCGCTGACGCCGGGCATGCGCATCAGCCGGTCCATCAGGAAGGTCGACAGCGCCTTCAGGTCGCGCGCCACGACCTTGATGACGAAGTCGAAATCGCCGGTCACCGCGTAACACTCCAGCACCTCGGGCAGGTCGGCCAGCACGTCGCGGAAGGTCGGCAGTTCGCGGATGTGCCCCTTCTCCATCGACACGTCGATGAAGGCCACCACCTGCAGGCCCAGCCGGGCCGCGTTCAGGCGCGTCTCGTAGCGCGCGATGTAACCCAGTTCCTCGAGGCGGCGGTGGCGGCGATGGCTCTGCGCCGGCGACAGGCTCGCGACCTGGGCGAGTTCGAGGTTGGATGCTCGGCCATGCGCCTGAAGGTGGCCAAGGATGCGGCGATCGGTCCGGTCGAGTTCGGTGTCTTGCAAGCTCGTCTCCTCCTGTTCACATCTTGCGCAATTATGTTTCATCATGGGTTGCCTGCGAGCCCTCCGAACGCAACGCCATTTCGCTTGACCTGGCTCAAAATCCGGTCGCGGCCCGGGCCGCGCATCCGTGCAACTTTCTTTCTTCGAGAGGGCTTCCATGGCCGACCTGTTCGACAACCCGATGGGCCTGATGGGCTTCGAATTCGTCGAGTTCGCCTCGCCGACGCCCGGCGTGCTCGAACCGCTGTTCGAGTCCCTCGGCTTCAGCCTCGTGGCCCGCCACCGCTCGAAGGACGTGCTGCTCTACCGCCAGGGCGAGATCAACTTCATCGTCAACCGCGAGCCGCGCAGCCTGGCGGGCTACTTCGCCGCCGAGCACGGGCCCTCGGCCTGCGGCCTGGCCTTCCGCGTGCGGGACTCGCACCGCGCCTACGCCCGAGCCCTCGAACTCGGCGCGCAGCCCATCGAGATCCCGACCGGGCCGATGGAGCTGCGCCTGCCGGCGATCAAGGGCATCGGCGGCGCGCCGCTGTACCTGATCGACCGCTTCGAGGACGGCCGCTCGATCTACGACATCGACTTCGAGTGGATCGACGGCGCCGATCGCCGGCCGCGCGGCCACGGCCTGAAGCTCATCGACCATCTCACGCACAACGTCTACCGCGGGCGCATGGCCTTCTGGGCCGGTTTCTACGAGCGCATCTTCGGCTTCCGCGAGATCCGCTACTTCGACATCCAGGGCGAGTACACCGGACTCACCTCGAAGGCGATGACGGCGCCCGACGGCAGGATCCGCATCCCGCTGAACGAGGAGGCCAGCAAGAGCACCGGGCAGATCGAGGAGTTCCTGATGCAGTTCAACGGCGAGGGCATCCAGCACGTGGCCCTGCTCACCGACGACCTGCCGGCCACCCTCGACGCGCTGCAACTGGCCGGCGTGCCGATGATGACGGCGCCAAACGACGCCTACTACGAAATGCTCGAGGAGCGCCTGCCCGGCCACGGCGAGCCGGTGGGCGAACTGCAGGCGCGCGGCATCCTCGTCGACGGGTCGACCGAGGGCGGGCAGCGGCGCCTGCTGCTGCAGATCTTCTCGCGCACGCTGCTCGGGCCGGTGTTCTTCGAATTCATCCAGCGCAAGGGCGACGACGGCTTCGGCGAAGGCAACTTCAAGGCGCTGTTCCAGTCGATGGAGCGCGACCAGCTGCGCCGCGGCGTGATCCAGGCCTGAGGACGGCGGGCCCTCAGGGGCGGCAGGGCGCCGAAGCCACGGCGACCTCGGGCACCAGCTGTGCCGGGTCGAGGTAGCTGCGACGGAAGTCCTCGAAGGGCTGCTGCGCATCGGCCGCCTCGCGCCGCGCCTGCTCGTCGAGCGACACGCGCGCCATCGCACGCAGTGCGGCCTCGGCGTCCGCCGGCAGCGGCCGGGCCAGCAGCGCACGCCGCGTGGCCTGCGAGCGCGCGAGACCGAAGGCCCGGTGCGAGCCGCCGAAGTCCGACGCCATCTCGGCGAGCACGCGGGCGGACGGCGTCAGCGACGGGTCGCGCAGCCGTTGCCGCGCCAGCTCGAGCGCCGCGCGGCCACCGGAGCCGGCGGTCGCGAGGTCGAGGGCCTGCGCGATCGGCGCCATGCCCTCGAGCAGTTCCTCGGCCCAGTCGACCAGCCGAACCCGGTCGGCGCCGCGCTCGAGCTGCAGCGCCGGGTCGCGCCCCTGGGCGGCGGTGCGCTGCTGGTTGCGCGCCAGCGCGGCGATCTCGGCCGGGGTGTCGTCCGGGCTGTCGGCCAGCAGGCAGTGCAGCAGGAAGGCGTCGAGGAAGCGCGCCGTCTCGGCGCCGATGCCGGCCGGCTCGAACGGGTCGAGGTCCATGCAGCGCACCTCGACGTACTCGACCCCGCGCTCGCGCAGCGCGTGCAGCGGACGCTCGCCGCTGCGCACCACGCGCTTCGGCCGGATCGTGCTGTAGAACTCGTTCTCGATCTGCAGCAAGGTCGTGGCGAGCTGCCGGTAGCCGCCCTGGGCATCGCGCACGCCGACCGCCTCGTAGGCCGGATACGGACGCGTCAGCGCGTCGTGCAGCGAGGCGGCATAGCTCTCCAGGCAGTTGTAGCTCACCGCCAGCGAGGCCTGCGCATCGCTCTGGTAGCCCAGCCGCCCCATGCGCAGCGAGGTCGCGTGGGGCTGCCCCAGCGTGCCCTCGCCGATCGGCACCAGGCCGTGGTCGCGACCGGCGACGAAGACCTCGGACACCGCCGGCGACGCGCCGAACAGGTACAGCAGCAGGAACGAATGGCGCCGGAAGTTGCGGATCAGTGCAAAGTAGTCCTCGCTGCGCAGCCCCGGCATCGACCAGTTGTAGTGGATGCCCGAGATCGTCTGCATGCGCCGTCCGTAGCGGTGTCCCAGGCCGGTGCGGTAGACGCTCTTGGCCAGGCCGACGTTCGAGCCGCCGTAGCGGCCGATCGGGATGGCCTCGTCGCGTTCAGGCAGCGCGCCCGGCATGCTGCACACCCACAGCATCTCGTCGCCGAGCGCGCGCATCGCGAACTGCTGGACCTGGGTCAGCTCGGCCAGGCAGGCCTCGACCTCTTCGTGCACGCCGGTGATGAACTCGAGCTGCGCCTCGCTGAAGTCGGTGGTGATGTGCGGGTGGGTCAGCGCCGAACCCAGCGCCTCGGGGTGGGGCGTGGCCGCCAGGGCGCCCTGCGCGTCGACGCGCAGGCTCTCCTTTTCGATGCCGCGGCGCAGGCCGCGCAGTCGGTCGGCCGGCCAGTCGCGAAGGCGGTCTTGGATGGTGCTCATGCTGTGGCTTCCCCGGGAACGACGCGCACGGTAACAGACCCCGACCGACGCTGCAGCGGGGATCGCCCATGCCCGCGCCCGACACGCCGCGACAGCTTCCCCGACCCTGACAGTCTCGACAATTGACTCATCTTGCACGGCAAAGTAACGTCGCGGTCCGTTTGTAACCGGTGCGGAGCCCCACCTGCCACCCGAGGAGCGCGCCCGTTGAGCCCCCCGTTGCCGCCGCTCGACGAACATCCCCGCCCCCCGGTCGACCTCAGGGGCCGCGGCGGCTCGCCTGCCTGGCGAGTGGCCTTCGACCAGCTGCCCGACCCCTGCCTCTGGCTCGACCCGATCGACGGCATGGTCTTCGATGCCAACGCCGCCGTCGAACGCGTGCTGGGCCATGCCCCGACCACCCTGCTGGGCCAGCCGCTGGCCTCGCTTCGGGCCGGCCACGCCGGCGACGAAGACGCCGCCTGGACCGCGATGGCGCGGGGCGAGCCCGTCACCGACGCCGACATCAGCGTGCGGCGCCGCGAAGGTCGGCCGGTGGCGATGAGCGCCAGCGCATCCAACTGCCAGTCGCTCGGCGGCCTGCCTCGCGCCGTGCTGCTGGTCTGGCGCGACGTGACCCGCCGGCGCCAGGCCGAGCATGCCCTGGTCGACGGCGAACGGCGCCTCAAGGCGCTGGCCTACGAACTGACGCTGGCCGAATCGCGCGAGCGGGCGCGCATCGCGCAGGGCCTGCACGACGAGATCGGCCAGCTGCTGACGATGGCGCATTTCAAGCTCGACGCCTGGGCCGACGGCTCATCCGACGCGAAGGTGACCCAGGTCGTCGAGGACCTGGCCGAACTGCTGCGCCAGGCGACGCAGGCCACGCGCTCGGCGACCTTCGAGCTCTCGTGCCCGCTGTTGCGCCCGCTCGGCCTGCAGTCCGCGCTCGAGGGCCTGGCCCAGCGCGTGGCGCGCTCCAGCCGGATGGCGGTGCGCGTCGAAGGCGAGCTGCCGCCGCTGCAGCTGCCCGAGGCGGTGCAGGCGGTGGTGTTTCGGGTCGTGCGCGAACTGGCGCTGAACGCGCAGAAGCACGCCCAGGCGCACACCCTCGCGATCCAGCTGCGCTGCGAGCACGGCGAGCTGGCGATCAGCGTGGCCGACGACGGCGCCGGCTTCGTGCCCCAGGCCTCGGCGCGCGACTTCACGCCCGAACACGGTTTCGGCCTGCCCAGCGCCGACGCCCAGATGCAGGCCATCGGCGGGCAGTTGACGATCGAGGCGGCCCCCGGCCGCGGCACCCGCGCCACCGTCACGTTGCCGCTGGGCGGCGTGGAATGAATCCGACACCCCGGAACCCAAGAACAAGGAGACCACCATGACCATCCGCGTCGTGCTCGCCGACGACCATCGCATGGTGCTGGAGGGGCTGCGCGCGTTGCTCGGCACCGAACCCGACCTCGACATCGTCGGCCAGGCCGCCGACGGGCTCGGCGCCGTGCGCCTGGCGCGCGAGCTGGCGCCGGACGTCGTCGTGATGGACGTGTCGATGCCCGGGCTCAACGGCATCGAGGCGGTGCGCCGCATCCGCGCCGAGGTGCCGGGCGTGCGGGTGCTGTGCCTGTCGGTGCACGACGACAGCCGCATGGTCATGGCGGTGCTCGACGCCGGCGCCAGCGGCTACGTGCTGAAGGAAGGATCGTTCCACGAGCTGGCGCAGGCGATCCGCAAGGTCGTCGACAACCGCGTCCACCTGAGCGAGGCGCTGGTCGGCATGGTCGTCGACGAGGTGCGCCTGCGCGGCTCCGGCAAGCCGGCGACCCGGACCGCCCACCTCACGCCGCGCGAGCGCGAGATGGTGCAGCTGCTGTCCGAAGGCCACAGCACGCAGCAGATCGCCGAGCGCCTGCACGTCAGCGTCAAGACCGTCGCGACGCACCGCGAGCACATCCTGCACAAGCTGCAGATCCAGGGCATCGCCGAGCTGACCCGCTATGCGCTGCGCGAGGGCCTGAGCTCGCTCGAGACGCCGCGCCGGCCCGAGGCCCTGGCCCGGCCCCGCGCGCCGCGCGCCGCGTCGGCCTGAGGCCGCCTCAGCAATTCGCACCCCGCGGATCGGCATTCGACCGATTGCCGCCGGGACCCCGTCGGCACACGCTCGCTGGCGCTCTGGCCGATCGAGCGCTCCTGCCGTGACCCCCCGGGTTGCGCGGGCTCCGGGGACCCTGCCCCGGCGCCGGGTCCCCGCCCCGGCGTCGACACCGACGCGGCGCCTGCCCATGCCGGGGGCCGCCCATTGGACATCCGCATCCTCCTGGTCGACGACCACGCGCCCTTCCGGCAGTGCCTGTCGGCGCTGCTGTCGCGCCAGCCGGGACTGAGGGTCGTCGCCGAGGCCGGCGACGGCCTGGCGGCACTCGAGCACCTGGCCACGCTGGCCGAAGCCGATCGTCCGCAGGTGATGGTGGTCGACGTCGAAATGCCCGGGCTCGACGGCATCGAGACCACGCGCCGCGCCCACGCCCTGTACCCCGGGCTCGCCATCGTCGCCCTGACCCTGCACGACGACCCGCAACTCGCCACGGCGATGACGGCGGCGGGCGCGCTCACGTGCCTGCGCAAGGGCGACCGCATGGCCGACATCGTGCGGGCCATCCGGGCGGCGGCAGGGTCGGCACCGTGAACCCGGCATCGGCTGGCGCGACGGGTCGACTCAGAAGGTGTGAAAGAACCCAAGGTGCCTGCGTTGCCCCCGGGAAGGCGCCCCAACTAGGCGCAAAGCGCAGACGGGTCCATCGACCCGTCGAGCATCTGCAACGCCGTGGGGGCGCCTTCCCGGGGGCAACCCTTCGGGCCGGGGTACCCAAGGGCCGTGGGCGGCGTTGCGCCGCTTGCCGAGGTCCGCGACATCGGCTGCGCGCCGCGCCTTGCCCACAGCCCTTGGCCACCCCGGCGCGGGCACCTTGGGTTATTTCATACCTTCTCAGCGCTGATCCGAGCCCGATCTCAGCAAACGACCGATGGCGCCGGCGCGGTCGAGGGCCTACCGTCCGCTCGATCGTACGCAACGCCCCGCACAGGACGCCCCACCCATGATCGACTCGGCCATCGGCCAGATCGCCTCGCAGCTGAACGTCGCGCTGCGCCGCACGTTCCGCGTCGGCGAGGACCTGGTGGTCGTGTCGAACCTGCTCGAGCAGGACGGGACGGTGTCTCCGCAGGTGGCGAACCGCCTCGCGGTGTTCCTGGTCAACATCGAGAAGGAGTCGGTGCCGATGCCGGCCGGCCGCGCCAGCGTGCCGGGCGTGCGCCTGGGCGTGCGGCCGGCGGCGGTGCACCTGAACCTGCTGGTGATGTTCGCCGCCAATTTCGGCGGCACCAACTACCCCGAGGCGCTGAAGTTCATCTCGGCGACGATCGGCTTCTTCCAGTCGCGCCCGGTGTTCGACCACCACAACACGCCCGACCTCGACTCGCGCATCGAGCGCCTGGCCTTCGAGATCGAGACCCTGAACCTGTCGGACCTGAGCAACCTCTGGGGCATCCTCAGCGGGCGCTACCTGCCGTCGATCCTGTACCGGGTGCGCCTGGTGAGCATCGATGCGCAGCAGATCGAGGCGCAGGTCGGCACGATCCGCCAGCCGGACGCCGGCGTCAGCGCCTGAGCACGCCATGGGCCCGTACCTGCCGCTGTTCAGCCTCGTCGTCGAGCACGGCTACTTCGGTGGCGCGCCCTGCCCGTCGCTGCGCTTCACCCCGCTGGAGGCCAGCCGCCAGTGGCTCGCCGCGCGCGGCTGCGTGGTGCGCCCGGTGCCGGGCGGGCTGGCGGTGTACTGCGACGGCGGCGTGCTCGACGGCCTGGCGGCCGCGCTCGCCGACGAACCCCTGGCGCTGACCTGGCGGCTGCATTCGGACGATCCGTTCTTCGCGAACTACACCGAAGGCCTGCCGCGCGCCCACGACGGGATGCTCGCCTTCGACAGCGCCGGCGCGGTCGACGACGACGCCGAGCCCGGGCTGCGGCGCCTGCACGCCGGGCCCACCGTCGGCGCTGGCGACCAGGCGAGCCCGGAGACGGTGGCGGCGCTGCTGGACGCCGTCGACCGCCGCGTGCCGCCGCGGGCGATGGTGACCCTGCGGCTGGCGCCCGGCGACGCCGGCACGACGCGTGCGCCCAGCGCGCCGCCCGTCCAGCGCTTCGTGATCCGCTTCGGCGCGCGTTCGCCGGTCTGGAAGTACTGCCTGCTCGGCGACTGGGACCTGGCGCAGGTCCGCGTCGTCGACACCGGCGCGCAGGCCGATTTCGGCCCCGGCGTGCCCGAGCCCGTGGCCGATGGCCGCGTGGCGCTGGCGATCCGCTCGCTCGGCGGCATCGCCCTGCAGCAGCGCTCGTCGAGGCGCTTCCAACTGCGTGGAATCGACGGCGGCACCGATCGGGTGCTCGTCAAACGACTGCCGGTGGCAGGGGCACGCCAACTCGAGCGCGAGACGATCGACGGCGTGCCCACCTGGGTCTCCGAGATTTTTGTGCATCGCTAGCGATGGAAAGGACACTGTCATGGCCGTGATGAAGACACCGGGCGTTTACATCGTCGAGAAGAACGCCTTCCCCAATTCGGTCGTCGAGGTGGCGACCGCCGTGCCGGTGTTCATCGGCTACACCGAACGCGCCGACAACAAGGGCAAGTCGCTCAGCGGCAAGCCCTGGCGCATCACCTCGATGGCCGAGTTCCACCAGTACTACGGCTTCGGGCCGACGGCCAAGTTCGAGATCCGCGAGGCGGCCGCCGGCACGGACGACAGCTTCACGGTGGGCGGCACGACCTACGAGCTCGCCCAGGGCGCGGGCGCGGCCGGCGGGCGCTACCTGCTCTACGCCAGCATGCTGTTCTTCTACCAGAACGGCGGCGGGCCCTGCTACATCGTCTCGGTGGGCAAGTACGGCGACGACGTCGAGCCCGACAAGCTCATGGGCGGCATCGAGCCGCTCGTCAAGGAGCAGGAGCCGACGATGGTGGTCGTGCCCGAGGCGGTGCTGCTGAAGGAAGCCGACTGCATCAGCCTGCAGCAGGCGGTGCTCGCGCACTGCGGCGGGCGCATGCGCAACCGCGTCGCGATCCTCGACGTGTGGGGCGGGCACCGCAGCCGGCAGGACCCGTCGGGCGACTGCATCGAGGCCTTCCGCGGCGCGCTGGGCATCAACTACCTCGATTTCGCGGCGGCCTACTACCCGTGGGTCAACACCACCATCGTCCAGGAGAAGGACCTCGGCTACGAGAACTTCTCCAACCCCGACCTGCTGGTGAAGCTGATCAAGCAGGATGCCGGCCTGCCCGACGCCGCCGACGACCAGACCCCGCCGCGGACCCGCCAGCAGCTCGCGGCGGTGGAGTCGATCACGACCCTCACCGACGCCGGCGAGAAGACGCTGCTGAACAAGACCCTCGCAGCGATGAGCCCGATCTTCAACGCGCTGATCGGCGACGTCCGCAACCGGCTGAACCTGCTGCCGCCGTCGGCCGGCATGGCCGGGGTCTACACGATGGTCGACAACACGCGCGGCGTGTGGAAGGCGCCGGCCAACGTCAGCCTGGCCGGCGTGGTCTCGCCGGCGGTCAACATCTCGGCCGAGGACCAGGAAGACCTGAACGTCACGACGCAGGGCAAGTCGATCAACGCGATCCGCACCTTCATCGGCGAAGGCGTGCTGGTCTGGGGCGCGCGCACGCTCGACGGCAACAGCCTCGACTGGCGCTACGTCAACGTGCGCCGCACGATGATCATGCTCGAGGAGTCGTGCCGGCTCGCGGCCAAGGCGCTGGTGTTCGAGCCCAACGTGGCCAACACCTGGGTGACCATCAAGAGCATGATCCAGAACTTCCTCACCGGCATCTGGAAGCGCGGCGGCCTCGCCGGCGCGGTGCCGGACGACGCCTTCAGCGTGCACGTCGGCCTCGGCGAGACGATGACGCCGGAAGACATCCTCGAGGGCATCCTGCGCGTGACCGTGCTCGTGGCGATCAGCCGCCCGGCCGAGTTCATCGAGATCACCTTCCAGCAGCAGATGCAGAAGTCCTGATCGACCCGATCACCGGCGTGCTGACGGGCGCAGTCCCGCGGCGCAAGCGACTTTGATTCAACCTCTCGGAGGCAAGCCATGGCAGACGACGGATCAGCACAATCGACCACGGTGTGGCCGCTCCCGAAGTTCCGCTTCCAGGTGAAGTGGGACTCGGCCGAAATGTCCTTCCAGGAAGTGTCCGGCCTCGACGTCGAGGCCCAGCCCATCGAGTACCGCAGCGGCAACAGCCCGGAGTTCTCGGTGATCAAGATGCCGGGCCTGAAGAAGTACACCGACGTCACGATGAAGAAGGGCGTCTTCAAGTCCGACAACAAGTTCTGGGACTGGTTCAACGAGATCAAGATGAACACCGTCAAGCGCAAGCCGGTGACCATCAGCCTGCTCGATGAAGCCGGCAGCCCGACCATGGTGTGGACGCTGAAGAACGCCTGGCCCACCAAGGTCACCGGGACCGACCTCAAGTCGCAGGGCAACGAGGTGGCGGTCGAGACCATCGTGATCGCGCACGAGGGCCTGACGATCGCCAACGCCTGATGGCCACGGCGCCGGCCACCCATCCGCCGGCCGCCTTCCATTTCGCGGTCACCTTCGGCACCCAGCCCGCCGGCGCGGACAGCGCCTTCCTCGAGGTCAGCGGCATCGGCCCCGAGATCGAGACCGAGTCCGTGCCCGAGGGCGGCGAGAACCGTTACGTGCTTGCCTTGCCCAAGGCGATGAAGCACCCGCGGCTCGTGCTGCGCCGCGGCATCGCCGCGAACGATTCGACGCTGGTGCAGTGGTGCCAGGCGGTGTTCGAGGGCGGCTTCGTGAAGCAGGTGTACCCGAAGCTGATGCACGTCTTCCTGCTCGACGGCGAAGGCCAGGCGCTGCGCGCCTGGTCGTTCGAGAACGCCTGGCCGGTGAAGTGGGAGATCTCGGGCTTCAACGCGACGCGCGGCGAGGTCGCGATGGAGAAGGTGGAGTTCTCGTATGCCTTCTCGAAGCGGGAGGTCTGAGATGGGTGCCGGCCACGGCGGGATGCCGACATGACGATCGAAGTGCACCAGTTGCTGATCCGCTCGCAGGTGGAC
>Ga0116177_10002638_pt1 | contig 13154 bp, 7 predicted proteins | sample AD_STIC10_MetaG_FD_89750 | JGI IMG/M metagenome (GOLD analysis project Ga0116177, IMG submission 89750) | Active sludge microbial communities of municipal wastewater-treating anaerobic digesters from USA - AD_STIC10_MetaG | ecosystem: Engineered > Bioreactor > Anaerobic > Digestate | place: USA...
AAACCATCAGTTGTTCTTTCTCCGAATCCTGCCAGTGATAAATTGAATTTGCGTTTCTATAATCTGAGTATTGGTAGCAAGTCTGTTCTTCGATTATACAATGTCACAGGTGAACTTGTCAAATCAATTGTGATTAGTTCTATTGAAACACAATTAGACCTCTCCGGATTTTCAAATGGAATCTATATGGTTCAACTCATTTCCGGTTCAAATTCTGTTTCGCGTAAGTTTGTAGTGTCGCACTAAAATACGTGGCCTAAAAAAAACAGGCTTGCGAAAGCACAAAAATCTTGAAGTATCATTTTTCACTCAGAAGCAAATGAGCGACTATTTCAGCTTGTTTTCTCAATTCAGGAATTGCCGTACTTTCCCAAAGTTTGCCTTTAAGTAAGGAGCCAAGGGTAAATATCGATTTACTTTCATTGCCAACCTGATCAATAATGCGTCCATCTGCTGTAGCATCAATTCCCAGTTTCATTTCATCGGGACGGATAATTTTTTTTGCAAGAAGATTGGCATAAAGCTGTCCCTGAAATTTGGAAATATCTGTCATAGGCCCAGTGCAATTGATAATTCTTTGCACTTTTAGCGTTTGTATTTTATTGCCACCTCTCAAAGAAATCTCGGCGATCAGATTGTTTAAAGAGACAGTGACGTCAATTATTCTACCTGCTAAGACTTGCAGATTGTTTTGTGCGATCATCTCCTGGATCTGTTTATGAATCTCGGATGGTAATCGGTGACGAGCTACTCCCCATAAATGTCGGACGTGAACCATAAAACGCTTCTTGTCTTCCAGTGACAGTTGTTGCCAAATGACTTGGGTGTGGGAGCGAACAGCATCTACAACGGTTTCTCCTGACTCGCCACGCAATCTGGCATCTCTTACATGTTTATAAAATAGTCTGAACAAGTTAGTCAGATCGAAAGGAGGTGCGAGTTCATCAAGAATATTTCGTTGCGGGTGATGCTTTTTGTGAGCCAGAATGTTGTATCCATTTGGTGATAGTGCAATGATTTTTCCTTGGAATTGTTTTTCTGTTAACCCTATTACGGCATCTACCATTGTAAGTCCGGTACCAATGATCAATATTGTTTCGTTTGGTTCTGTATTACTGACTGCATTTTCCTGCCATGGATTTGCAAAATATCGCGGACTATCAACGAAATTTTTATTTGCTAAAGGAGGGTGAGCGGGAGGGTGATTTCCCGTAGCTATTACTACTTTATTGGCAGTGATTTTTTTTCCTGAATTCGAATGCACAACATACTGTTCTCCTGATTTTTCAATATCAATAACCTCTTCTCGAATTATTTCAAAATTGATCAATGCAGATTTTTGCTCAAGTGCATCCTTGAAAATTTCATCTAAATACTTTCCATATAAATTTCGCGATAAAAATTTTCCCGGAAGTTCATCCTTAGGAATTTTCACTTTATTTCCGGATTTGCACCAATTTAAAAAATGATCGGGATCATTAGAAAATGCACTCATGTTTTGGCAGGGTACATTCAATACATGTCCATCCGAGTAAGTGTGAAAAGCTATTCCCTTGTTTTCTGGATAGCCACTGTTGAATAAAGTAATCGACAATGGTCCTTTTGCTTTGGCAAAAAGGTTCACTGCCGTCATGGTCCCGCAAAAACCACCACCAATTATGACAATATGATTTCCCGTTGTTTGGTTCATTTCAATAGGAGAGGCGTTTATACGAAGTTAAATAAAAAAGGCCGATAAATATACCGGCCTTTTTCATTGTCTAAAAATAATTTGATTTATGCGATCTGAGAACGAATTATATTTAAGGCGCCACCTGCTTTGAACCATTCGATCTGGTTTTCATTGTATGACTGGTTAACCTTGAATTCTTCACTTCTACCATCTGAATGATGAAGAACAATTGTTAATTGTTGACCTGGTGTAAAATTTGTCAAACCTTTGATATCGATTTGGTCGTCTTCTCTGATTTTATCATAATCACTTTTATCTGCAAAGGTCAATGCAAGCATACCTTGTTTCTTTAGATTCGTTTCGTGGATCCTAGCAAATGATTTTACAAGAATTGCCCGTACACCTAAATGACGAGGTTCCATTGCAGCATGTTCACGTGAAGAACCTTCGCCGTAATTTTCGTCCCCGACTACAATAGTTCCGATCTTTGCTGCTTTGTAAGCACGTTGAACGACAGGTACTCCCGCGTATTCACCAGTCAGTTGGTTTTTTACAGAATCTGATTTGTCGTTGAATGCATTGATGGCGCCAATCAACATATTATTGGAAATGTTATCGAGATGACCACGGAACTTAAGCCATGGTCCTGCCATTGAAATATGGTCGGTGGTGCACTTTCCTTTTACTTTGATCAAAAGTCTTAATCCGGTTAAATCAATACCTTCCCATGCTGAAAATGGATCAAGCAGCTGTAACCTCTCTGAAGTTGGTGAAACGATAACTTTTACATTGCTGCCATCTGCTGCCGGTTTTTGATAACCGGCATCTTCAACTGCAAAACCTTTAGATGGCAATTCATCACCTTTTGGTTCTTTGAATTTAAATTTCTCTCCTGTAGCTGTTGTAAGTGTGTCGGTCAAAGGATTGAAAGAAAGATCTCCTGCTATTGCTAAAGCCGTCACGATTTCAGGTGAAGCAACAAAGGCATGTGTATTTGGATTACCGTCATTTCGTTTAGCGAAATTCCTATTAAACGAAGTAATGATTGAATTCTTTCTTGTTGGATCAGAAGTATGACGCGCCCATTGTCCGATACACGGACCACAGGCATTTGCAAGAACTACTCCGCCCATTTTTTCAAAGGTGCCCAGGAATCCATCGCGTTCCACTGTGAAACGCACTAATTCAGACCCCGGTGTAATTGTAAATTCTGATTTCGCTTTGATCTTTGCGTCTACTGCTTGTTGAGCCAATGATGCTGCACGTGAGATATCTTCGTATGATGAATTCGTACAAGAGCCAATCAGTCCAACTTCTAATTCTGTAGGCCAGTTATTTTCTTTAACTGCTGCAGCAAATTTTGAAATCGGCCAAGCCAAATCCGGAGTGAATGGTCCGTTTACATGTGGTTCTAATTCCGAAAGGTTGATCTCAATTACTTCGTCGAAATATTTTTCGGGATTTTCGTATACCTCTTTATCTCCACGTAAGTGTTCAGCAACTTTATCGGCCGCTGCAGCGATCTCGCTTCTTTCTGTGCCGATCAGATAGTCAGCCATTTTTTTATCATAGCAAAATACTGAAGTGGTTGCGCCGATCTCAGCACCCATATTACAGATTGTTCCTTTACCTGTGCAACTTAAACTCTCTGCACCCGGACCGAAATATTCTAATATTTTATCTGTGCCACCTTTTACTGTTAAGATACCTGCAACTTTCAAAATAATGTCTTTCGCTGAAGTCCAGCCATTCATTTTGCCCGTAAGTTTAACACCAATCAGTTTAGGAAATTTCAATTCCCATGGTAAACCTGCCATTACATCACATGCATCTGCACCACCTACACCGATAGCGATCATTCCTAACCCACCTGCATTTACCGTATGGGAATCTGTACCGATCATCATTCCACCAGGGAAAGCATAATTTTCAATAATTACCTGATGAATAATTCCCGCTCCCGGTTTCCAGAATCCGATACCATATTTATTAGAAACCGATGCAAGGAAATCGTATACCTCACGGTTTTTGTCAAGGGCAGAATTCAAATCTTCTACAGCTCCTTCTTTCGCCAGAATCAAATGATCACAATGTACTGTTGATGGCACTGCAACAGCAGGACGACCGGCTTGCATAAATTGTAAAAGGGCCATTTGTGCAGTTGCATCTTGCATGGCTACACGGTCAGGATTGAAATCAACATAAGAACGCCCTCGCTCATAAGCTTCCTTCACGTCGCCTTCTGTTAAATGCGAATAAAGAATTTTTTCGGTTAATGTTAGTGGGCGCCCGACAACTTTTCTTGCCGTATTGATTCTTCCGGCCATTCCGGAATAAACCGCTTTTATCATTTCTAAGTCAAATGCCATTTTTTTGTAGATTTTGCGGTCGCAAGTTAGCGAAAATCGAACGAATAATGAATAGTGAATAGTGAATAACGAATGGTGAATAGGGCAAGGGTCAAAGGTCAAGGGTGAAAAGCCGCATGACCCTTGACCTTTGACCCCTGACCTGCTAAAGAGATCACCTGTAAGATTTCCGGCAAATATCCTCCCTTGCTTCATCCAAGCTACAGTATCTTGCACCAAAACAAACTGAATGTCAGAACAATACAATGCCAGCCAAGGTCAGAATTCAAGAGGAGGAAAGTTTTTCAGGTATTCATTCCTTTTGTTTCACCTAATATTTAGTGGATTCCTGCTTTTCTATGTACTCAGAAAATCGGAAACCGGTCTCGAAATTTTAAATATCGTCTTAAAATAAAAAAAAACGCCTCCTGAACGCACATTAAAATTGGAGGCAAAAGCACCAAATCTTATGAGAAACGCAGTACATTCCGACAATCAATTTTCTGATACGATCAGGTTAGATCGATCTGATGAAAACACCTATTCCCGAATGGGGGTAATCTTGTTTTATACCCTTTTATTATTTGCCATAAGCGTTTTTTCCCTCTGAAAATCTTCGGATTATCTGCATCATGTTTGAATAAAGTTGTCTTAAATCGGCAGTGGTCGATTTTGGCAACTATTGACTACTTGATTTCTAGCAAGTTGTGCAAGAAATTTTATTCTTCAAACTAATTCAGATTAAAACGCTCCAAAATTGGAAATTAAGCGTGATATTCTATCTTTGCACGCTCTTAAAAATTAACAATCAATTAGTTCATTCTAAACTTACTCATCATCCATGCAAAGTAAAGGTGCAGTAAAGCTATTTGCGATCCTGCTGGCACTTGTCTGCCTCTATCAACTTAGTTTTACACTTGTTACAAAAAATGTCGAAAAGAATGCGAAAGAATTCGCAGCAGGTGATCCGGCAAAAGAAAAGAGTTACATCGACTCTATCAACACACAACCGGTTTACCCTCTTTTGGGATTTACTTACAAAAAGTGTAAAGACAACGAAATCAATCTGGGCCTTGACTTAAAAGGCGGTATGAACGTGACAATGGAAGTATCCCTTGTTGACCTCATCCGTGCAATGTCAAACTACAGTACTGATGCAACGTTCAATAAAGCACTTGAAAATGCTCAGGCTGCTCAAGCAAACAGTACGGAGAATTTCGTAAAGCTATTCGTAAAAGAATTTAATAAGCTCGATCAAAATGCTAAACTCGCTGCCATTTTCGGTACGAAAGAACTTTCTGATCGTGTCAATTTTAATTCTACAAACGATGAAGTTGAAAAAGTAATTCAGACTGAATCAGATGCTGCTTTTGATCGTACTTATCAGATCTTAAAAACACGTATCGATAAATTTGGTGTAACTCAACCAAACGTTCAGAAACTAGGTAACAATCGTATCCTGGTTGAACTTCCCGGTATTAAAGAACCGGAGCGTGTTCGTAAACTCCTTCAAGGAACTGCCAAACTTGAATTTTGGGAAACGTATGATAACAAAGATATTTATCCGATCCTTGATCAGGTAAATAATTTGTTGAAGCTTTCTACAAATACAGATTCAACTGCAACTGCATTATCGACTGATTCGAATGTAGTTATTCCTGATACTATTGCTTCAGTGACTGATACATCTAAAGCAGATACAACTGCTTCTTTGATGAGTCAGCTTGGTAAAAAAGAAGGTGATACTACAACAACTGATTCTTCGGCTGCTGCAAATAAATCATTCCAGGATTTTGCAAGAGAAAATCCATTGTTTGCTGTTTTGGCTCCTGCCATTCAGCAGAATGAAGCAAATCAAACAGAACTTCGTAAAGGACCGGTTATTGGTTCTTCTTTAACAAAAGATACAGCTCGTGTTAATGAGATCATGAAAATGGACGCAGTGCGTTCTAAATTCCCTCGTGAATTCAAAGCATTATGGTCTGTTAAGCCTATCGATAAAGAAGGTAAAGTTGTTCAGCTGGTTGCTATCCGCATGCCGGTACGTGATCACCTTGCTCCATTAGATGGTGCAGCTATCGTTGATGCCCGTAAACAAAAAGGTCAGTTCACTGACAACTGGGAAATTTCAATGAGCATGAATGCTGAAGGTGCTCGTGTATGGAAACGCCTTACTCATGATAACGTTGAAAAATCAATCGCTGTCGTTCTTGATGATTATGTTTATTCTTATCCGAACGTAATTCAGGAGATCGCAGGTGGTAACTCAAGTATCACAGGTCAATTTACACTAGATGAAGCAGAAGATCTTGCAAACATTCTTAAAGTCGGTAAACTTCCTGCTCCTGCACGTATCGTAGAAGATACTGTTGTTGGACCAACACTTGGTAATGAAGCGATCAGTTCAGGATTGCTTTCATTCGTGATCGCCTTGATTCTTGTATTGGTATTCATGGTTGCATATTATAACAATGCCGGTCTTGTTGCTGACATTGCACTCTTTGCGAACGTATTCTTTGTAATGGGAATTCTTGCCTCGTTAGGAGCGGTGCTTACACTTCCGGGAATAGCCGGTATCGTACTGACTATTGGTATGTCAGTAGATGCAAACATCCTGATCTTTGAACGTGTCCGTGAAGAGTTGACTCTTGGAAAAGGAATGCGTCTTGCGGTCAGCGATGGTTTCAAGCATGCATATTCTTCTATCATTGACTCGAACGTAACGACATTGATTCTCGGTATCATCCTTTACATTTTCGGTTCAGGTCCAATACAAGGTTTCGCAACAACATTGATCATCGGTATCCTTTCGTCTTTATTCTGTGCGATCTTTATTACCCGCTTGATATTCGATTGGATGTTCGCTAAGAACAAGGAGATCAAGTTCTGGAATAATACTACTAAAGGAGCATTCAAAAACATTCACATCAATTTCGTTGGAAAACGTAAGCTTTATTATGCTATTTCCGGAACTATCATTGCGATAGGACTGGTTGCATTCATGATGAAAGGTTTGAACTTTGGAGTTGACTTCGAAGGAGGTCGTACTTATGTAGTGCGTTTCGAAAAGAGCGTTGAAACCGTTCAGGTTATCGATGCATTGAAAGGACCACTTACAAAATCGCCGGAGGTGAAAACTTTTGGAAATAATAATCAGGTTAAGATCACTACAAGTTATTTGATCGAAGATCAATCACCGGAAGCTGAACAAAAAGTTTCCGACAAATTGAACGAAGGATTGAAAGCTGTTCAGGGTGAATCCGCATATAAGATATTGAGCTCGCAGAAAGTAGGACCAACTATTGCCGATGATATCAAATCATCTGCTGTATGGGCGATCTTGATCTCTTGTGCATTGATGTTCTTATACATCTTCGTTCGTTTCCGCCGCTGGCAGTTTGGACTTGGTGCCGTTGTTGCCTTGTTGCATGATGTACTTGTCGTACTTTCATTCTATGCAATCTTCAATGGTATTCTGCCATTCTCATTAGAGATCGATCAGGCATTTATTGCAGCAATCCTGACGGTTATGGGTTACTCAATGACAGATACTGTCGTGGTGTTTGACCGTATTCGTGAATTCGTTGGCGTCCATCACCATGCTCACGATCAGAAGAAAGTGATCAACGATGCCTTGAACTCTACATTAAGCCGTACTATCAATACTTCGTTAACGATCTTCTTTGTACTCCTTGCCATCTTTATTTTCGGTGGAGAGGTAATTCGAGGATTTACATTCGCTCTGCTTATCGGTATCGTAATCGGTACTTATTCTTCTATCTGTATCGCTACGCCAATTGTAGTTGATTTCGCTAAGAAGGATCTGGAACCGGCAAAATAAGCTGACAACCTATAAAATTCGAAAGCCCGGGCAGTGTCCGGGCTTTTTTTATTTTTAGTAAGTAGTAAGTAGTAAGTAGTAAGTAGTAAGTGGCTGACCTGCTACTCACTAATTACCACTCACCACTCACTTTTTAAGAATCTTCATCCCAACTTGCCGCAATTCCCCTTATCTTTACGGAAAATTAAATAACAATGACTCTCTTAAATCTGCTCTTTTTAAATCTCGGCGGAGGTGAAATATTTGTAATCTTATTGGTTGTTCTTTTATTCTTCGGATCCAAAAGAATTCCTGATTTGGCAAAAGGCCTCGGCAAAGGAATGCGCGAATTCAAAGACGCTATGTCCGGTATTGAAAACGAAGTCCGAAATGCAGCAAGCGATACTCCTGCTCCTGCAAAAAAACAAGAACCACCTGCGCAGATCGCACCTGAATCTCCTGCGCAAACGGAATATAATCAACAGTCTCAACCGTTGACGCAATCTAAAACTGAGAATCCGGCGGCGCGAAGTTGATCTAAAGAATAAACACAGAGGGCACTAAGAAAAAAAGGGAGAAAAAAGAGACCACTCTTCTTTCTCCCTTTTTTTCTCTATTGCCTCCGTGTTAAAAAAACTTTAACGCGATTTCCTCAAGCGAAAGCGCATTAAAAGTCATCTCTTTCGTTAAGCCGCCTTTTCGTGCAACGCCAACACCAAAATGCATGTCGTGATACCCTTCTTTGCGATGCGCATCAGGATTGATTGAGATCATCACACCTTTCTCCATTGCATATTGTATCCACCGCCAATCAATATCTAGCCGGTATGGATTCGCATTCAATTCAATCACCACTTCATTAGCCGAACATGCATCGATCACTTTTTTATGATCGATCGGATATCCCGGGCGCGATAATAATAGTCTTCCTGTTGGATGCCCTAAAATTGTGGTGTATTTATTTTCAATTGCTTTGATCAAGCGAGTCGTTGCTTTTTCTTCATCCATTCTTAAATTCGAATGTACTGATGCGACAATGAAATCAAATGTGTTTAATACATCGTCTGAATAATCAAGTTCTCCACTCGATAAAATATCGGATTCAATTCCTTTGAAAACTTTAAATGGTGCAAGTTCTTTATTCAGCTTTTCGATCTCCTGATGCTGCTGAATGATTCTGTCCTCTTTTAACCCATTTGCATAAAATGCACTCTTACTGTGATCGCAAATTCCCAGATATTCATAGCCAAGTTCTTTACAGTAAAGGGCCATGTCTTTTAATGTATCGTTTCCGTCACTATATGTTGAATGATTGTGCAGAATTCCTTTTAAGTCTTTCTCTTCAATGAGTGACGATAATCCATTCTTTTGTGCAAGATCAAATTCAAATTTTCCTTCACGAAGTTCAGGGATAAAATAGGGGAGATCCATCGACTTGTAAATGGATGCCTCTGAATCAAAAATCTCCAGAATATTAAACTTGTGATTTGACTTAAGAACTTCCATGTGCTTTTCAGAACCGGAAGTGATAAATAAAAGATTTGACAGTATATTCTTTTCGCATAGATAAAAGATCACCGGAATCGTTTTCTGAAATAAGACCTCAGCTTTGATTATTTCAAATCCTTCAAGAACCTCTTTTTTAAATAGTGCTATCTCTTCTCGAAAGAGTTCGGAGCCGGATAAAAAAAGTTTCAACTCGGACTCATTGATCGAACTGATGAATTCTATAGAAGTAATGATCTCACATTTTCTTCGAACTTGTCCGGTTAAGAATATTTCAATATCAGGGGATGAAAATTTTATCTTGGTGATTATTTCATCAGAGACAAATTCAGCAATCGGAAATAAACAATTATGTGCATTTGAAATCCTGAACTCTATTGATTCTCTGATGAGTTTTTGTGTCTTCTCGCCAAAACCTTTTAACGAAACCAACCGATTTTCATTGCATGCATAAAGCAATTCTCCGACAGATTCAATTTCGAGTTCCTTCCAGAGTTGCAAAACTTTTTTGGGACCTATGCCTTTAATGCCAAGCATATCAATCACACCCGAAGGCGTTCTCGAAACAAGATCATCCAGATCAGAAAAACTTTCTCGCTTTAGATAATCGGAAATTTTTGCTTGCAGACCTTTGCCAATACCTTCTATAGAGGCTATTTCAATTTCATTCTGAGATGACAATGGCACTGACAGCTTTTCAATTTTAAAAGCTGCATTTTGCAATGACCGAACCTTGAACGGATTTTCAGAATGAAGTTCCATTAGTTGCGAAGCCAGACGAAAGGCCTTCGCAATTTGACGGTTTGTAATTGCCATTCTAAAAATTATCTAATCGTCATACTAAATGGAAGCCTGGCTTGAATGCCCTGCTGATTTACCAACGACTGAACTTCTTTATAATAAGTATATGCCGGTCCTAATTCCTTTTTTGCAGCATTGATCCTCGCTTCTTCACCGAAATCTTCCATCAATTGTTTCATGAAATCCTTTTGTTCCGGTAAAGAGATCGTTCTGTATTTATCAAGTTTTGCAAGCTTTGATGCAATTGCTATCGCTTTATCAAGTCCGCCTATTTCATCAACAAGCCCCAATGATTTAGCATCTGTTCCGCTCCATACGCGACCTTGTCCGATACTGTCAATTGAAGCTTTTGTCATGTTACGGCCTTCCGAAACATGGGTGATAAAAGTGTCATAGATCTTCTCAACGCTTTCCTGAATTATAGCACGTTCTTCAGATGTCATCGGATAAGAAAAACTTCCAATGTTCGCATATTTACCTGTTCGTACTGAATCGAATGTTATTCCTAACTTGTTATTAAACATTTTCTGTGCATTCATCAGCAGACCAAAAACTCCTATAGATCCGGTGATCGTTGTCGGCTGCGCTACGATCTTATCTGCAGCACATGAAATATAATATCCGCCTGATGCTGCATAATCGCCCATTGATACAACAAATGGTTTCGCTTTTTTAGCAAGTATGGTTTCTCTCCAGATCACATCAGATGCAAGTGCGCTTCCTCCGGGTGAATTTACCCTTAAGACGATCGCTTTTATAGTTGTATCTGTTCTGGCTTTTCTGATTGCAGAAGCAATTTTATCAGATCCCATTTGTTCTTCGTCACCTTTGCCACTAACAATGTCTCCATTCGCATAAATAACGGCGATCTTTTTTGCTGAATATTCTTTAATAGCAGGAAGTGATTCTGCATACTTTTTTAAGTCAACCAGTTTTACTTTGTCATCACTGTTCAGTCCGGTCTTCTTTTTTAGCTCATCCAAAACCTCATCGTAATAGGATAGTTGATCAACAAATTTTGAATCCAAGGCATCCTGACCTGATCGTGCTCCTAAGTTATCGGCTACAGTTTGTACGTCTGTTGCGGATAATTTTCTTGACTTTGCAATATCACTGATGAATTGATTCCACATGCTATTTATAAATGCATGTGTCTGCTCTTTGTTCTCAGGACTCATCTTATCAAGAATGAATGGCTCAATAGCACTTTTAAACTTTCCATGACGGATCACTTCGGGTTGGAGTTCCAGTTTCTCAAGTGTTCCTTTGAAGAACATTAACTCTGCTCGAAATCCACGGAAATCAATATCCCCTTCCGGATACAGATAAACTTTGTCTGCTAAAGATGCCAGGTAGTATTCACCTTGAGAATAGCTTTCGCTATAAGCATAAATAAATTTCTTAGATGTTTTAAAATCAAGTAAGGCATCACGAATTTCTTCAACTGTGGCTAATCCGGCTTGAAGATTTGACAGATTCAAGAACAAGCCATCTATCTTAGTGTCCGTTTTCGCTTCTTCTATACTTTTTAAAATGTCGTCAAGGCCCAGACCACGATTCACGTTTATTCCGGAAAATCCAATATTATCAAATGGATTTTTTGTTGCCCGTTCTTTGATCGGGCCATCAAGTTTAATTTCAAGGACAGAATGTTCGCTGACTTTTATTTTGCCATCATCTTTCAGTCCGCCAACCATGCTGCTGATGATAGCAATTAAAAATAGGATCATGAGAAAACCTGCGACAAAGAATCCGGCCATTGAAGCAAGCATGAATTTGAAAAACTGTTTCATATCGATTTTTTTATGTGCGGCAAAGTTATAAGTAATTGCTTTGTCTTTCATAAGATTTGCTGTAGGTTTGAAAAAAAATCAAACGATGCAGGCGGTACTATTGTTAGGCACAAATCTGGATGACCGCTTGAAAAATCTGAGTCAGGCACAGGCATTTATTCTGGAACGAATCGGTGAATTGCAGTTGGAGTCAAGCGTCTACAGAACTGCTCCTTGGGGTAATAGAGAGCAGGATGACTTTCTTAACAAGATAATAGTTGTCCAAACCTTTCTAAAACCACATAACCTGTTAGATGCCTTACTGGACATTGAAAAGGAAATGGGGAGAGTTCGCTCTGAGAAGTGGGCCCCGAGGTTGATCGATCTGGATATAATTTATTATAACAATTCGGTGATACACGAAAATGACTTGACTATTCCGCATCCATACATTCAGGATAGACGATTTACCCTGGTACCATTGGTCGAGATCATGCCCCTTTTTGTTCACCCCGGTTTGCATCAGACTAATGCTGAATTACTTGCTCAGACAAGTGATTTGTCGGAAGTTTTTCTTCTTGAAAATGGAAAAGGATAAGATTTAAAAGCGATTTTCGCGGAGCAAATTGCTACTATGGCCAAAAAGTTGAAATATGACTATATTGTAATCGAAGGGAATATTGGAACCGGAAAAACTTCTCTGGCCGGTCGGTTATCTGCCGATTTCAATACCCGGTTAATCCTTGAGCGCTTTGCCGACAATCCATTTTTACCTCTTTTTTATGAGCAGCCCCAACGCTATGCATTTCCATTGGAATTATCTTTTTTGGCAGATCGTTACCAACAATTAAATGATGAACTGGCTCCGCAAGAACTATTTCAGCAGCAGACAATTTCTGATTATCTGTTGAGCAAGTCATTGATTTTCGCTAATATTACCTTGAAAAACGACGAAAATCAGCTATATCAGCGCCTTTTTCACATAATTAATCCACATTTACCTAAGCCTGATATTTTAGTTTACCTGCATAAAGATATTTCCCGGCTGAGAAGTAATATCAAAAATCGAGGACGCGATTACGAAAAAAATATATCTGATGACTACCTTGAAAACCTGGAAAAAGGGTATTGGGAATTTTTTAAGCAGCAAAATGGTTTTCCAATTCTGGTCATTGATACCAATAATCTGGACTTTTTAAAAAGTGATTCTGATTACCAAAAGATCCTTGATTTGC
>Ga0116177_10002643_pt1 | contig 13137 bp, 11 predicted proteins | sample AD_STIC10_MetaG_FD_89750 | JGI IMG/M metagenome (GOLD analysis project Ga0116177, IMG submission 89750) | Active sludge microbial communities of municipal wastewater-treating anaerobic digesters from USA - AD_STIC10_MetaG | ecosystem: Engineered > Bioreactor > Anaerobic > Digestate | place: USA...
ATTCAATATGATACTTATTTACATGCAGTTTTGGCAGTTAATTACGCTTATCAAATATATGTAATAAACGGTTAGTCAACAATGTTCTTAGGATGCTTTGCGCTGACATATGACGGCAATTTTACTTTGTGTTGATTTATAATTGTTCGGAAACTTAATTGCCTAGCCAATACCAATTTTTATCTCACCGCAAACACAACCCTACACCCATCCGGATCTGCAATCATAATACCGTTCTGTTGCCAATAAGGATTTTTAGGTTGTATAGTTTGTATCTGATTCTGTGCAAGTCGGGACTTGATTGCGGTGAGTTCTTCGTCTGTGTCGACATAAAACACCAGAATATCATCCTCCTCAAATTGCGCAGGAGTTGCATCTGGTGATGTAGTAAGTTCCAAATGCCAATCGGCATCCTTAAACCCTAAAAACACACCATCATATTGGGCGTGTTGGGTAAACCCACCTAATCGTTGAAGGCCAACAATTTCAGTATAGAATTCCTCAATTTTGTTCAGGTTTATGGTATGACGGGCGTATCTGAATTTCAATGGAATGAGGTATTGGTTGTGATGCGTATCCAGAATGTAATGTCGAAACAAAGCTACTTAATTATATGCTCTCGCAAAGCCATTTTTGGTGTGTGCAATTGAAACTTGATTTAGAAATTAAGGGGTAACATTCGGCTGTGTAAAAAAGACGTCCGAGATTTTTTTTTCAATGGCTGAATACCAATCTATAAGATACTCAAGGTATTCTGGGAAACTTGAGTGGTTGTGGGCGCTTGTAAACTGGAGCTTATCAAAATTTTCACCATAATTTATGCTCAAACCAGAGTAAACAATCATCCACTAATTGAATGGACTTCTATCGACTATGATTTTATTCACTCTCTATCGGAGCATGCAGTATATCAATATTGGATTATCTTAGAGCGGTTAATGTAATTTGTACACTTAGATATTTATTATGAAATTGATTTTTAATGTAAAATATGCAGTTGAAATAGTCGGCGTCTATATTTTCATGGTTTATTGTTTTTCATCCTGTGCAGTAGTGGTCGAAAACCAGGGTGAATTAATCGATCAGGGTCCTGGCCCATTAATCAACGGGCAATGTGAAGGGATATTAGACAATCCGGTTGCGGGCGCTGTTACCTGTATTTTGCCGGATGCTAATGATGCCGGCACCGTTATATTAGGGACTACGAATGGTGGTATATGGATTTCAAATAATTTGTACACGTTTGAGCATAGCTGGACGCCTGTGGGCGACGATCTACCTTCTATGTCGATCACGAGTTTGATACGACCAGATGCGTTTAACGGAAATGTGATATACGCTGGTATAGGCAATGTTAGTTCATTTAATTCTAAAGGAGGAAGAAAGCTCGGTATTTTAAAATCTATTGACTCGGGGTTGACCTGGCAGCTTTTGCCAAGTAATCTTACCGGACGAAATGTATTCGATATTGGTTTTACATTTTATAATCCAACCTATAATCCGGATTTAGTTAATGGCGAGTATGTCAACATGGGTAATTTTAAGGGAAGTTTATTTGCTGCCACAGACAATGGGTTGTATGTGTCTTACGACGAAGGCACGTTCAATCAGATAACGCAATTGCCTCAAAGTAGAGTGTCTGATGTATATAGTGAAGGAAAAGGCCCGGAGCTTTTTGTTGCTGTCCCGGGAGATAGCGTATATGTGAGTCAGGATTTTGGCCAAACTTTCCGTGGCCTAGACCTAGATGTATCGACGGCTATCAACATTAAAATTTCGTTGACATCTAAATTTCTTGTAGTTGCTCGTGCTGATACGACTAAGGGAGATACGTTTTGTAAAGTTGATATTTTGGATCGATTTACATTTGTAAACGTAGTTAGAAACAATAGAGGGCCATTTACAGATGAAGATTTATTTGCCGTCAGAGAGGTAGGTCCATTTACAGCTGAGCAAAAAGGAAATCACTTTAGTTTGGTAACATATGAACCTGGTGACGGTACAACTGAAATTTTTATTGGTGGTGTATTGAATAAGGAATTAGTTTTTGGTTCAACGGGACAATCGAATTATACAGGAAGATTGTTTATCGGTTTGATGGATGCAAATTTAAATATTAACTGGAAGCCAATTGTTGGGAATGGCGCCTATGGAACTGCACCGCATGCCGATTCAAGATGTATGGCTATAGATGCCAATGGTGATCTATTACAAGGTTGTGATGGTGGAATTTATAGGTTTTATCGCACCAGTCCGGAAACGTCGAATATCAGAAAGTGGATTTCAATAAATTATAATCTAAGAGTGAGTGAAGTTACCAGTGTGGGTTGGGATAGTAAAAATAATGTAGCTATTGCCGGATTGCAGGATAATGGGTCTGTTGAACAAATGGTGTCTGCTTTTAGCGATGATGAAAAAGTATGGACAGATGCCAGATTGTTTACTTTCTTTGGACTTAATTTAGCCACTGCGGTTGGTGATGGCTTTGCTGTTAATGTCGACAATCAACACGATCCTCCTGTGCGGTATATTATGACGAATCACTTTACAAAATTTTATAAACGGGAGTATAGTGAAATTAACCCTGCTTTTATTGCACCATGGAGTGGTATATCATTTAATCAGAATTGTTCTCCATTTGATGCCTATTGCGCCTTACATCCCTTAGATAAAGCTGATGCCGAATCAAATGAAGAAGTAGGACTTTTTCCTTTCGAATTAAATGCAGTAAATCAAAGTAAGTTTGTTATAGGTGCACGGGGTGTTTATGCGTTTAGTGACTATGGCAATCAATTAGCTATTGTAGACACAAGTGAAACAGATAAGTTTACAGGCGCTGTTGATTATGGCCATGCAGACAATGCTGACATTTTGTATTTTGCTAAAAGCTTTGATTCTCTCATACATGTGCGCCAAGGTGTTGATGACCCGGTTATTACCAGAGAAGTGCTTAGCAATCCGCGATCAATACGTAGTATTGCTATTGACGTTGATAATGCTGATGATATTTATTTTGTGGCCAAGGATAGTTTGTTCCTAGTTCAAGGGTTTTCGACAGACAATCCAATAATAACCAATTTGCAATTTGACCCATACGATGATGATCAATCGCCACTGGGACTTAGCACCGTGCAGTCGCTCGAAATTGAAGTTGATGGCGAAACTGAAAGTGTGTTATTGGTAGCTTGTTTAGGAGGTGTTTACATCCGCAATAACCAATTTGGTAATCAGCAATGGTTGCCGGTAGCAACTAATTTCCCATACACCTTAGTTTCAGATTTCGTTTATAACAAAGAAGACGACATACTGGTAGTAGGCACCCTTGGCAGAGGCGTTTGGACCCTCGAACATTTTAGTGAGCATATACCGAGATTGAGGTTGTCGTTTTGATGTGCGGGCGAAATAGTTGGTTTAGAAGTGGTGATTTTAATTAGGCTATTGCTTTCCTCTTTTCAGTTGAGTTAATAGGCTAAATATCCTGCATTTAATCCTAATTGCTTTTTTAAATGCACAAGGCCACGCCGAGAGGCGCGCAGGCGGGAAGATGGTAAGACGGTAAGTAGGGGAGAAGAAATGCATTATTCCTCATTCCTCATTCCTTATTCCTCAAAAACGGCATCTACTTCAATTTCAATTAAATATTCAGGGGCGATTAGTTTTGACACTTCAACCATCGTTGTGCATGGTTTTATGTTGCTGAATACTTCTCCATGTGCGCGACCATATTCTTCCCAGCGCGCAATGTCGGTGACGAATAATCGGGTGCGAACTACATCGGATAAGGATGCGCCTGCCTGATGTAAAACACCTGCTATTTTTTCGAGGATGAATTTGGTTTGTAAATAAGCGTCGTCGCCTCCTACTAATTGATTGTTTGCATCAACGGCAACAGTGCCGGTTACAAACACCATGTTGCCCACTTTTACAGCACGGGAGTAACCAACGATGTCTTCCCATTTGGCTCCGGAGGAGTAGTTTGTTCGTTTCATCTTTTAATTTGTTGATTTGGATTTGGTGCTTCGGGTGGGGAGGTAGTGGGTAGTGGGTAGTGAGTAGTGGGACAATGCAAATCGACTTCGTCGAGGGGATGTTGGTGGAAATGATATGAGATTGTCTGGTATAATTATTTTTTAGTAGTGAGTGGTGGGACAATGCAAATCGACTTCGTCGAGGGGAATGCATTTAAATTATTTATAGATTCTTCTGAGGCCTTTATCATTGTTGGATTCTAGTAGAAGGATTCACTATTCTCGCATTTGGAAAAGCAAATTATCTGCAAACAAAATATCCAAATAAAAAAAATAATCCGCTCTCAAATAGGCCAAAGGCCACCTTGCATTTGTCTCACTACTCTATGAAGTAGAAGCTTTTCTCCGCTACGCTGCAAAAACCTTCACTTCATAGCAGGCACTACTCACAACCTGCCAATAAAAATCATAAATCTCAATTCCACAACCAACCCACACTCTCAAATAGGCCAAAGGCCACCCTGCATTTGTCTCACTACTCACTACCCACTACTCACTACCTGCCAATTAGCAACATAACCTCCCATCCCCAGAATCATACTCTAAAGAACAAAACATCTCACCCATTCTTCATCTTCTCCCAAATTTCCAGCATATTATTTGAAGCTGCCATTTGTTTCCAGCGTTTGCGCGCTTCGCCGGCGGGAGAGCCGAAATATATTTTGCCTGATTCTAAATCTTTGTCGACACCACTTTGTGCAAGAACCGTAACATTATTGCCGATGGTAAGGGTTTTTGAAACACCTACTTGTCCCCATAAGGTAACCTGATCGCCGATAATTGTTTTTCCACCAATCATGACACCGGCGGCGAATAAACACATTTCGCCAATTACTACACCGTGACCAATATGAATATGATTATCAAATTTGGTTGATCTGCCGATAATAGTATCTCCACTTACACCTTTATCGATCGTGCAATTGGCACCTATTTCAACATCATCAGCAATAATTACGCGACCACAACTTACCAGTTTATCCCAATACGTTGCGCGTTTTTTGAAATAAAAGGCATCAGAACCAATTGTAGTATTGGCATGAACAATTACATTGTCGCCAATAATGGTATTATCATAAATCACCACGTTGGGATGAAACACACAATTTTTTCCAATTATAACATTATTGCCAATATATACACCCGGAAAAAGAATCGTGCCTTCACCAACAACCGCATTATCAGCTCTGTTTATTAATGATGGATTAAATGGAGAAAAATGTTTTACCAAAGCCACATAATCGCGAAAGGGATCATCGCTGAGTAAAAGACCTTTTCCGGGGGGACAGTCAACTTCTTTATTAATAATAACAAATGTAGCAGCCGAGTTAAGGGCTTTTTCGTAGTATTTCGGGTGGTCGACAAATGAAATGTCGCCAGGTGTTACTTTATGAATTTCGTTGATGCCGGTAACCGAAACGCCCGGATCTGCTAAAATTTGTGCGCCAATAAGGGCAGCAATATCACTGAGGGTATGTGCTTGTGCTAACTGCATGGTGCAAAGGTCTGAAACAAAATGCATACTGCCCCAAAAGACAGGGTAAATCCTTTGGCAAAGCGTATCTTTGCGCTCGCTTTAAGCAAAAATAAGATGAAGCAAACAGCACTAACCAACCTCCACAAACAACTCGGCGCTAAAATGGCTGAGTTTGCCGGATATGAAATGCCGATTAACTACAGCTCTCAGGTAGAAGAACACCATACCGTGCGCAATGGCGTGGGTGTTTTTGATGTGAGTCACATGGGTGAATTCGTGCTCAAAGGCCCTGGTGCTGCGGCTTTGATTCAGAAGGTGACCAGCAACGATGTGTATGCCCTGAGCCCGGGAAAGGCCCAATATAGCTGCATGCCAAACGAAAACGGCGGTATTGTTGACGATTTGCTGGTGTATCACCTCGAAGATGGTAATTATATGCTGGTGGTAAACGCGTCGAACATTGAAAAAGACTGGAACCACATTCAGCGATACAATACAGAAGGGGTGGAGATGGTGAATATCTCCGACAAAACCAGTCTGCTTGCGGTTCAGGGACCAAAGGCGGCTGATGCCCTGCAGCCCTTGACTGATGCGGATTTGAAGGCAATTCCATATTACAATTTCACCAAACATACCTTTGCCGGCGTGGGCAATGTGATTATTTCAGCTACGGGTTATACCGGTGCTGGTGGATTTGAGATTTATTTCCCTTCAGAACATTCCATAGACATCTGGAACAGAATTTTTGAAGCCGGTGCACCATTTGGCATCAAACCTATCGGGTTAGCGGCCCGTGATACTTTGCGTCTGGAGATGGGATTTTGTCTTTATGGCAATGATATCGACGACACCACATCCCCATTGGAAGCGGGTTTGGGGTGGATAACCAAGTTGAAAGCGGCAAACAACGACTTCGTAGGGAAGGATAAAATAGTTGCCGGAAAAGAGGCCGGATTAACCCGCAAACTGGTGGGTTTTGAGATGATCGACCGCGGAATTCCCCGTCACGATTACCCGATTGTGAATGCAGAGGGCAGAATAATTGGCAAGGTAACCAGCGGCACACAGAGTCCGAGTTTGAATAAGGCGATTGGATTGGGGTATGTAGAAAATGCCTATAGCACCGCAGATTCAGAAATTTTTATAGATATTCGCCAGAAGCCCGTGAAAGCCAAAGTGGTTAAGATCCCGTTCCTGCAAGTGTAAGGAGCGCAGAACCCGGCTAGCGATATGACAAACACACAAGACAACAGACCTATTATAGAAGTATGCCTCACACCGGCGCTTTGGTATCAGCATGATCCAAAGGGCAAAAATGTGGTGGTTATCGATATTATTCGCGCAACATCTACCATTACTTCAGCACTGCACCATGGTGTTGCCAAAATGATTCCGGTGCAAACGGTTGAAGAAGCAAATGCCTATCTCGAAAAAGGATATTTAGTTGCCGGTGAACGAGATGGAATTAAAATTCCACATTTTCAATTCGGAAATTCCCCTTTCGAATTTATGGGTGAGGATGTGAAAGGTAAAACAATCATTCATACTACTACTAACGGCACGCGTTGTGTGCTGATGAGCAAAGGCGCACATCAAATTGTTGCAGGATCTTTTTTAAATCAGGAAGCTATATTTAATTGGATTCGCCAGGAAAATCGCGACACCATTTTATTTTGTGCAGGATGGAAAGATCACTATGTAATGGATGATGCACTTTTTGCAGGCGCCGTTGTGCGTGAATTAGCGGATGATTTTCGCATTATAGACGATAGTACACTCAGCGCTAAATTATTATACCGATATGTGCGCGAAAATATGCTGCGCAGCATAAAACAGGCAACACACTTCAAACGCCTCCAACGCCTCGGCATTGAACAGGATATCAAATTCTGCATGAGCAATCCGCACTTTGATGTAGTTCCGGTTTTTGATGGAGAAGGATTTGTGAAGGGGTGAGTGGTGATTGAATTTCTTACCGCAACTTACCGCCTTCCCGCCTTCCCGGCCTCGTGCATTCACCTGCAATATTTGACCACATTTCAATGACTAGAATTAAACTCAATACCGAGTCGTTCTAATACGAGTGCGCGATACACCTTACCTATCGGAATTTTTATTTCACCCAGTTCAAGCATGTTTCCGTTTATGGCTTTGATACGCGAAATGTTTACAATATAGGATTTATGCACCCGTAAGAATAGATCCTCAGGTAATTGCACCTCCATATTTTTCATGGTTTCTAACGTAATGATTCTTTTTCCCGCTGCATAGATACTTACATATTCGCGCAACCCTTCTACATGTGTAACATCTGCATAATTAATCCGCACTTGCTTGTAATCAGACTTCACAAAAAAATATTCTGGCCGTGCAATAGGCATGTGTTGGTTCACTGTGGTTTGTCGACGCAAATCAACCCATTCGGTTGCTTTTCGCAGAGATTGTAAAAAGCGGTCCAGAGCTATGGGCTTCAGTAGGTAATCAACAACATCCAGCTGATATCCTTCCAAAGCATAATCGGCATATGCGGTTGTTAAAATGATTGCCGGTTTGTTTTTTAGAATTTTAATTAATTCGATACCGGTTAAATCTGGCATTTGGATATCAAGAAAAACAATATCTATAGCTTCACTTTGCAGGATTTGTAATGCCTGAAGTGCGTGTTGACATTTTCCCGCAATTTCTAAATCCGGCACTTTGCTGATATGGTCTTCCAACAGACGCAAAGCCAGCGATTCATCATCTACTATCAGGCATTTATATTTCATATCAGCCGAAGTGTTAACTGCACGGTAAAAGTATCTTGCGTTCCTGAAATGTTTAACATATGTTTATTGGGATACAATATCTGTAAACGCTTGCGAACATTTTCGAGTCCAACCCCGCCAACAGCGTCTTTTTTAGTAGCAGCTGCATCAATACTATTTTCGAGATGAAAAATCAGGGTGTCGTTTTCGGCCTTGAGTTTTCCATGTATATATCCGGATGTGTTGTCGAGTGCATTACCATGTTTAAATGCGTTTTCAATAAAAGGAATGAGTATTAATGGCGCAATCAGTATACCGTCGCTCACACCCTCCACATCCCAAAGCACACGATCAGTCTTTCCGTTTTTTAATTGTTGTAATTGCAGATAATCCTGAATGTAACCTAATTCTTTCGATAAGGGCACCAGATGTTCGTCACTTTCATATAACATATATCGCATGAGGCCGCTTAATTGCAGGATGTGCGGGGCGGCAGTTTTGCCTTCCAGATAGGTGAGTGTATAAATATTATTCAGGGTATTAAATAAAAAATGCGGATTTATCTGTGCCTTCAGAAAACGCAATTCTGCTTCTAATTGTAATCGCTCATAATTAATCGCCAATTGTGTTTTTGCATACCAGTCTTGAAACAATCTCAGGGTAGTAGTAACCGCAAGCATAACCAGGGATGAAAAAACAATAGTGGCATAATGTGCCGGACTGTTTAATACCAGCGGGTTATAGGCATTAAAGGCAAAGCGTTGATCCAGCCAGGCGCGCAGGGGAGAACTGATTAACAACAGTATTAAGATACTACCCGCATAGGCGCTAAAGCGTTTGGTAAAAAGAAGATTGGGCACGAAGACATATAGGTTCAGATATACCATAGGTGCCAGCACTAAACCTGTTATGGTATTGCGCAGCAAGGCTTGTTCCAAGGGCAGAAAACGCGCGAATACCATCGTAAGCAACACCAGATAGGCCATCCAGAACACTACATGTAAGAGCCATTGTTGCTTATACCACGACACCTTTGTCATAATACAAATGTAGAACTAAAGCACTTGCGATGAAACATTTATCTACCAACATATTGAATTTACCTACGAACTGCATTCATGCCACATAAATACCCCCATGTGGATTGGTAGAAGACGCTTGTAGATAATACCTGCCTGTCTGTAGAATTAATTATTTACCGGGTCAGAATCCCCGCATTTTTGACCCATCAAACAAAATAAACTATGAAAAAATTTCCCATTTTATCCATGAGCATGATTTTGGCAGTTGCCATTTCTTCATGCGACCGCGCGGAGGAACCCCTGCTGACAGATGCTGACCCATCATCCGCAAAAACTACTGCAGAGGCTACTAAAACTTTTGATGATGTGGCTGTAATGACAGAAGAAGCCGTTATACAATACATCGAAAATCCGGAGTATGACACATACACCTTTGGCGAATGCGTTACATTGATTGTCGATTCTGTAAACACAAAAATCACGTTCGACTTAGGTAATGCAGGTTGTACCGGTTTAGATGGCATTACACGTAAAGGAAAAATTATTGCTGATTATAACGGGATGCCAAGAGAAGCCGGTTCTACCCTGAGTATCACATTAGAGAATTTTTCTGTTGATGGTTATCGGGTATCAGGTAACTTCACCTATAACGCTATAGCTGAAAACGCAAGTGGTGACTTAGAATTGGCGTACTCCGTTTCTGATGGCGAGTACATCGAACCGGATGGAGATGTGCTTACATTTAGTTGCTTCCGCACCTTCACATGGACTGCAGGTATGGCATCAGAAAATCTGTATGACGATGTATTTACTACTTCAGGAGGTTTTACCGCCGGTTTAAATGGCGATATCTATACCGGAGAAACAAAAGAAGAGATTGTGTTAGCCAGCACTTGTTGGGCCGATGGTATTTATTACCCGACATCCGGCACCTGGGAATTAATTTTTCCTGATGGTATTTATCGGGCTATTGATTATGGAAGCGGCGATTGTGATAAAACAGTTGTTGTTACCATTGGCAGTCGTGATTATACTTATCAATTACCTTAAAAAAGTACAACAGTGATTGAGGTTACACAAATCGATTTTTACGTCGTGTGGTTAATATCGTTTTGTGGGCTGGCTCTGCGATATGCTTTATTCGCGGGGCTGGCTTTTTATATGCTGTATTATGCAACACGCCTCGCCTATTCAGGAAAGCGACTGCGATCAGATTCCATTAACATGCGGCATGTGGTTCAGGATATAGGCTGGTCAGCAATTTCATTTATCATATTCGGCGTCATGATTGCCGGAATCATGCACCTGAGCGGAGCCGGCTATACCAAATTATATACTGATGTGCATCAATTTGGTATAGGTTTTGTGGTCATTGGTTTGGTTGTTCTCTTGCTGGCACATGACGCCTATTTTTATTGGATGCACCGATTGTTGCATACCAGATGGTTTTACAGGCATGTTCATTTCAGACATCACCGGCCATCACCACCCACACCTTTCACCAGTTTCGCCTTTCATCCGATTGAAGCTGTGTTGGAATTTGCGTTTATCATTCCGATGGTTTTTTTATTTCCCTTTCATCCGATTACCTTATTTCTGTTCGCGAATATGATGACAGCTATGAATGTGTGGGGACATTTAGGTGTAGAGTTGATGCCGCAGCGCTTTCTCCGGAAGTGGTATGGCAGTTTCTTTAATTCAACAACCCACCATGATATGCATCACCAATATAATAAAGGCAACTACGGATTATATTTTTCGTTGTGGGATCATGTTATGAAAACGCATCACCCAAAATATCTCGACAAAAGAAATCAGTATAATGTAAAGCTGAAGACTAAAGCAGGTGATGACCAATGTTAATGTACGGGCTTAATCATAATGAAAAGCCTTTAACGTTTTCGCTTTCCATGCGGTGAAGCCGACAATGGCGAGGGTAATAGATCCGCCGAAGATAACAGAAGGTACAATGCCCAGTAGTTTGGCAGCTAATCCGCTTTCGAAAGCGCCCAACTCATTGCTACTTCCAATGAACATGGTATTTACGGCACTTACGCGACCACGCATATGGTCGGGTGTAAGAATTTGAATAATATTTCCGCGAATGACAACGCTCACACTGTCGAAGGCGCCATTGAGGAACAGTAAAAACATGGACAAATAAAAATTGGTGCTGAGTCCGAATAAAATAATGGTAACACCAAATCCGGTTACCGCCCATAACAAAGTAACACCTACACGGCCCGGAATTTTTTTCCAGGAAATATAACTCATGGTTAATACGGCACCGAGTGAAGGCATGGCCCTTAACATACCTAATCCCTGTGGACCACATGCCAAAATTTCATCCGCAAAAACCGGTAATAGGGCTACTGCACCTCCAAATAATACAGAGAACATATCGAGGCTGAGTGCGTTGAGAATAATTTTATGATTAAACACAAAACGAATACCTGCTTTAAGCCTTTCCAGTACCGGTTCATCGTGTACAGGTTGTGGTGGTGTAGATGGCACTCGACTCATCATCAAAATACCCATCACAATACAAGCGAGCACCGTAATCATTGAACCGGTCATGCCAATCCAACCATATAAAAATCCACCCAATGCCGGACCGATAATGGCGCTCATCTGCCACACAGTAGAATTCATGGTAGATGCTTTAATTAAAGTGCGATTTTGAATTTTAGCACTTTCGCCATCCAGCATATCATCTTCATCAATACTGTCTAACACATGATTGAGTGCCGCATTATTTTTTTTAGGAAGCACAATTTGTGCAATGATAGATGTAGCTGTTGGTCCATAAAATCCGCGCGCAAATCCGGTGGAAAAAATACAGGCATACATCAACCATACGGTAGTTGTATCGCTGTTAATGGCGCGCATGTAATCGGAAGTAAAAATGGTAAGTCCTAACGCAGAAATAAACATCCCCGCCAAACTCATCAATAACAAATTGCGCTTGTTGCTAATATCCGCCAAATGACCGGCATACAATGCAATACTAATAGCTGGAATCGCCTCAGCAAGTCCGATTAACCCGAGACTAAAAGCATCTTTAGTAATCGAATAAATTTCCCATCCTGCCACTACATATTGAATCAAAAATGCAAATGTGATAAACACCCGCATGCTGAGGAAGTATCTGAATGGGCGGTTGTCGAGAGGGGACATGCGGTAAAATTAGGTCGGATGTGGCATTAGTTGAGCATCGGTGAGTGGAAAAGTGTGTTCCCCACTGTGGTTGCCTTGCAACCACCTGGTTTACATGCGCACCCGTCATTGCAAGCCGCAACCCAAGGAGCGGCGAAGCAATCCAGCCGATCGCAAGAGCAGTATGCCATTAAGCCTTATTCCTTCATAAAAAGGTAGTGAGTAGTGCCTGCTATGAAGTGAAGGTTTTTGCAGCGCAGCGGAGAAAAGCTTCTACTTCATAGGGTAGTGAGTAGTGAGATGAATGCAGGTCGACTTCGTCGAGGGTGTGTGTGGCGAACAAACTGGCTGAGCGCAAGAGCAGAATTCCTTTAAAAAATCCTACAAATCAAAAGTTAACTAACTATCAGCAAGATTGCTTCGCTGCGCCTGCCTCTGCTGCGCGCCGTCAGGCTTGCTCGCAATGACGACTTTCATCAGCAAGAGGTGGTTGCAAAGCAACCACGTAAATTAAACGCATTACTGTCATTGCGAGCCGCGACCCAAGGAGCGGCGAAGCAATCTAGCCGATCGCAAGAGCATCATTCCTATAAAAAATCCTTCGAATTTAAAGTTAATTAACCATCAGCAAGATTGCTTCGCAGCGCCTGCCTCTGCTGCGCGCCGTCAGGCTTGCTCGCAATGACGGGAAACTTAACCGAGAGGTG
>Ga0116177_10002648_pt1 | contig 13120 bp, 15 predicted proteins | sample AD_STIC10_MetaG_FD_89750 | JGI IMG/M metagenome (GOLD analysis project Ga0116177, IMG submission 89750) | Active sludge microbial communities of municipal wastewater-treating anaerobic digesters from USA - AD_STIC10_MetaG | ecosystem: Engineered > Bioreactor > Anaerobic > Digestate | place: USA...
CCGTCCTCGACTAGTTTCGCCGCCGTCTGGTCCAGCAACGCCTTGCGCGAACGCACCTCCTCCAGAACCGCCTCGCGCGCCTCCGCCAGCGTGCGGCCCTTCATGCGCGCATTGAGATAATTGCCCGCCTCGATCAGCGCCGACGCCGGCAGACCTGGGGGCAGGGTCAGCACGCGGTTCTCGACATCGCCGCTCTCGGCGACGATCACAGCCAGCGCCTGCTCGGCGGAAATCCGCACAAACTCGATATGCCGGATCGGCGCATCCGCGGCTGGCGTCGACACTAGTCCTGCGCCGCCGACCAGCCCCGAAAGAAGCTCGGACGCTTCCGACAGCACATTCTCCATCCGCCGGCCTGAGCCAGCCAACCGGCTCTCGATCGTCCGCTTGTCGGCTTCGCCCGGCTCGCCAAGTTGCATCAGACTGTCCACGAACATTCGCAGGCCTGCATGGGTCGGCACGCGCCCGGCCGAGGTATGCGGGCTGTCGATCAGCCCCATCTCGGCCAGATCCGACATGATGTTCCGGATCGACGCTGGCGACAGCTGCACGCCCCGACGGGAGATCGTCCGTGATCCGACCGGTTCGCCGGTATCGAGGTAGGACTGCACAATCTCCCGGAAAATGTCGCGGCTCCGCCTGTCCATGGCGGCAAAGGCCGTCATGCCGGCGCCCGTTCCAGGTGGGTTGCGGGGGGTGGTCGTCATTGCGGGGGAAGTTATGGGCGGGGCTGAATAGGTTCAAGCCGCTTATATGCCTGCGAGCAAAGCGAAAGTCTGACGCAGGCAAGGTTGTGATGAGCGGGCGACGCGGCAAGGATGGCCAAAGCAGGGGATTGCGATGAAGTTCGGGATGTGGGGGGCAGTTGCAGGCATTCTCGTCTCTGGGGTCTTGGCCCAGCGCGCCCTGGCCTGTTCTCCGCCTGCCCCGCCTTCTCAGGCCCCGTCGCCGCCCGCGGAACACCCGAAGGCGGTGCGCAGGCGCAGCCTCGGGCATGGAACCAGGCCCACTGGACACCCTCGGCCGAGAAACGTCGCGGCTGGGAGATCCAGCGGCAGGCCGACCTCTTGGAAAAGCCAACCAGCTTAGCCCTCATGCGCTTCGATCGCGAGGGGAAAACCAGCGGCATGCCTCCACAATTCTCCTAGATGAATGGCCAGCCGCTCGCTGCGCTCGACCTGCTGCGATGGGTCAAAGGCGCGGGTGATTCGCGAGACCTCCAGCTCGCCATGGGCCAGCTTCCGCCTGCGGGCAGATGGCTGCGCACGATGCGTTCTATGGCAAGCCCGGCGGCGTCTTCCTGCTTTACTTCTACTGTCCCGACATGCTGCAGACCAACGTGCTCGACGGCTTTGCCCTCGACCGCATCATCGAACCGCGAACGCTCGCTGCGCTGAGGGCGGAGTAGGAACCCGCTGCCGCCTCTGCTACCAGCGCTGCGTTATCAGTTCAGAGGTTTCCATGCGCCCTTCCGGCAGACAGCCCGCCCAGCTCCGCCCGATCACGCTAGAGGCGGGGGTCACGCGCTATGCCGAAGGGTCCTGCCTCGCCAAGTTCGGCCACACCCATGTCCTGTGCACGGCCTCGTGGGCAAGCGAAGTTCCGCGCTGGAAAAAAGGCAAGGGCGAGGGCTGGGTGACAGGCGAATACGGCATGCTTCCGCGCGCCACTCACACCCGTGGCCGTCGCGAGGCCGCCGAAGGCAAACAGTCTGGTCGCACGCAGGAAATCCAGCGCCTGATCGGCCGCGCGCTCCGCTCCGTCACTGACATGAAGGCGCTGGGGGAAAACACCATCACGCTTGACTGCGACGTGCTCCAGGCCGACGGCGGCACCCGCACCGCCGCGATCACCGGCGCCTACGTCGCCCTTGCGCTCGCCATGCGCTATCTCAAGGATGAAGGCGTCATCAGCACAGATCCGCTCAGCGCCCAGGTCGCCGCCGTCTCGTGCGGCATCTTCAACGACGTTCCCGTCCTCGACCTCGACTATCCGGAAGATTCCGCGGCCCAGGTCGACGCGAACTTCGTCATGGCGTCCGGCGGCAAGTTGATCGAGATCCAGGGCACGGGCGAACAGCGCAGCTTCAGCCGCGTCGAGTTCAACTCACTAATGGACCTCGCCGAGTCCGGCTGCGAGCAACTCTTCGCCGCCCAGCGCAAGGCGCTTGGTCTCTGATGGCCGGGAAGAAACGCACGGTAGACATCAAGTCGCGAAAGACCGTGTTCAAGGGCCGCTATAAGATCAACGAATACCAGTTCGATTTCGATCGCGCGGCGGGCAGTGGGCGGCTCACCGATGTCTCGCGTCTGGTGTTCGAACGCGGCGACAGCGCGGCGGCCTTGATCCACGACGTCGAGCGCGACGTGATCGTGCTGACCGAGCAGTTTCGCATCGCGACCTATGACAAGGGCCCGGGCTATATCCTCGAGGCGATCGCGGGCTCGGTCGAGGAAGACGAGGAGCCGGAAGACTGCATCCGCCGGGAAATGATGGAGGAGGTGGGGTATCGCGCCGGCGCGCTCACGCTGGTCTCCAACGGCTATGTGTCGCCGGGATCGAGTTCCGAGCGCGTCTTTCTCTATTATGCGCCAGTGGCGACCGCAGACCTGGTCGACCCCAAGGCGAGGGGACTTGCGGCGGAAAAGGAAGACGTGCGGCGCGTGGAGTTCTCACGCGAGGATTTCCTGGATCGCGTGGATGCCGCGTTCTTCGACGACGCCAAGGTCATGGCGCTGGGGTTCTGGCTGAAATCGCAGCCGGGTCAGGGCAAGCCAAAGCAGGCCAAGCCGAATAAGCGACGCGCCTAGAAGAGAATTGGCGGGCTTTCCGTGGACTCGGATGAAACCGGAAAGCCCGCCGTCCGTCAAAACACTGTCAGGCGATCGGCGTAAAAGCAGGTTTATTCGGCAGCGACTGCCTGTCCGCCTTCTTCATCGTCGGATACGGCGGCTTCATCTGGGTCCCAGACGAGAATGTCGCCCGGTTGGCAGCCAAGTTCGCGGCACAGAGCTTCCAGCGTCGAAAAGCGAATCGCCTTGGCTTTGCCAGTCTTGAGGATCGACAGGTTCGCAAGCGTAATACCGACGCGATCGCCCAGCTCGGTGAGCGACATGCGCCGGTCCAGAAGGACCCGATCGAGGGTGACGCGGATCGCCATGGGCGCCGGTGTCGTCCTTTGCTCGCGCCCGCGGACCATCCGCCGGCATGTCTTCAGCACTGTCCGGGCAGCGCCTCGCCCTTAACCAAACCCGTAAAGTCAGACTTTGCGGGAGTGCAATGACTGAACCATCACATCAATGTGGGGGTCAGATCGTCATCTTCTGTTCCTCGCGCATGGCTGCGCCTTCGCGGAACACCTGGGCCAGAACCAGCAGGGTCAGCACCGCCAACCATACCGGCCAGTTTATGTTGGGAAACCTGAAAGCCACGCCATCACCACTTGGGGCGAAAACGCCAAAGGCAATACTGACGATGGTCGCGACGAACATGCCGGACGCTTCCATTACCGCCAGGACGATGCCGATCGCAGCAAAGCGCTTGGCGTTCTCCGGGACGAACGGGTCGCGGGCGACAAGCGTCTCGAATACGCCACGCAGGTAAGCGCAGATGATCATCACGCCGATGCAGAGGATCGAGCCAATCGCGATCCAGATCGTAAGGTCGCGCGGCGTGTTCAGCCGATACTGCCCTAGATCGAGGAAAGTCGGGTTGCCCGTTACCAGCGCATAGATCGCGAAAGCTGCTATAATCCAAATGAACCCTAGCAGGGCGCACGCGATCACCCACGCGACGTCCACGGCGACTTTCAGGAATGACGAGATCGACCCGCGGCCGGTCGCGCGCATCAGCATAGAAAACTGGGCTCCAATCGACCCGACCGCGTCCACGCGGCAAATACCCCCGCCAGCTCCGGGACTTGGCTTGCCCGGACCTAACTTGCCAGACGTCAACTTGTCTGGCGGAGTGGATTCCGACCATATCGAAAAACAATAAGCCCGTCCACCCGGGTAGACGAAAGGACGCAGCCATGAGCGAAAGCCGAAAGCTCCCGCCCGGTCGCCTGATCGCCGCCACCCATAATCCCGGCAAGGTGAAGGAACTTCGCGATCTGCTGGGCGATGCCGGCTTCACAGCCATCTCAGCCGGGGAACTCGGTCTGCCCGAGCCGGAAGAAACCGCCGACACGTTCCGTGGCAATGCCGAGCTCAAGGCGCTGGCGGCTGCAAAGGCCTCGGGCGAGCCGGCGCTGGCGGATGATTCGGGTCTCGCCTGCGATGGCCTCTCCGGCGCCCCGGGCATCTATTCGGCGCGCTGGGCCGGAACGGGCAAGGATTTCCGCGCCGCCATGCAGAAGGTCGAGGATGGCCTCAAGGCCGAAACGTCCGCCGATGGCGAAGTCGACAAGCGCGCCAGCTTTGTCTGCGTGCTTTCGCTGGCTTGGCCGGACGGCCATGTCGAAAGTTTCGAAGGCGTCGTGCGCGGCCAACTCGTCTTTCCACCGCGCGGCGATAGGGGCTTTGGCTATGACCCCATCTTCGTTCCTGAGGGCGAGACCGACACGTTCGGCGAGATGGACCCCGTGAAAAAACACGCCATGAGCCATCGCGCCGTGGCGTTCGCGAAATTCAAAACCTTCCTGGCGAGCTGACGGGCTTTCTATTAATGGGCGAATGCCCGTGCGCCTGTGAATAACTATGGTAATCAAGAGCTTGATGGCAGGTGCTTGGTAGTTGGCTGCTCAGGCCAACCCATGCTCAATCAACGTCCGTCGAGGGCTGGGGCGTGCTTAACAACATCCAGAATCTGCGCGCGTTGGCCGCGTATGCGGTGGTCATCCATCACTGTGTCGAAGGCTACTTTGGCTATACCTACCTGTATGTCCTGTCGGGTGGAGTGGATTTGTTTTTCGTGATCTCCGGCTTTGTCATGGTCTTCACGACCAAAAGCAACGAGACGCCTTTCGGGTTCACGGTGAAACGTATCGCACGAATCGTGCCCCTTTATTGGGCCATGACGCTATTTGTGGTCGCCATCACCATGGTGAGGCCGTGGGGCTTTTCCGCATCGGACATCGCGCCTGAATCGATTTTCGCTACGCTGTTTTTTGTCCCTTATCCGAATCTCAACGGAGACAGCATTCCAATCCTCCCCCCAGGGTGGACGCTCAACTACGAGATGTATTTCTACGTCCTGTTCGCGCTATCGCTGGCGCTGCCGCGGCGGTTCAGGGTTGCCGGCGTCATCGCTTTCCTCGCGGCGATCTGGGTGCTCTGCCAATTCGGCGGCGCGAATCGCTTCGCGCAGCACTATGGCAACGCCATTGTTTTCGAATTTGCGGTCGGCTGTATCGTCGCCTGCGTGCTGCGCCTGCCGGCGGTTGCTGCTTTCGCACGCGCAACTCCGATGTGGCCTATCGCCGTGGCGGCTCTCGCCGCGGTCGCCGTCGCGCCGTTCGTATTCCAGGATTTTGCCCTCCGGCTTCGAACGATCTTGCCGTTTGGCGTTCTCGTGTTCGCAGCGGCAGCCCAGGACTTATATCGAACGCCGGCGCGCGAAACGCTCGTTACGCGCCTCGGCGACGCAAGTTATTCGGCTTACCTCGCCCACACGGTCATCATGGCGTTGATCGGCATGGGCGTTGGCGTGCTTACGAAGGGCGCTATGGAACTTCAGTTTTGGCCATTCCTGGGTATGGTTTGCGTCAGCACGGCGGTGCTCTCCCTTATTCTCGCACAGGTATTCGAGCGCCCGTCTGCAAGCTTCGTGCGTAAACTGTTCAACCGTCCCCCAAAAATCGCCGCCCACCCATAGCGCTTTCTGATCGATTTGTGCTCGCGGCCTCATTCTCTGGGTTCACACGACGACTCGACGCGATAGACTCATCCGCGCGCCATCGCCACGTAGGTTATGTCCATCGCCCATCCCTGGTTGGGCGCTGTCACCGGGACCTTCCGCTCGCCGTCCGTATCGACGGCGTGCGCGAAGAAGCCGGCTGCCGCATCTCAATCGTGGACAACGGCGTCGGCTTCGATCCGAACTTCGCCGCCGTGGCTTTCAATCCGCTCGCGCGCGGTGTTCACACGGCGGGCGAGGGCACGGGCATCGGCCTCGCAACCTGCCGCACCATCATTCAGAGCCATGGCGGGGAAATCCGCATCGATCCCAACTGGCGCAATGGCGCGCGGGTCGAATTCACCCTTCCGGACAAGAGTGAGAGTTGACGCGCCCGCCATTTCGGCGTCTGCGATCCCCTCATGTCCGGCTTCAACCCCCAGCGCGGTTTCGGCGTCTACGTCCACTGGCCGTATTGCGCCCGGGTGTGCCCGTATTGCGACTTCAACGTCTACGCCGCCAAGGCGCGCGACACTGCCCCGCTGTTCGGCGCCGTCCTGAGGGATCTCGAGAGCTGGCGCGAACGCACCGGTCCGCGCCAGGCTGATGCAATCTTCCTCGGCGGCGGCACGCCCTCCCTCATGACGGGCGAACAGGTCGAAGGCGTGATCGCCAAGGTGGATGAACTCTGGGACCTCAGGCCCGGCGCGGAAGTCACGCTCGAAGCCAATCCCGACGATGCCGCGCGCTTCCCCGATTTCGCCGCCGCCGGCGTCAATCGCCTCTCGCTCGGCCTTCAGTCACTCGACGACGCGCGCCTGAAATTCTTGGGCCGCACCCATACCGGCGCCAGCGCGCTTGCTGCACTTGAGACAGCGCTGGGGAAATTTCGCTCCACCTCCATCGATCTGATCTATGCGCTGCCGAACCAGACCGCCGAAGACTGGCGCGCCGAACTCGCCCGCACGCTCTCCCTCGGCGCCGATCACCTCTCGCTCTATGAACTCTCGATCGAACCGGGAGCGGCGTTCTTCCAGGCCGTGAAACGAAAAGACTGGTCGCCGCTCGACGATGAACGCGCCGCCGATCTCTATCAAATCACGCAGGAGCTGGCGGACGCCGCCGGCTATTCCGCCTACGAGATTTCAAACCACGCGCGCGGTCGGGAACATCAGTCCACGCACAACCGCATCTACTGGTCCTCTGGCGACTGGGCCGCCGTTGGCCCCGGCGCGCATGGTCGCCTTACGAACGGGCCTCAACGCTGGGCCATCGAAGCGGCCGAAAAACCGGGGGAATACCTCCGGCAGGTCAGAACTACCGGCCTCGGCTGGGCGGTGGTCGATACGCTCGATCCGCTGGCGCAGGCGCGAGAACGTGTGTCGATGGGTCTGCGTGTCGTCGAGGGCTTTGCGATATCCGACATCACGGAGCTAGACCTGCAACTCGCCGCTGCGCCCGTGGCGGAGTTCGCCGCCGCCGGTCTCATCACAAACGAAAACGGCCGGATCGCGCTGACGCGAAGCGGCCGTCTGATGGCTGACCGGATAGCGGCCGAAATCTCGCCTTAGCTTCCCGAGGCAAAAGCCTGCAGCGGCGGCGAGACGATCTTCACGCCGCCCTGGTTCTGCAGCTGCATGATCGCCAAAGCACGCTCCACGCTGCCGTCCGGATTGAAGCGGAACAGTCCGTTGACGCCGCTCCAGCCCTGCGGCCGCTGGATCATCGCCGCATCGAGCCGGTCATTGGCCGCCAGCGTCGCCGCCAGTGCGCCCGCGTCATAGCCAAAGCTGGCCAGCCGCGGCGGCGCTTCGCCATAGATCGCCTGATAACGCTTTTCGAAATCCTGAAGCGCGGCGGGATCCGGCGCCGGGAAGGCGCCGCCATACAGGGAAGGCTCGCGCCAGATATCTGCATCATTCCACTGGCCCGTGCCGATGAACCGCACTTCGCGCGGCGTCACGTTTGCGATCGCGCGCAACAACGATCCCACCGAGCGCAACTGCACGCCTGCTTCCGGTATCAGCACGGCCACCTTGCCGGGATAGGAACGGTTCTCGGCCTCAATGACGCTGGCGGTGCGGCGCGCCTGTTCCTGCGGCGAGGTATTGCCCGGCGCATAGTATTCAACGCTCACCACCTGACCGCCGCGCTCGGCGACTTCCTGGCGTAGCGCCTGTTCGATGTTCCGGCCGCTGGCGTTGTCGGGGCCGAGCATGGCGAACCGCGTGACCCCATCCTTCGCGGCCCAGTCGACGATCCGCTCCACCTCGCTGTTGGGCGTCAGCGAGATCAGGTACGCGCCCTGGCCAAAAGCCGAAACGTCGGTCGAGAAGGCGAGCACGGGCGCGCGAACCTGCGCCGCCTTGGCCGCCACCGCCGGAACCTGCTGTGCAAACACCGGCCCGATGATCGCAACCGCGCCATCGCGCACAGCGTCTTCCGCAATGCCCTGGATCACCTGCGGATCGGCGCTAGTCGCATCCCGCGGCATCAGGATCACGTCCTTCACGCCAACCTGGAAAAGCGCCATCTGGATCGCGTTATAGATGCCCTTGCTCTGGCGCTGCACATCGGCGTTGGTCGAGTTGAATGGCAGCAGCACGGCGATGCGCTTGATGATCTGCGTCCCACTGCGCGGAATATGGCGCGGGAAATAGGCGTTGCGGCTCTCCGCGAACTGCGTCGACACCGTCCCGGAGGGCGCGGGTTGGCCGGGTGGAAGAGGACGGCTTGGATCAGGGCGCATGCCGCTGCTAGAGAGGGGGGCGGTCGGCCGCACCGGACCACTGGCGCAGGCGCCCAACGCCAGAGCAACAAGAGAAGCAGCGGCGAGCCCGCGGACCCGAGATTTGGATGACATGCGCGACCCCTCCTGAGGATGCGTCTTCAGACCCGGCCCCCGAAGAAGGGGAAATGAGCGAGGCGGAAGCTAGGCTGGACGATGATTCCCGGCAACCAGAGGATGCCGTCCTGTCCCGCCTTTTCCGCGTTGATCCAAGGCTTGCGCCCGGGCTCTACGTTGTTTCGACTCCCATAGGCAATCTGCGGGACATCACGCTCCGGGCCCTCGACATTCTTGCGTCCGTCGACATCGTCTGCGCGGAAGACACGCGGGTCGCCGGCAAGCTTATGTCAGCCTTTGGAGTCTCCGCCCGATTGCGCCCTTATCATGACCACAACGGCGCACAGGCGCGGCCTGCGCTGCTTAACGAACTGGAAACCGGCAGCCGCATCGCCCTGATGTCCGATGCGGGTACGCCGCTGATCTCCGATCCCGGCTACAAGCTGGTGCGCGAAGCCGCCGAGCGCGGCATCCCGGTCTACGCCATTCCCGGCGCGTCAGCGCCACTTACCGCATTGGCTTCGTCCGGCCTGCCGACTGACCGTTTCACCTTCGCCGGCTTCCCGCCGCCGAAATCGTCGGCTCGCAAGCGTTTCCTCAGCGAAATGAAATCATTGCAGGGAACGCTGATCTTCTTCGAAGGTCCCTCGCGCCTTGTCGCCAGTCTCACCGACATGGCCGAAGTCTTTGGCGCGCGCGAAGCGGCCGTTGCGCGCGAGCTGACCAAGAAGTTCGAGGAAACCCGACGGGGCTTCCTGCCTGATCTTGCCGCCCACTATGCCGAAGCCGGCCCGCCGCGCGGGGAGATCGTCATCCTCGTCGGCCCGCCGGGAGAGCAGGGGCCGCCCGAAGCCAACGCCATCGACGCCGCCATCCTCGCGGCGGACAGCACCCGCCCTTTGAAGGCGATCGCCGCCGAAATCGCCGAGACCCTCGGGCTGAAGCGCCGCGATGTCTACGAACGCGCGCTCGAGCTGCGCGATGCCTCTCATGACGAAGAAGCATGAGAACGCCATCCTCCGCCGCTTGCGCGAGCGGAATGGGCGCTGCGCCGAGAACGCCCTCGCGCGTTGGCTCCAGCTCAAGGGTTATCGCATCATCGATCGCCGCGCCCGCACCCCTCCACTGCTCGATCGACCTGATCGCGACCAAGAAGAACCTGCTCGTCTTGCTCGAAGCGAAGATGCGCGCCCGGCAGGCCGCCGCGCTGGAATTCGTCACGCCCCAGCTGCGCCGCCGCATCGAACAGGTCGCCCGCATCTGGTCGACCAGCCGCCACAACCTGCGCAGCCATGCCTAGCGTTTCGATATGGTGCGGCTGTCTAATGGCTGCCTTCCGCGCAGTATGCGCAACGCCGGGCGCGCCGAAAACTGAAATGTCGCCTGCAAACATGCGGTTCACCCCAGATTCACCCTGCTGCGGCAAACCTGCGCCGTGCCCGAAAATCGCCTTATGACCCGGCTAATCAGCCGTCTGAGGCCCGATGGAAGCTATTGGGAAGACAGAATGAACGCGCGTGTCCTTGCCTGCCTCCTGCTCGCTGCGCCCCTTCTTGGCGGCTGCCTCTCCGACCGCACGTTCGGCGAAGCACTGGATGACTCCTCCGCTGCGACCGAGATCAAGACGCGCCTGTTCGGCGCCGGCGGGTTCAGTCGTTTCGGCGAAGTCGACGTCGCCGTGGTCGACAAGTTCGTGCTGCTCTCCGGTCGCGTGCCGACCGAGACCGACCGCAAGGAAGCCGAACGCATCGCCTGGCAGGTCGCCTTGATCGACGAAGTCGCCAACGAGCTGCAGATCGAGAGCTGGGATCTCGGCCGCGACATGAACGACAGCTGGATCACCGAACAGGTCCGCCTGCGTCTCGTCGCCGACAACGACATCAAGGGGACGAACTTCAACATCCAGGTCCACAGCGGCGTGGTCTACCTGCTCGGCACGGCGCGCACTGAAGACGAACTGCGCCGCGCCGCCGAACACGCCAGCCTCGTCAAAGGCGTCCAGAAAGTCGTGTCCTACGTGAAGATGCGCGAGCGAGGCTCGCCGCCGGCTGACATCAGCGTCGTCGCCGCCCCGCCAAGCACGCAACAGGGCCAGCCCGTCCCGGTCGACGACACGCAGGGCGCGATCCGCATCGCACCGCCCGCCGCCGCACCCGCGCCGATCACCGGCCCGCTCAGCCAGCCGACAACCCGCGGCCAGTATACCGACCCCTATGCCCCCGGCGCAGCGCCGCCCCCGGGCGCCAGCACCAACAGCATCGGCCTGCTGCAGTCCTCGCCGATCGCGCCGGTCCGGAACTGACCCAGATTGCGCTGCCGGTCCGGGCAACCTAGGTAAGAGGCTCCTCGCGGGAGCCGCCCCATGTCCCTTCGCATCGCCGTCCAGATGGACCCGCTGGAGTCCGTCAATCCTGCTGGCGACACCACTTTCATGATGATCGAGGAGGCCCAGCTCCGCGGCCACGCCGTGTCCGTCTACGGCGTTGGCGATCTGGCCTACGACAGCGGCGTCGTTTCCGCCCGTGTCCGCCCCGCCAAAGTCTTCCCCGGCCAGACCCCGCACGCGACTTTCGAGGTTTCGAAACTGATCGATCTCCGCAGGGACGCCGACGTAGTCCTGATGCGCCAGGACCCGCCCTTCCACATGGGCTACATCACCGCCGCGCACCTGCTCGAACTGGTCACGCCCGATACGCTCGTCGTCAACGATCCGGCCGGCGTGCGTTCTTCGCCCGAAAAAGTTCTGACGCTGATGTTCCCCGATCTTCAGCCGCCCACGCTGATCACGCGGGACGTCGCCCGCGTCCGCGAATTCCGGGAACGCCATGGCGACGTCGTGCTGAAGCCGCTTCACGGCCATGGCGGGGCAGGCGTGCTGAAGGTAAGCCATGACGACGGCAACCTCGAAGCCATTGTCGACCTCTTCAACAAGATGGTCCCCGAACCCTTCATCGCGCAAGCCTTCCTCCCCGCCGTGACCGAAGGCGACAAGCGCATCCTCATCGTTGATGGCGAACCCGTCGGCGCCATCAACCGCAAGCCGCCGATTGGCGCGATCCGCTCCAATCTGGTCGTTGGCGGCACGGCGGAGGCGACCGAACTCTCCCCACGCGAGCGCGAGATCTGCACGCGTATCGGCCCCGAGCTGAAACGGCGTGGCCTTATCTTCGTCGGCATCGACGTCATCGGCGGCATGATGACCGAGATCAACGTCACCAGCCCCACAGGCGCCCGCGCGCTCAAGAGGCTCGGCGGCGTCGATGCCGTCGCGAAGATGTGGGACGTGATCGAGAGACGCGTTCGCTAGCGGGACGTGGCGCGGCCCACATAGCCGCGCCAGCCAATCCTAGAACGCAGTCTGCAGCTGCACGCCAAACGTTCGCGGCGTGCCGAGGCGAACATACTCATCGCCGCCTAAAGAGACGTATTCCTCGTCCCGCAGGTTCTGCGCGATGAACGAGATCGTGTAAGTGTCGGCCTCGTTGCCGACCCTCAGGTTGACCAGCAGGAGGCATCGCATTCCGTGTGCGTTATGCCTTGGCGTCATCACGACAAGGATTGGCGACGAGGGTTCGATGATCAGATGACAGCTAACAGGGCCGCTAGGGCTTGTAGATCAGCACAAACCACAGCCCCGCCGCGGACGCCGCCGCAATCGCAAAGCCGGCCAGCGCCCAGCCCCACGCCGTCGTGCGTTTCACCACCACCGGAGCGGGGGCCGGCTTCGCGGCGCGATTGAGGGCTTCGTCTAGCTTCTGCAAGGTTTCCGGCAGCCGCCGCAACCGTGCCATCGCCTCGCGCGCGCTCGCCACGGCGAGCTTCTTCAACCCTTCCGGCCCGAACTCGCGCCGCGTCCACCGATCCACGACCGGCTTCGCCGCCTGCCAGATATTGTGTGCTGGATCGATCGAGCGCGCGACGCCTTCAACCTGCACCATCGTCTTCTGCAGCAGGATCAGCTCCGGCCGCAGATGCATCCCGAACTGCCGCGTGATGTCGAACAGCTGCAACAACACGCGCGCCATCGAAACTTCAGTCGCGTCCTTGCCAAAGATCGGCTCGCCGACCGACCGCAGCGCCTGTGCAAAATCATCCATCGAATGATTGGCCGGCACATAGCCCGCCGCGAAATGCACTTCCGACACGCGTTTGTAGTCGCGCTCCAAAAAGCCCTTCAGGATCTCCGCAAGGAAGATCCGCTCCGGCATCGCAATCCGCCCCATGATGCCGAAATCCACCAGCACCAGCCGCCCGTCCGGCGCGAGGATCATGTTCCCCTCATGCAGGTCGGCATGGAAGAAGCCATGATCGAGCGCACACGCCAGAAACCCGCGCGTGATGCGGTTGGCCAGATCGATACGCTCGTCAGGCCCAAGCACGCCCGGATTGGTCAGCGACCGCCCGTCGATCCATTCCGTCACCAGCACGCGTTGGCTCGTC
>Ga0116177_10002649_pt1 | contig 13116 bp, 14 predicted proteins | sample AD_STIC10_MetaG_FD_89750 | JGI IMG/M metagenome (GOLD analysis project Ga0116177, IMG submission 89750) | Active sludge microbial communities of municipal wastewater-treating anaerobic digesters from USA - AD_STIC10_MetaG | ecosystem: Engineered > Bioreactor > Anaerobic > Digestate | place: USA...
AATAGTTCTATTAATCCCTGCAGCAACCGATTTTGCTGTGTAATGTACAATACAGCTATTCATTTTGAGTTGTACCATATTGCAGCCGGGTTTACCACAAACCCGGGTAATGAACACAGCAAAACATAACAAGGTTTATAAGTCAGATGCAACCCACCAGCCCACTGAAATCCATTTCACCGGAAAAGATCGATATTTTCCTGGTGGTGAACCCACAGGCAATTGAAGAACATTTTAATAAGAACGATCCCTCTCCCTTTTATAAGAGACAGCTTAGCCATGAATTTGAAGAATACATAAACCGCATCAAGGCGCCAGCCCGGAGGCATACGGTGATCGAATACAAGGTAACCTGCAAAACAGAAAGCGATAAACAATATACCGAACCGCTGATGTACGCCATTAAGCGTCATTTCTCAAATATCATGCTGGCCAAGCAGGGCGAATTTGAACGATTCAAACGCCGCAACTACATTGTACTTTTTGTGGGGCTTGCCATTATACTGTTATCACATATACTTATACCGATGATCATAAAGGATGAAGGAGGTATTGAATCGGCCATACTTACCGGCATTGATATTTTCAGCTGGGTGATGATGTGGCAGCCCATTGACAATTTACTTTTCCACTGGAACCATCACCTGAAAGATATCAGTACCATCAAAAAACTAACAGAAGCTCCGGTAGTGTATACCGAAGAGTTGCAATGACAGGCTGCATCGTAAAATCAAAATGAAAAAATAACCTTAGTGTATGGAAATAGCTGAACAGTTTTTTTTAAAAGGGCCCGTGCCGCTTTTTGTATTGTCGGGCTTCAATACCATTATCCTTTTATTGGTGATGGTAGCCATGGTTATTGTGCTGTTCGGTTTTTACCGCTCAAAGCTGAGCAGCTGTCACAATAAGATAGCCGCCATGCAGCAACAGGCAGTTGCCATGCAGCAACACCTGGATTATGCCAGCCGGGAAGAAACAAATGCCCGGGCAGATGCAAAAAGATCAGCAGCTGCACGGGATAAATTACTTACTTCACTCAGTCATGAGATACGCACACCTATGAATGGCATACTGGGTATGGCCATCCTGCTGGAAGAAACAGACCTCAACACCGAACAACGGGATTACCTCGATACCATCATCAGCTCCGGAAGGATATTGCTGAACAAAGTAGATGAAGTAATGGCCAACGACACGCTGGATCAATCTAAAATTGACCGCACACTGGCTGCCGCACAACAGAAAAACACCGACATCCGGAATTGTGTAGAAGAAGTAATAGAAACCTTTTCGGTAAAAGCATCACAACAAATGGCAGAACTCCTGTACGAAATAAATGAAGACGTACCCATGCAGGTGCTTACCGACAATAAACGCCTGCAGCAGGTGTTGACCAACCTGGTGGAAAAAGCAATGGAGAACGGACCGAAGCAGGTAGTGATCGGCGTTCACATCATGAAACACGACAGCACAGATCTGCCTCCAACCCTGGGCTTTACCATTGGAAATGATTCAGCTGGAAATGCAATCAATGTAGCCAGGATGTTTTCTTCCGGTAATGATTTGCCCGATATGCCAACGGACAATGAACAGGATGAAAAATTACTGGGGCTTTGCATAAGTAAAAAATTAGTGGAAGAAATGGGCGGACAGGTAAGAATAACCAGCGAACCCAACCCGGGCTTTCTGTTCAGCATCCCCCTGAATGAAGCAGCATTGATGACCGGCAGCACCGGTTACAGCCTGAAGGATTTTGAAGGTAAGTCAGTGCTGCTTGTGAACAGCAATAAAACAGCGGCCCTCATTTTAAAACATCAGCTGCAACAATGGAAATTAAACCCGGTGATAGCAAACGATGGCGCACATGCTTTACAACTGCTGGCCGAACGTACTTTCAGCCTGGTGATCACCGATATGAACACAGGCGGAATGAATGGTTACCAGCTGGCAGGATGTATCAAAGACGAATTCCCTCAACTACCGGTGATATTACTAAACCCGTTAAATGATGATCATTACCGGGAACTGGAAGAGATAGCAAAGGAGATCACGGTACTGACCAAGCCGGTAAAACAACACACGCTGTTCGACAATATACTCAGCAATCTCCGTCAAAAAAAGACCGGGCAGGTGCAGGACATGTCTGCAAAAAAACTAACAGCCGATTTTGCCAAACAATACCCCCTTCGGATATTAGTGGCAGAAGACAACCTGGTGAACCAGAAATGGGCCACCAAGATATTGGGCAAACTTGGTTACCAGGCGGATATTGCAGGCGACGGTCACATTGTGCTGGATATGGTTGATAAAACAGCTTACGACCTCATATTAATGGATGTTCAAATGCCCGGGATGGATGGGCTTGAAGCTACCAAAATGATACGGGTATGCCTGAACAAGCAACCCACTATTATTGCTATGACTGCCAATGTAATGCATGGCGACCGGGTGGCCTGTATGCAGGCCGGTATGGATGATTATATAAGCAAGCCCGTGCAACTGGGCGAGCTGGTGAATATGCTGGAAAAATGGGCCCTGGTAATTACCGACAGAAAACTGGTTTAAGGAGCGGAATAAGGACCATTGCAGGGATGGATTTTTCGCCTTATTTTTGCCAGGCAGCTATGATGTCTTCAAAGCCATACACACAATCTAACGAGCAAACCGACCTGCTCACATCACTCGATGATTTTTGTACCCTTATCGTGTGGAATGATGACGTGAATACCTTTGAATGGGTAATTGAAACACTCATAAAGGTTTGCGGACATACCCAGGAGCAGGCCGAACAATGCGCCATCATCATTGATTCAAAAGGTAAGTATGCCGTTAAAGAAGGCAGTTACGACCTGCTGAAGCCACAATGCGATGCCATTACCGACAGGGGTATCAATGCCTCCATTGAAGTGATCGCCAATTGATTTTTTCCACAAATTTTCCGTTTTCGCCTCTGGCAAAAGTGTAGCTACAGAGGCACAGAAACACAGCATGCAGCAATAATAAAATCACTTAACAGTACTTCTGTCTTTCTGTTTTTCTTTTATCTTTAAAACATGTTCCTGCTAACCGATGAACTCATATTTCCTCCTGTAGAAATGGCGGATGAAGACGGCTTACTTGCCATTGGTGGCGACCTGGGCACAGAACGTTTGCTGCTCGCCTATCGACAGGGTATATTTCCCTGGTACAACGAAACGGATCCCATCTGCTGGTGGAGTCCCGATCCACGCTTTGTGCTATACCCCGGTGAATTGAAAGTGAGTAAGAGCATGCGCACAATACTGGGCAATGGAAAATTCCGGTTTACCATTAACCGGGCGTTCATCCAGGTGATACAGCACTGCAAAACCATCAGCCGGAAAGACCAGGACGGCACCTGGATAACCCCGGCCGTACAAAACGCCTATTCAGTATTGCATGAAAAAGGATATGCCCATAGTGCAGAAGCGTGGATGGATGGAAAACTGGTAGGCGGCCTCTATGGTATCCGTTTAGGCAATATCTTCTTTGGTGAAAGTATGTTCAGCGCTGCAACCAATGCCAGCAAGTTCGCCTTTATAAATTACGTGCAGCATTTACAAAAAGAACAGGTACAGTTAATAGATTGCCAGGTGTATACCGAACACCTGGAAAGCCTGGGAGCCCGAATGATCAGCCGGGAATCATTCATCCGGATAATTGCTGAAAATACAGGGCAATAAACCCTTATTTTTGCACCAGATCCAAAACAATATTGCATATGCTGTTTCAACTAACTGAAGAACAACAAATGATCAGGCAGGCCGCACGGGATTTTGCCGTAAATGAATGCCTTCCGGGCGTAATTGAGCGTGATGAACTACAGAAATTCCCCAAGGAACAGATCGAAAAATTAGCCGACCTCGGTTTCATGGGCATGATGGTAAAACAGGAGTACGGCGGAAGCGGTATGGATACCATCAGTTATGTACTGGCCATGGAAGAGATCAGCAAGATAGACGCCAGTGTGAGTGTTTGTGTAAGTGTGAACAACAGCCTGGTTTGCTACGGCCTGCAGGAATACGGCAGCGAAGAGCAAAAGAAAAAATATTTAACGCCGCTTGCACAGGGAAAGAAGAACGGCGAATTATACATCGGCGCTTTTTTGCTGAGCGAACCCGAAGCCGGCAGTGATGCCACATCGCAAAGAACAACAGCCGAAGACAAAGGCGATCATTACTTGCTGAACGGAACCAAGAACTGGATCACCAATGGCAACAGCGCCAGTGTGTATTTAGTGATCGCTCAAACAGACCCCGGCAAAGGAAGCCGCGGCATCAATGCATTCATTGTAGAGAAGAGCTGGCCGGGTGTGGCCGTAGGTGCTAAAGAAAACAAACTGGGCATACGCGGAAGCGATACACACAGCATTTTATTCAATGATGTAAAAGTGCCTAAGGAAAACCGCATCGGTGAAGATGGTTTTGGTTTTAAGTTCGCCATGAAAACGCTGGCAGGTGGCCGCATAGGTATTGCATCGCAGGCATTGGGCATTGCTGCCGGCGCTTACGAACTGGCACTGGCTTACAGCAAACAGCGTAAAGCATTTGGTACCGAAATTATGAACCACCAGATCATACAGTTTAAACTGGCTGATATGGCAACGAGGATTGAGGCGGCCAGATTACTTTGCCTGAAAGCCGCCTGGGAAAAAGACCAGCATCTTGACTATACTTTAAGCAGCAGTATGGCCAAAGTATTTGCCAGCGAAACGGCCATGTGGACTGCCACCGAAGCGGTACAGATTCATGGCGGTTATGGTTTTGTAAAAGAATACCATGTAGAACGGTTGATGAGAGATGCCAAGATCACACAGATCTATGAAGGAACGAGTGAAGTACAGCGCATCGTGATAAGCCGCTCGATATTGAAATAACTGTTCATAGGATTTAACTGTTAGCCATTAGCTATAAGCTGATGGCTTTTTCTTTGCAGCTTTGCGGTAACTTAGCAACTTTGCGTGAAACAAATGAGCATCAATAAAGAAAAATACCAGGATATAATTACAGACCTGAATGGTAAAGCCACTTTAGTTGCTGTATCCAAAACAAAACCCATTGAAGACATACAGGCATTATACGATCTGGGGCAACGTGATTTTGGCGAGAACTATGTGCAGGAACTGGTTGGTAAATACGAACAGTTACCCAAAGATATCCGCTGGCACTTCATCGGTCACCTGCAGTCGAACAAAGTAAAATACATAGCACCCTTTGTTCATCTCATTCACGGCGTAGATAGTTATAACCTGTTGAAAGAAATAAACAAACAGGGATTAAAAAATAACCGGGTCATTGATTGCCTGCTGCAGGTTTATATTGCCAAAGAAGAAACCAAATTCGGGCTGGATGAAAAGGAACTGAACGATTTAATGAGCGCTGCCCCCATTAACGGATTAATCAATATCCGTATCAACGGTTTCATGGGCATGGCTTCCTTCTCCGATAATATTGAACTGGTTAGAAATGAATTCAAATATCTAAGGTCTCTTTTCAACAAGTACGCTCAACCACAAACCCCAGACCACAACCCTCAAACTCCCAAACTCCAAACCCTCTCCATGGGCATGAGTGCCGATTACAGGATCGCTGTTGAAGAAGGCAGCAATATGGTGCGTATCGGCAGCCTGCTCTTTGGTTCCCGTTAACTGTTTTACCTGCTGATCACATCTATTTCCAGTCCGGCATCCGGTATTTTAAACCCGTCATCATTCACACAATATTTAAGATGAATGATCGTAAGCGAATGCGTGCAGCACATTTTTGAACCCTTGCAATAAAAGAATGCATCCATGCACTGTGTCTTTGCATCGTAAAAACCAATGGCCGATACCAGGCAATAACCGCATAGCTTTTCCGGGAATTCCACTACCTGTATCTCTCCTTTTGAAACGGCATCTGCTAAAGCGCCTGCAATATCTTCTGCTTTCTCCAGCTTATCGTACTTATCTTTTATCCAGGCCAATGCGCCGCCTGCTTTACCCACCAGCAGGTCAACATAATGCTCCATCAGAATTTTCCCGATCTCTCCTACCAGCGCAACCTTGCCTTCATCCAGCATGCTTTGTATACAGGTAAGGCAACTGCCGCATCCATCCAGTTCCGGGTATTTATTGGCCCGGTTGCCGGTGACTTCTATCACCGCTTTTTTAAATGCATCCGACATGCCGTTCTTTAACCCATCCACTTTTAACGGGTGTAATTTTATTCCACCTGCATCCACGCCTTTATTATCGGCATACACAAGTGGCGGTTCGGGCAGATCAAGATCTACATTCACCGTAAAACTTCCGGGCTTAATACTCTGCACTTCAAAACTTCTTTCATAATCACCACTGGGCACACTATCCGGTGTAAGTGAAATAAAAAAGCTGTTGGAAGGCTGCATCTCCACCACATCCGTTGTTATGTTGGTGAGTGTAAGTTTTGCTGTATCCGGTAAATTCTGCAGCCCGGTTATCTCTACCCGGATGAAGGTCCGTTCGCCCCTTCGCAGACTTAACCGGCCTGTTGTTACCTGCATATCAACACCGGATATCTTCTTTTCGCACATAAGCCGGCTGTTCTCTCTTACCTGTACGGTTTGGGTTCCAATGCTGTTGGCAGGAAGCAAAACGATGCATTCCCTTGGAGATTCGGCCAATACTGCAACATCCTTTCCACCCAGCTTACATTGCGTATTGCTGCTATTGCCATCAAAAGAACCGGTTACTCTCATCGGTGATGCAGTTAATGCATGCGTGGGAATATTGCAGCCGGCTGCTGGTTTTGTTTCATTATTATAAGGGCAACTGATCAGCATTTGTTCAACCGTAACGCCATTGCTGTTGATGATACTTAATGGCCGCTGCAACAGTTTACTGTAATTTATTTTGTACTGAACAGGATTCATGGCCTCAGTAACCGGGAACTTCTGCCCGTCAAATTCCACCAGGTATCTTTTAAGGTCTGAAAGATTCTTAGCGGTTTGCTTTGCATTTTTTCCGGCCGGAACAAGTTCCACCGTTCCAGAGATCAGATCACCGGGCCTGGTATCAGCAGGCAGGTAAACCTTAACAGTACCTTCGGGTAAATTAAAAAGGGCCGTGGTCAATCCTTTTTGCGAAGAAATTGTTTGGGCAAAAGCAGCAGGCATTGCAGCAATGAACCATGCAACGAGCAGCAGGTATCTTTGTTTCATAATAAGAATTTAAGCAGTGAGGAATAGCCGTTAAGAAGCAGGCAGGGTACCTGGTAACTACTGTAGAATGCCCGGCAATGGTAAAGCCATAAGAAAAGTACGGCGAATACTTCCCAATGTCAAGCAGATTCTTTTTTCCTGCAGGAACAGCAATGCGTTTCAGATTTGTTAAAACCTTAACAATCATCATTAAATACGGCACGGTATTGTATCGTTTGCCGGTAATTAAATAACTTTGGGATGTATACCAGCTTCATGTCAGCAACATTCGAAACAGAAAAGAACCGGAAAGCATTTATTTATACCAGCATCATCTGCGGTACCCTGTTGCTATTGGCCTTTCTTATTTCATGGACACACCAGCATATTCCACCTCCCGCCTTGCAAGACCTGATCGAGATCAACCTCGGCAACAACTCCGAAGGATATGGGGAAGTACAGCCATTGGTAAAGGGTGAAAAATCTCCCGGCGAAGAAAATGCAGAACAACCAAGATCGGAAGCCGTTAAAACGCCTGCAACAGAAGATGTAAAGACAGATGACCTTGCAGATAAAGAATCAGCGCCTGTTAAAGCACCTGCAAAAACAACAGTAAAAGTAAAGGCGCCTGCTCCTGAAGTTGTTAAACCTGAACCCAAGCCACAGAAACCGAAAATTGCCGGCTATGGCGGACCAAAGACCGGAACAGGCAATGGCGCTACAGAAGATAATGGATATAAATACCAGGGAAACAATCCCGGTGGTAAGGGCGATGCCGGGAGCCCGAATGGCAAACCGGATAGTTATGGAAATACTCCCGGCGGAAGAACAGGCGGTAGTGGTTTACGTGTTTCAAAGGGCGACCGTACCATTGTAAACAATTATATTTTCATGGGCGATCTCCCAAAAGCTACTATCAACGCTATTATAAAAGTTTCACCGGCAGGAAGAGGAACATTTGTAACTTTTGATAAGGGTTCAACCAGTGCCGATCCCAAATATGCAAATGCGATACGGGGTTATCTTCCCAATATTGAGTTCAATAAATCAGACCACGAGTCGGTTGTAACCGTTCCGTTCAACTTCAGGGAACAATAATCTTCTTCCAGTTACTTCCTTGTTTATATTTGTGCTGATGAATTATCAGGAGACCATTGACTATTTATACGCACAGCTCCCCATGTTCAGCCGTATTGGCGCTGCGGCTTATAAAAAAGACCTGCACAATACCATTGCCCTCTGCAAAGCGCTTAACGATCCGCATACTAAATTCAAGAGCATACATATTGCCGGCACAAACGGCAAAGGCAGTACCAGTCATATGCTGGCCGCCATACTGCAACAGGCAGGCTATAAAACCGGCCTCTACACATCACCCCACTTAAAAGACTTCCGGGAGCGTATTAAAATAAATGGCGAAATGATCAGCAAAGATTTTGTGGTTGATTTTGTGGAAAGGACTAAAACAATTTCAGATGAGACGGAACCTTCCTTTTTTGAGTTAACCGTGGCCATGGCCTTTGATTATTTTGAAAAGGAAAAAGTGGATATCGCCGTAATTGAAACCGGCCTGGGCGGAAGGTTAGACAGTACGAACATCATTACGCCTGTACTTTCCATCATCACCAACATTGGGTACGACCATATGAACATACTCGGCAATTCCCTGGAAGAGATCGCCACAGAAAAAGCCGGCATCATCAAAACCGGTGTGCCGGTTGTTATTGGCGAATACCTGCCCGAAACAAAAGACATCTTTCTCAGCAAAGCGAAAGCAATGCGTGCGCCTGTTCATTTTACCCAGGATGAGTACAGCGTTTCAAATACCAGGTATACCACCGAATGGCTTAGTTGCGATGTGACAAATACGATCCATAAAATAACCGAATCATTCAAGCTGGACCTCAATGGTCTTTACCAGGTAAAAAACCTCTGTACGGTTTTGTGTGCAGAAGGCATCTTGATAGAAAACGGTTTCCCGGTAAGCACCGAAGATGAAAAGGCAGCGCTCCGTAACGTAAAAAAGATAACCGGCCTGCATGGCCGTTGGGATGTGATCAGTAATGATCCAACCATTGTGCTTGATGTGGCCCATAACGAAGATGGCATCAAACAATTACTGCAGCAGTTGGCGGTGGCAGGCAGCAGTTGGCCGGCAACCCATTTTGTTTTAGGCATGGTAAAAGACAAAGACATCAACAAAGTACTGGCGCTATTACCAAACCAGGGAAATTATTATTTCAGTAATGCCCATATACCCAGGGCCTTTCCGCATGATGAGCTAAAACAAAAAGCAGCAGGCTTTGGCCTGCACGGCGAAAGTTTTGAAGAGGTGAACAGCGCCATCAAAAATGCCATCAAAAATGCCGGGGAAGAAGATGTGATCGTTGTGTGCGGAAGTGTGTTCCTGGTGGCAGAAGTGAATACCGCTTTATTTAAATGAATCCAGCTTATTGAATGCATAAAAGATACAGGTGGCATGCAGGGCCTGTTTGAATTCGTTCCGCATCAGCATTTGCCGCACTTCTTCCAGCGGGAAAAGTTTTATCTCGATCTCTTCGTTATGATCTAACTGCTGTGCAGCTATTTTTTTTCCGCCGGTAGCCAGGTAAAGATCTGTATAGTTGTCGAGCACCCCGGGATTGGCAGCCACTCTTGCAACAAAATGAATGTCAGAAAATGCATAGCCGGTCTCTTCCAGCAGTTCTCTTGCGATCGCAGTATCAGAGGCTTCACCTCTGTCTATAAATCCCCCGGGTATTTCCAGCAATGCTTCTTTTACCGGGTGCCGGTATTGCTGCAGAAGTATGGCTTCATTATTTTCAGTGATCGCCAGTGCACAAACAGAAGTAGGAAGTTCCACCACAAAGTAAGGATCTACAATGGTACCATCGGGCATTTCACAACGGTCTTCCCGGGCGGTAAAATAAATGTGCCGGCTTAAGTATTTTGAAGAAAGTGTTTTCCAGTTCATCGAAAGTTAATTGGTTAATTTGTTTAAACGTTAATCCGTATCACCAAATTAACCAGTTAACGGATTAACCAATTAACGAATTAACAGATCTACGCTTTACCATTTCATTCTTTCCCTCAGCGACGTTACATGCGCCGTATGATGCCGGCTGTGCCATGCATACATGCCCAGCAACTCCCAAAGAGTAAGTTGCTTTTTATGCTCCGGGTGAAAAACCGTTCTGTCCAGGTCTGCCCGGCTCATGCTCTTTAATACCTCATTCCACCTGGCATGGACAGCGTGCAGTATGGTAAGCGAAATGTTTATGGGAAGGTTCTTTGTATCCGCCATTTCTGCCCAGGCCGCTTCATCGTAAGGTTTGATATCGGGGTTATCTTCTGTTAGTCCCAGTTTAAAACGGATGTATGCATTCATATGGCTGTCGGCCACATGATGCACCAGTTGTTTTACCGTCCAGCCCCCTTCCCGGTAAGGCGTATCCAGCTGTACTTCGTCTAAATTAAGTACTGCATTCTCTAAATGCTGCGGCAGGTTCTTTATATCCATCACCCACTCCTGCCATAGCTTATCGGAGAATGGCTGAACAATATATTTCCCTATGGGGTATCGCAGGTCTTCCATCGTTTTAATTATTTTTTGGCGCTTCAACAGCAGGCCGTATTCTTTCCAGGGCAATTTCAAACACCAGTACCGAGTTTGGCGGAATGGCAGAACCGTTGCCGGCAGCACCATAAGCCAGTTCGCTTGGTGTTACCACTTTCCAGTGATCACCGGGTTTCATCAGTTGCAATATTTCAACCCATCCTTTTATTACGCCACCCAAAGGAAATGCTGCCATTTGGCCGCTTTTAAAAGAGTTCTCCACTTCGGTTCCGTCTATCAACCCCACTAAATAATTCACTTCAACCGTGTCAACCATTTTAGGACTTACCCCGTTCACATCACCGCTCTTGATCACTTCATACTGCAATCCGCTGGGAAGTGTTATCACTCCTTTGCGTTTTTTATTATTCTCCAGGTATGCATTGCCTTTCTCTTTTGAAGCCGCATCTTTTTCTGCCGCAAAAATATCCAGTTGCTTTTGCATGCAGGCGCCGTTTGCTTCCGGGCTTAACAATTGTTTGCTGTTTTTAAATACATCGTCAATTCCTTTTTGCATGGCCGCTGTATTTAGCCGGCTGATACCCTGTGCTTTCATATTGGTGGCCACATTAACACCGGCGGCATAACTGAAACTATCCAGCAGGTTTTTCATGGCTGGGGCAGAAGATGTTTTTGCCACCGGCTTCGCTTTAGGTTTTGCCCCGCTTTGCGCCAATACGGATAAGCCGGCAACACACAATACGATGATACTAAAGAGAACTTTTTTCATTGATACTTTTTTTATTGAAAATTTGAATTGCAAATAAACGGCATTTTATTCATCCCGCATTTCCTTGCCTGTTAAATGTATAAAAACGTCTTCCAGGTTGGCGGCCTTTACCTGTTTGGGGCGTTCAAAACCGGTTTGTACCAGGTCGTCGATCATTTTATCCGGGCTGTCGAGTGAGATGATCTTTCCTTCATCCATAATGGCAATGCGGTCGCATAACTGCTCGGCCTCATCCATATAATGTGTAGTAATGATGACCGTGGCGCCTTGCGAACGGATATTGCTGATAAGTTCCCAGAGGTTACGCCTGGCCTGCGGATCGAGGCCGGTGGTGGGCTCATCCAAAAAAATTATCCTGGGTTTGTTTATAAGTGTAGTGGCAATAGAGAAACGTTGCTTCTGCCCGCCACTCATGTCTTTGTATTTGTTTTTTGCCTTATCGGTTAGATTTACAAGTTTGAGCAACTCTGCTGGCTTAACCGGTTGGTTGTACAGTCCGCCGAATAATTCAATGAGTTCGGTAAGCGTAAGTCCGGGGTAAAAACCCGATGTCTGCAACTGAACCCCGATCAGTTTCTTGATATCTTCCGGTTGCTTATCCAGGTCAAGTCCGCAAACCGTTACTTCGCCACTTGTTTTGGCCCGCAGTGTTTCAATGATCTCCAGCGTGGTGGATTTACCAGCACCATTGGGGCCAAGCAAACCGAATATCTCTCCTTCATATACGTCGAAAGAAATTCCTTTTACCGCCTGGAAGGTTCCGTAATTCTTAACCAGGTTTTTCACCGAAATGATCGTATTCGCCATTTTTATTGATTGGAGGATAAAGTTAATTCCATTTTTACATCTGCTGTCAGCATAGGCGTACCGGTTACGGCAACGCTGCGGAATCCATATTTTTCATAAAGCCTCAAGGCGGTTTGCAACTGACTGTTCGAAAAAAGAATGATCTTCTCTGCATTTATTTTCCTGGCTTCCTCCAGGCAACGATCGAGTAAATGTTTACTGATACCCCGTCCCTGGTATGCCGGATCAACCGACATTTTTACGAGTTCATATTCTCTTTCGTTTTTTTTCCATAAGCCGGCAGTGCCGATCACCTGTTCGCCATCCATTGCGAGGAAAATGCGGCCGCCTTTATTTATCACCGTTCCTTCAGGATCGTTCAATATTTCCAGGTCATGACTTTCTGTGAGATTGTATTTATCAAGCCATTCCAGGTTCAGCCGTTTAAAATGGGGCTGGTACCTGTTTTCGTATTCAATTATTTCCATTTCAAGCATCTAAAAAACTGTTTAATTCTTCCATCATACCCTTACTGCCGATGAATAAAGGTGTACGCTGGTGAAGTTCCGTTGGCTGCACATCCAGTATCCTGATCTTTCCGTTGGTGGCCAACCCGCCGGCTCTTTCCACAATAAAAGCAAAGGGATTGCACTCATATAAAAGCCGCAGCTTTCCTTTAGGTTTATCGGTGGTACCGGGATACATGAAGATGCCGCCTTTGATCAGGTTGCGGTGAACATCGGCCACCATACTCCCGATATAGCGTTGGGTATACGGACCGCCGTTTGTTTTGTCTTTTTTCTGGCAG
>Ga0116177_10002652_pt1 | contig 13109 bp, 11 predicted proteins | sample AD_STIC10_MetaG_FD_89750 | JGI IMG/M metagenome (GOLD analysis project Ga0116177, IMG submission 89750) | Active sludge microbial communities of municipal wastewater-treating anaerobic digesters from USA - AD_STIC10_MetaG | ecosystem: Engineered > Bioreactor > Anaerobic > Digestate | place: USA...
AAAGTGAAGCACGCTCCGTTACATAAAACGGCACTTCACATTGTTCCGTAGAATTGTTTAGTATCAGCTCCGCCGCCTTTTTCCCCATGAACTCAAATCCCGTCCTAATCTTGTTAATTCCATTCAGAATAATCTTCTTCAACGGTGTTTCATTGTAGGAAATCACCCCCACATGCTTCCCCACTTTCATTTTCGTCGCCAGTAATTTTTCGATCAGGATCACCAGATCTTCTTCCATCAGGTTGATAAACACTTCCCCTTCTTTCACCGGCTCATTGGCGATATTGTGCACCACTTTTCCGGTAAAAGCATATTCGCGGCAAAACCTTTTAAAGCCCTGCAGGATCTCTTCCGGATGATAAGTGTATTCCGGAAAGATGATTTTCAGCGTATGATAATGACTGAGTTTTTCCTTCAGCTGCTCCAATGCATTGTACAGGTCCTTTTCAAAATTTTCATACACCGCAGCATAAGGCCCATTGATTCCGCTGATCTTTTTATCCAGTATCAACAACTTGTCAGCAGGTATCTGATTGATGATCTCATTGGCATGTTCCCCGCCTTCCAGAAAATGCGGCACGATCACATAATGGGTATAATCATTCTTACTGTTTTGGATCAGCCTTTTGAATAAAGTAAAATCGTTATGATAAATATAGAAGTCGACGGAAGCGATGCCTTCGAGTGTTTTCACAAACGTATCGTAAACAATCTTTTTGTGGGCACTTAGCTTATTGAAAAGCAGGAAGATTTTTAAAGGCTGATTCACCTCTGTTGTGCGAATAAAATATCCCTTTCCGGGTACCGATCCCAGTATCCCCAACTGTTTGAGGTATTTGTAGCCCTTTTCCGTTGTGTCCCTCGAAATCTCAAATTCAAAACTCACTTCATTGATCGAAGGAAGGATATCGTTTTTTTCAACTTTCCCGTCATGAATGGCCTTGATTACAGCATTGGCCAGCTGTATATATTTGGGGGTGGCAGAGAGATAATCAATATGTATATACTTAAAAAAATCGTCCTTTTTCATGTAAATTCATTTACGGCAGTAATTCCCAGAGAAACCATGCCGGAGCAGCAATCTGAATGGAAATAAAGGTAAATTAGTTAACCATATCAGCAGCTAAAAAAATGGGCCAAAACAGGCATGACAGGGCATGACGGGCTGCCTCCCATTCTTCTTAGCTTTAGGGGCTTTTCTGATTGATTGTCATTTGAAAAAACGATTTTATGGGCGCAATTTTGGGCGTTATTTTCCACTTTTTAGGCGGTTTTGCATCAGGTAGCTTCTATATGCCCTATAAAAGGGTGAAAGGATGGAGCTGGGAGAGTTTTTGGATCGTAGGTGGTCTGTTCTCCTGGTTGATTGTACCCCCATTGGCAGCCTATCTCACTATCCCCGGTTTTATGGATATTATCCGAAGCGGATCATCCCAGGTCTTATGGACCACTTTTTTCATGGGACTCCTTTGGGGGATTGGCGGACTAACTTACGGATTGGGTGTAAGATACCTCGGTGTATCATTGGGTAGTTCCATCATCCTCGGACTATGCTCCTTCTTCGGGGCATTGGTGCCTTCCATCTATTATTATTTCAACCCAAAAGAGGGAAAAGATACGATATCAGATCTCTTTGGAACTTCCTGGGGACGAATGGTTTTACTCGGCCTCTTTCTCTGTATTGTGGGCATCGTGATTTGTGGTAAAGCTGGTGGTATGAAAGACAAAGACCTTGGCAAATCGCATGTGGATGGTTCAGGAAGTGAGTTCTACCTGGTACGTGGTCTGATCCTTGCTGTAATATCCGGTGTACTCAGTGCCTGTTTCAGTTTTGGTATCGAAGCCGGTACCAGTCTGGGAGAAACTGCTAATCAGATCTGGAAAAACAGCCATCCCGGACAAGGCGAGTTCCTGTTCCGCAACAATGTCATTTTTGTGGTCATCCTCTGGGGTGGTTTAACCACCAACCTGATCTGGTGCATGATCCTGAATGCAAAAAATAAATCCTTCGGGGATTATACCAATAAAAAAACACCACTGGCCCGCAACTACCTGCTCTGTGCATTGGCAGGCACTACCTGGTTCCTGCAGTTCTTCTTCTACGGAATGGGTGAAAGTAAAATGGGCAACGGAGCCAGTTCATGGATACTTCACATGTCATTCATCATCCTGGTGGCAAATATGTGGGGTATCATTTCTAAAGAGTGGAAAGGGGTTAAACCCAAAACGACAAAAGCTATTGTTATCGGTATCGCCACCATCATTTTATCTGTATTAGTAGTGGGCTACGGTAACTCGTTAAAATAATTGTTGAGTTAAAAAGTACGTCGATGGATGTTACAACCAAAGTAAAAGAGAAAGCAACCTCCTCCAAAAACGGGGTTGATAGTTTTAAACATGTCAGTTATTTATGGGATGATGCTGTAGCAGCTTCACTGGCAGGTGATGAAGTGGCCCTGCTGGTTTACCGGTCTAACCTGCTCGGTGCAGATCTTCGGTTGACAAATTACGGCGGAGGCAATACCAGTTGCAAAGCCATGGCGAAAGACCCACTGAGTGGAAACGAAACGGAAGTGATGTGGGTGAAAGGAAGCGGAGGCGATCTGGGTACCATGAAAAGAAACGGATTGGCAGCACTCTATGTGGAAAGACTTCGCAGCCTGACTAATGTATACCGGGGCATTCAGTTTGAAGATGAAATGGTGGAGTTGTTCAATCATTGCATCTACGATCTTGCATCCAAAGCGCCATCTATTGATACGCCGCTGCATGGCTTTCTGCCTTTCAAACATATTGACCACCTGCATCCCGATGCTGCGATCGCCATTGCGGCAGCAAAGGATGGTAAAAAGATTACCAAAGAATTATTTGATGGTACCATCGGTTGGGTCGAATGGCAAAAACCAGGATTTGATCTGGGTTTAAAATTACGTGCCTGTCTGGAAGAAAACCCCGGAATTCGCGGGATCATGCTGGGGTCACATGGACTTTTTACATGGGGTGATACTGCCTATGAAAGTTATATCAATACCCTCCAGGTGATTGAGAAATGTGCACAGTATCTTGAAGATAATTACGGAAAGAAAAGAGCAATATTCGGCGGACAAAAATTACAATCACTGCCTCCTGTCCAAAGAAAAGAAAAGGCAGCCAGTCTGGCACCGATCCTGCGGGGCTTCTGTTCCTCTCAGGTAAAAATGATCGGACATTTTACAGATGATGATCGCGTGTTACAGTTTATCAATTCCAACGACCTGGATAAACTGGCGCCACTTGGTACAAGTTGCCCGGATCATTTTCTCCGTACGAAAATCTCTCCGCTGGTACTGAGTCTGGAGCCTGGTGATGATATCAGCGATGCCAAAAGCATTAAAGAAAAACTGCAGCCGCAGTTTGAAGCCTATCGTAAGATGTACGCAGATTATTATAATACCTGCAAACATCCCAATAGCCCGGCCATCCGTGATGCCAATCCTGTTGTAATACTGTATAAAGGAGTAGGCATGTTCACTTTTGCAAAAGATAAACAAACCGCCCGGGTAGCGGCCGAGTTTTATATCAATGCCATCAATGTGATGCGCGGGGCAGAAGCGGTTTCTGAGTACACTTCTCTGCCACGTCAGGAGGCTTTTAATATTGAATACTGGTTGCTGGAAGAAGCCAAGCTGCAAAGGATGCCAAAACCCAAACCACTCAGTGGTCGTGTGGCCCTGGTAACAGGAAGCGCTGGTGGAATCGGGAAAGCCATCGCTAAGAAATTTGCAGAAGAAGGAGCCTGTGTGGTAATCAATGATATCAATGAAGAAAGACTGGACAGCACCCGGGAAGAATTTGTCAAAGCTTATGGAAAAGATGTGGTAAGCAGCACCCTGCTGAATGTAACGGATGTATCTACAATCGAGTCTGCGATGGATGATGCAGCCCTGGCATTTGGAGGTGTTGATATCATTATCAATAATGCCGGGATCAGTATTTCCAAATCGATCGCTGAACATACAATCGAAGAATGGGATCGTTTATATGATATCCTTGTAAAAGGACAATTCCTGGTTTCGCAAAAAGGAGTGGAGATTATGCGTAAACAGGGATTCGGTGGCGATATCGTGAATATCGTTTCCAAAAATGCAGTTGTAGCAGGTCCCAATAATCCTGGATATGGATCAGCCAAAGCAGCACAGGCCCATCTAACAAGATTGATGGCTGCAGAACTGGGTGCTGATAAAATCAGAGTCAATACCGTGAACCCTGATGCAGTAATCGCCGACTCTAATATCTGGGCCGGTGGCTGGGCCGAAGGCCGCGCCAAAGCTTATGGTATTACCGTAGATGAACTCCCGGCTTATTATGCCAAAAGAACCCTGCTCAACGAAATCATTTTACCCGATGATATCGCTAATGCCTGCTTCGCATTCGTCGGTGGTTTGTTAAACAAATCCACCGGTAATGCATTGAATGTGGATGGGGGAGTGGCGATGGGATTTTATAGATAAGGCCAGTTTATTGGGTATTAGGTATTAGTTATTGAGTTATATTAAATCGTTTTTTGCTGATTTTGATCGGGAATTTCATCAGTGAAATCTGTTCTTTTGCACATGGACTAAAGCTGGTCTGTTCATAATTTGAACTAAATAATAGCTTTATGTCAGAAATCAGGGTGTTGGAAGATCTTGATATTTTTCAATTGGCAATTCGGATTGGGGAGGATGTTTGGGAATTGACAGGGAGCTGGAATGAATTTTCACGAAGAACCATCGGCACACAAGTAGTAAGATCTACTGATTCAATTGCCGCTAATATTGCTGAGGGCTATGGGCGGTTTTTTTATAAAGACAGGAAGCTGTTTTACTATTACGCCAGGGGTTCTGTACTCGAAACAAAAACATGGATGATCAAAGCACTTAACCGAAATTTGATCACGACAGAGAAGCATAAAATACTCATAACATTACTTGGTGAATTACATTATAAACTGAACGCGTATATCAAAAAACTCAAATAACCACTTTGGCAAACCAATCAGACTCTCAGACAATCAGGTTCTCAATACCAAATATCTAATACCTAATAACCAATACCTAATAACTAATTCCAAATACCCAATCACATGCAGATCAGCTCTTCATCCCTCTCATCCCACAATGATAAACACCTCTCCAGGCATCTCCAACGCCTTTCATTTTTTCGGTCAGACATCCCACATATCGATTCCATCATCGAAAAACTCATCGCCTTCCAGGTCGCCATCCCTTCCTGGGCACTCGGCACCGGCGGTACCAGATTCGGCCGCTTTCCAGGCCCCGGAGAACCCGGATCTCTGGAACAAAAAATGGAAGATGTAGGATTGCTGCATGCCCTCAACCGCAGCAGCGGAGCCATCTCACTTCATATTCCCTGGGATATTCCAAGTGATTATGCAGCAATCAAAAAACTGGCAGCTGATCTCGATTTGAAATTTGATGCGGTTAATTCCAATACTTTCCAGAATCAGCCCGGACAAACACATTCTTATAAATTCGGATCCCTTCAACATGTCAGCAAAGCCACCCGCCAGCAGGCCATTGATCATAATATTGAAGTAATCAGACACGGCGTAGAACTGGGCTCCGAATCGCTGACCGTATGGCTGGCCGATGGCAGCTGCTTCCCCGGCCAATTGAATTTCCGGAAAGCATTTCAAAATACACTCGAAAGTCTGGAACAGATTTATGCTGCACTCCCTTCCAACTGGAAAATGTTTGTGGAATACAAAGCATTCGAGCCTAATTTTTATTCTATGACGGTAGGAGACTGGGGACAATCCCTCCTCTATGCCAATAAACTGGGACCTAAAGCTTATACCCTGGTCGATCTGGGTCATCACCTGCCCAATGCCAATATCGAACAAATCGTTTCCTTGCTGTTGATGGAAGAAAAACTGGCCGGTTTCCATTTCAACGATAGTAAATATGGTGATGATGACCTGACCGTCGGCAGCATCAAACCTTACCAGCTCTTCCTGATCTTTAATGAACTGGTAGAAGGCATGGACGCAAGAGGGATGAACCACGCCACTGACCTTGGTTGGATGATCGATGCTTCCCATAATGTAAAAGATCCGCTGGAAGACCTCCTGCAATCGGTGGAAGCTATCATGATGGCTTATGCACATGCATTGCTTGTGGACAGGGCCGCACTCAATGAAGCGCAGGAAAATAATGATGTAGTGCGTGCACAGGAAATCCTGAAAGAAACTTTTCATACCGATGTTCGCAGTATCCTGGCAGAAGCCCGGTTGAGAAGTGGTGGCGCCCTTCACCCGTTGCAGTTTTTCAGAGAAGAAAAAATAAGAGAAGCATTGACAAAAGAAAGAGGAACTAAAAATATCGCGACTGGTTTATAATGGCAGCCCTTCCTGTTATACTGATTTATGATGTAGGAAAGACGAATAAAAAAATCCTGCTCTTCAACGAAGAATACAAAGTTGTTTTCGAGAAAAGCCAGCCCTTTGCCGAAACGAAGGATGAAGACGGCTTTCCCTGTGAAGATCTGCAGCAGCTTACTGGCTGGCTAAATGAATCCCTGGCAATGGTTTTAGCCGACAACCGCTTCCATGTAAAAGCCATTAATTTTTCGGGATATGGTGCCAGCTTTGTTTACCTGAATGCTGCAGGTGAAACTTTCCTGCCCCTCTACAATTATCTCAAACCATTTCCGGAAGCATTAAAGCATCTTTTCTATTCCAGCTATGGCGGAGAAAGCCTGGTAGCCAAACAAACAGCTTCGCCGGTACTAGGTAGCCTGAACTCCGGTATGCAGTTGTATCGCCTGAAATACGAACAGCCTGGCAATTTTGAAAAAATAACACAGGCACTTCACCTGCCACAATACCTTAGTTATGTATTAGAGGGTGGACTCCATGCAGAAATCACCAGTATCGGTTGTCATACCAATCTCTGGAATTTTCAGGATCAGCAATACCATCCCTGGGTAAAACAGGAAGGACTGGACCTGAAATTTCCACCCATCCGGCAAAGTGCTGCTATCGGTAGCACAACAGATGACGGAATTAAAATTGGGATCGGTTTGCACGATAGCTCAGCAGCCCTGATACCCTATCTGGCTTCTTTTTCAGAACCCTTTATCCTGCTCTCCACAGGCACCTGGTGCATCAGCCTCAATCCTTTTAACCACAGCTTGCTCACGGATTACGAACTGCAACATGATTGTCTCTGTTATTTATCCTACCAGGGCAATCCGGTTAAGGCATCCCGTTTGTTTGCTGGTTTTGAACATGAAGAACAGGTTAAAAGACTGGCAGCTCACTATAATGTAGCAACTGATTATTATAAAACCGTGAAAGCAGAAGCCGCATGGATCAGTAAACTGATACCCAGGGCGGGCAAAATGCAGAACCTGACCGGTGATGTGATGAAAGGCAGTTCCCATTTCGAAAACAGATCACTGGATGATTTTCTAACTTATGAGGAAGCCTATCACTACCTGATCGCTGATATCATGGCACAACAGGTGATCAGTACCAGTATCGTTTTGCGCGGGACAACGGTGAAAAGAATTTTTGTGGATGGAGGTTTTAGTCAGAACCCTATCTATATGCACCTGCTTTCTGAATCATTCCCGGATATTGAAGTGTTTGCTGCCACCGTGCCGCAGTCTTCTGCCCTTGGTGCTGCACTGGCCATACACACAGAATGGAACAGCAAAAGTCTCCCTTCAGAAATCATCGGACTGAAATTATATTCCACCATGCAGCAAGGTTAGTTATGAGAATCGGTTTATTTGTTCCCTGTTATATTGATCAGTTTTATCCGCAGGTAGCCATTGCTACCCTGGAACTACTGGAGAAACTGGACTGTAAAGTGGAGTTCCCTTTGAACCAGACCTGCTGCGGCCAACCCATGGCCAATAGCGGATTTGCCAGTTTAGCCGCCGGCTGCGATAAAAATTTCATTGATAATTTTCGCGATATAGATTATATCGTATCACCCTCCGGAAGTTGTGTACTGCATATTAAAGAACACTTACAGGATCCCAAACAGGAAGCAGCAGCTGCAAAAATCAGGTCATCCGTTTTTGAACTCACGGAATTTCTTACCGATGTATTGCAGGTGAATACAATCAACGCTTCTTTTCCTCATAAAGTGGGTATTCATAATAGTTGTCACGGACAGCGGGGCCTGCATCTTTCTTCCATGACTGAAAGAGTCTTACCCTCCTTTTCCAAACCAGAACAATTACTGGGAATGGTCAAAGGTATCAGCCTGCATCTTCCCGAAAGAAAAGATGAATGCTGCGGCTTTGGCGGTACATTTTGTGTTTTTGAAGAAGCCGTTAGTGTGAAAATGGGAAAAGACAGGATCGAAGAACATGACCGCAACCAGGTTGATTTTATTACAGGCACGGATGTCAGTTGCCTGATGCACCTCGAAGGAATCCTCAAAAGGCAGGGAAGTACGGTAAAGACCATCCATATTGCAGAAATCCTAAACAGCAGCGAAGCATGAAACCAGTACCACATGCCAGGGCTGCCGGTAACTTCATCAAAGATGAAGAGAGAACCAATTGGCATGATGATACCCTCTGGTTTGTCCGGGAAAAACGGGACAAAGCTGCCCATGGAATAGCGGAGTGGGAACTGCTTCGCGAATGGGCTTCTCAAATCAAGAACCACACATTGTCCTGTCTGGATGAATACCTGCTGAATTTTGAAAAACAGGCCATCGCCAATGGAGTAAAAATACACTGGGCTGCCGATGCGGCGGCACACAACCAGATCATTTATTCCATTATAAAAGAACAGAAGATCAGCCGCATCGTAAAAAGCAAATCCATGCTCACCGAGGAGTGCGGACTAAATGAATTCTTACATCAGCAGGGAATTGATACGGTGGATACCGACCTGGGAGAAAGAATTGTACAGTTCAGAGATGAACCACCTTCCCACATTGTATTGCCGGCTATTCACCTTAAAAAGCAGGATGTAAGTGAAACTTTTCATATACACCTCGGTACCCAAAAGGGCAACAACGATCCCCAGTATCTCACCGAAGCAGCAAGGGGTCATCTGCGGGAAAAATTCATTGCATCCGAACTGGCCATCACCGGTGTCAACTTTGCAGTAGCCGAAACAGGTGGATTTGTCGTTTGTACCAATGAAGGCAATGCCGATATGGGAGCCCATGCCGCAAGGATTCATATTGCCTGTATGGGTTTTGAAAAAATCATTCCCCGGACTGCTGACCTGGCCGTCTTTCTGCGATTACTCGCCAGAAGCGCCACGGGACAACCGATCACCACTTATTCCAGTCATTTTTTAAAACCCAGGGCCGGACAGGAATTGCATATTGTGATTGTTGATAATGGACGCAGTCGACAGCTGGGTCGTGCTGATTTCAGAAATTCTTTGAAATGTATCAGATGTGCAGCCTGCTTTAACACCTGTCCTGTGTACCGGCGCAGCGGCGGACATAGTTACCATACTGCAGTTGCAGGACCTATCGGATCTATACTCAATCCCAACCTGGATATGAAGGCCAATGCCGACCTTCCCTTTGCTTCCACCCTTTGCGGTTCCTGCAGCAATGTTTGTCCGGTTAAAATTGATATCCATGAGCAACTTTGGAAATGGCGGCAGGAACTGGCCAAAGAAGGATATGTGGCTGGATCCAAAAAAGCAGGGATGAAGGGAATGGCCTTTGTTCTGGCGCGCCCGGGTTTGTATAGATTTAGTGGGAGAATGGCTCGCTGGTTTCTCCGGCATCTTTCATTTCTCTTCAAGTCTAAAAAACTAAACCCCTGGTACCGGCAGCGGGAAATGCCGGCAGCACCCAAACATAGTTTCAGGAACTGGTACCTGAAAAATAAAAAGAAATGAGCACAAGAGATCAGATACTCAATGCCATCAGGGCCAATAAACCGGCTGTTACAACCGCACCGCTGTCTCCGGCAGGTCAATTAACGATCTATGATGATCCGGTTGCAAAATTTACTGCAACCCTGGAAAGCATTGGAGGAAAAGTAGAGTGGATCAACAAGCTGGATACAGTAAAAGAAATAGTTCATGCAGAACAGGCAAAAGGATTAATGGTGGCCGATCTGCTTGGCGGGCACTTGCAGGAATCCGGGGCATATTTTGCTGATAAACCGGCTGACTTTTTAAAAGATATTCAGCTGAGTTGCCTGCAGGCAGTGATCGGTGTGGCAGAGAATGTGGCAGTATGGATTCCTGAATCGGCCATGGGTAACCGCCTGATTCCCTTTATTTGTCAGCACCTCATCATTATATTGCAAAAGGATAAAATTGTATCCACGATGCACCAGGCTTACGAACAGATCAATACATTTGAAGAAGGGTTTGGCGTTTTCCTGGCGGGACCTTCCAAAACGGCAGATATCGAACAATCCCTGGTAATTGGTGCCCATGGTGCCAGAAGTCTCCGGGTATTTCTGCTGGATCAGGAAGGATAATCCTGGGAGTAAATATTTAAAAACTAATTATGCAGCGTTATTGCTTTGCACTGGATCTGAAAGAAGATGAAACACTCATCCGGGAATATCTGGTATATCATGAAAAGGTATGGCCCGAAATCCTGGACAGCATTACCGGATCCGGGATCACCCAAATGGAAATTTACCGGGTATCCAATCGCCTGTTCATGATCATGGAGACTTCTGAAAACTTTAGCTTTGAATCAAAAGAAGCTGCAGATGCCTCCAGTGAGAAAGTACAGGAATGGGAAACCCTGATGTGGAAATACCAGGAGGCAATACCCGGCGGAAAGCCCGGAGAAAAATGGCGGTTGATGAATAGAATATTTGATCTGCAGGCCGCTCTAAAATAAAAATGATGTTCAGCTTAGAAAATAAAATAGCAATAGTAACCGGAGCCGCCAGCGGTATCGGCAGGGCTGTGGCCGGATTATTTGTTAGACAAGGGGCCAAAGTACATTTGGTTGACCTGAATAAGGAAGCCCTTGGAATTGCACAGGAAGAAATCAGTGCAGATGGCACAGCCACTTCACATGCATTGGATGTATCAGATCAGGCTGCTGTAGTGGCATTGATGAAAGAGATTGGCCGGATCGATATCCTGGTTAATTGTGCCGGTATCTCACATATCGGTAAAGCAGATACAACCAGTGAACAGGATTTTGACCGCATTTTCCAGGTGAACGTAAAAGGAATTTATAATTGTCTCCATGCCGCTTTACCTATCATGCAGGAACAAAAATCCGGAGCCATCCTCAATATGGCATCCATTGCCAATCATGTCGGTTTGCAGGATCGTTTTGCATATAGCATGAGTAAGGGAGCCGTAATGGGCATGACCCTTTCCGTGGCCCGTGATTATTTGTCATTTGGCATTCGCTGCAATGCCATTTCTCCGGCAAGGGTACATACTTCTTTTGTAGATAATTTTCTGGCCAAAAATTACCCCGGAAGGGAAGAGGAGATGTTTAAAAAATTGTCCGCCTCCCAGCCTATCGGCCGCATGGCCACACCAACTGAAGTGGCCCACCTGGTTTTATACCTCTGTTCTGAAGAAGCATCTTTTATCACGGGATGCGATTATCCATTCGACGGAGGGTTTATTAATTTGAATAACTGATCATTGAACTAATAACAGCAACATGAAGCTCATTCGTTTTGGAGAAGTCGGAAAAGAAAAACCCGGTGTACATATTAATGGAGTGGATTACGATGTATCCGGTTTTATCCAGGATTTTAATGCCCCCTTTTTTGAAAATGGCGGATTGCCCCACCTGGGATGGATGCTGGATCAGCATCGCGACATGTTACGCAAAGTCCCCGAGGGAAGCCGCATCGGTTGCCCAGTCGCCAACCCATCAAAAATTGTCTGCATCGGTTTAAACTATGCTGATCATGCAAAGGAAACCGGAGCTACTCCGCCTGCGGAACCGGTGATTTTCATGAAAGCCACCAGTTCTATCACGGGACCTTATGATCCCATTATCATTCCACGTGATTCCGTAAAAACCGACTGGGAAGTGGAACTGGCCGTAGTCATTGGCAAAAAAGCCAGTTATGTGGAAGAGGCCAATGCCATGGATCATGTGGCGGGATATGTATTACATAATGACGTGAGTGAACGAGCCTTTCAACTTGAAATGGGTGGCACCTGGGACAAGGGCAAGGGATGCGATAGTTTTGCCCCACTGGGACCCTGGCTGGTAACAAAAGATGAAATTACAGATGTGAACCAGCTTCGGTTATGGCTCACTGTGAATGATAAAAAGATGCAGGATGGCACAACCGCCAATCTCATCTTTAATATTCCATTTTTGATCAGCTATGTGTCCCGCTTCATGACATTACTGCCAGGAGATATTATTTCAACAGGTACACCGGCCGGGGTCGGACTCGGTTTCAACCCGCCTGTTTATTTGAAACCAGGTGATGTGGTGGAACTGGGTATTGACGGCTTGGGCACTTCGAAACAGACCTGTGTTGAATGGGTAAGAGGCTAGTGGCAAGTGATGAGTAGGGTTTAGAGAATGGGGTTCGCAGAATAGGGTTCGGTAAGCGGGGGTTGGAATTATTTTGAATTAGACTAGGTGAGCCTTTCATTTATTAAATAACTGCTCCCTGCTTAGAAACCACCGATTAATAAGCCCCGACTGATGACTGATGGCTGCCGACTCTTGACTATTGACTCTCGACTATCGACTCTTGACTATCGACTATCGACTAATAACTCTCGACTTCAACGCTGAAAAAAAGTACAACAACCAACTACTCTACAAACGCTAAAAACTAACAGCATGGATCTAGGTTTACAAAACAAGGTCATTATCGTCACCGGCGGTGCCAAAGGAATCGGAGAAGGTATTGCAGTAGTATTGGCAAAAGAAGGTGCACAGGTAGTCATTGTGGGAAGAAATGCGGCAGACAATGAAAAAACAGTACAGGCCATTCTGGCTGCCGGCGGAAAAGCCGTTGGTATACAGGCTGAGTTATCCCTGCCCGCAGAATGTGAGCAGGCGGTAAAAACAGTGACCGATCTTTTTGGACACATTGATGGTTTGGTGAATAATGCCGGGGTAAATGACGGCGTAGGATTGGAAAGCGGGAATTATGAGAAGTTCATGGCC
>Ga0116177_10002669_pt1 | contig 13073 bp, 9 predicted proteins | sample AD_STIC10_MetaG_FD_89750 | JGI IMG/M metagenome (GOLD analysis project Ga0116177, IMG submission 89750) | Active sludge microbial communities of municipal wastewater-treating anaerobic digesters from USA - AD_STIC10_MetaG | ecosystem: Engineered > Bioreactor > Anaerobic > Digestate | place: USA...
ATTATACCAATATCCGCTTAGATGGTGAATTGGAAAACGATTACTTTAAGGGAAATTTCAATATAGATGACCCGAATGTTGACATGGCTTTTAATGGTACGATTGACATGCAGGATTCGATTCCCGATTACAATTTCACGGCTGACATCAAACGCGCCAATCTCCAACAACTGAATTTGTATGATCTCCCGATAGTATTTAGTGCCAATGCGTATATCGATGCATCCGGCACCAATATCGACAATATGCAGGGCAATATCAGTTTTGGTGATTTAATTGTTATTCGGGATAAATACATTTATCGGCTGGATACCATGATGGTAAACGCGATTCAGCGCGACGACAATAAAATATTACTCATCTCGTCGAGTTTAATTGATTTGAAAATGGGTGGGGATTTTACCGTCAGCGCCTTGCCGGCTGCCATTAAAGATATGGTGAGTTATTACACCACCGGCAATACCACTCCGGGCCTACCTGCACAACAAGCCGAATATACCATCACTGTAAAAAATGCAGACAGACTCGCGGCCATTTTTTATCCCGACATTCAGGTAGTGCGTAATCTAACCGTAAGCGGAAGCTTTAATTCAGCAAATTATGCGTTCAATACACGCGTGCGCGCCGATGGTTTCAGTTATCAGAACCTGGCATTTGATACGGTATTGATGGAAGCCCGCACGTTTAATAATACACTTCAGTACTTTGCTCGTATTAATGCCACACATATCGGAAAGTCGATAAACTTTCCCGTGATGCGTTCTGAAGGTAATTTCGCGAAAAATACACTTGCGTATAATTTTAAGGTTGGCAAAGATGTAGATTCTAACCGCATCAACCTCAATGGTGAAATTGCGTTTATCGATTCGGCCATGTTATTTAATATTTTACCTTCTGAAATATTCTTCGAAGCAGAGCAATGGGATATCCTGCCGAATAACTCCCTTAAATATGAAAACAATGGCATCATTGCGCAAAACTTTACACTGAATAGTGGCAATAAAGTCATCAGTCTCAGCAGTGCATCTGACCCCACCTACTCTACGGTATTAAAACTCCTCATTAAAAATATTCCAATTGGTGAACTCGCTGAACAATACGTATTACCCGGTGAAGAAATCAGCGGCACGCTCGATGCCAGTTACACCATCGGCAATGCATTGCAGGAACCCAGTTTTATTGGTGGATTTGAAGTGGCTGGTCTTACCCTGAATAATGTATTACTTGGCGACTTACGCGTAAATACCAGTCTGATCCAACCCAGTAACCGCCTTAAATTCAACAGTACACTTGCAGGCACCAATGGTTTTACAACCGATGGATTGTATACCCTTGGTCGTGGGGATGATGAAGACAGTTTGAAATTAAAAGCAGAGTTCAAAAAAACCCGGCTCATGGTGGTTGAACCTTTCCTGCGGGGTATACTCTCTAATATGGCAGGCGATATTTACGGCAACCTGAATGTAAACGGCCCTGTATCTGCGCTGCAAATGGAAGGTGATTTGGAGGTAAAAAACGGCGGACTCACTGTCGACTATCTCGGTTCGCACTATTACTTCAAACAAATCGATATTGATATTACACGCAACAAATTAATACTACCAGCCACCACCCTTACCGACAAACTGAATAACACGGCAACGCTAAAAGGCGATTTAACCTATAGCAATTTCGATAATTGGTATTTTAAGGAATTGCGCTTTAGTTCCGATCACATTTTATTGATGGAAACCTCCCCAAAACAAAATCCTGATTTTTACGGATACGCCATCGGGGAAGTCGATTGTAATATCACGGGTGGGTTAGATGCCCTGACCATCGACGTAAATACCACGCCGCATAACGGAACGGTTGTGAATTTACCAACCTACGGCTCTGGAAACGTAAAAAAACATGATTTCATTCGCTTTGTAAATAAAGATTCTGCTTTAGTGAGTGCCACCAATAACCAGACCCTGAATTTATCTATTGTTGATGTCGACCTGAAATTAAATGCCACACCTGATGCCCAAATCAAACTCCTCATTAACAGTGAAGGCACAGAATATTTATCCGGCAGAGGCTTTGGTTCATTAAATATCCTGGCCAACTCTTTAGGTAAGGTTGAAATGACCGGCACGTATAAAATCACAGAAGGTTTATATGATTTCAACTTTCAGGGATTGTTTCAGCGACCGTTTACCGTAATTCCAGGCAGCACGATTACATTTAACGGCAGTCCGTATAAAGCTGAATTGGATTTGACAGCTGAATATCTGGCTGAAGACATAGAAGTAAGCTCACTTACAAATACAGATACCAAAGAAAAAACAGATGTGAATGTATTAATCGATATCGATGGTATTCTGGAAGCGCCGGAAATTTCTTTCGACCTCGAAATTGCAGCCGGCTCTCAACAAAACAATGCTGACCTGCAACGCCGACTGCAGGAAGTTAAGGCCGATAAAAACGAATTAAACAAGCAGGTATTCGGACTATTAATCACAAAAAGTTTCTTGCCTCAGGACTTAACTACTTTTAATGCGGTGGGTTCTACGGCAAATAATACCATGAACGATTTTGTCAGCAGTCAGCTCACCACTTATTTCCAAAACGTATTAAACGACTTTCTGAAGGATACTGAAATTGATATTGGCATCGACAATATTCAGAGTGGTTCATATAACTATACCACTGAACAGGGAAAACAATTTGAATTTGACCTGAAACGTGAAATCACCGACAACCTCATCATCAAAGTTGGTACCACCTATTACGATTTTGCCACAGGCTCACAAAGCAGCACCAACAACCTGGCCGGCGACTTCGAAGTAGAATACCTCGTGACCACTGATGGTCGCATTCGCGTAAAAGCCTTCCGAGTATCAGAATACGACGCCATCATCGCCAAAAACGATATCCTCACCGGTGTGGGTATTTACTATACTAAAGATTTTAACACCCTTAAAGAACTGTTTACACGCAATAAGAAAAAGCCGGGATGAAATGGTATTGAGTAGTGGGTAATGAGTAGTGGGACAAATTCAGGTATTTTTGGTTTAGATAAAATTCTATGGAACTCAAATGTCATTCCTCATTCCGTATTCCTTAAATAAAGCGAGTGAGTGGGGCTTGGTATGAAATATAGGTTTTTTTAGCGAATAAACAGCTCCATCTCATTTGTGATTGACGGAGAATAAGGAATAAAGAATAAGGCGTTATGCATGAGCAAAGAGACATAATAAATTAAGCAAAAAAAGCAGGAATAAAAAATTAGGAGTAGAAACAAAGAAGAACCAAAAGTGAAATTTACATCATAACAAATCACCCGATATTGACGTTAAACAAAAAACAAGTCAACCAAAACCAATTGCACAAAAAGCCAAAATAGCCCCAGCGGGGCGACACAACCACTAACCAGCCGGGAGCACCAATAAACAGCCCCAGCGGGGCGACACAAAATCCCTCCCGAAGCTAACATGCCTTGAGGGGTGAGTATCAGGAAGTGGGTAGTGGGTATTGAGTAGTGGACAAATTCAGGTATTTTTGGTTTAGATTAAATTCTATGGAAATCAATTGTTATTCCTCATTCCTTTTTCCTTATTCCTCATTCCTTATTCCTCATTCCTCATTCCTATAAAAAAAACCCGCCAATTCAAATGAAACAAACAATTCTTATATTATCCTTTATCCTAAAAGGAATTATAGGTTTAGGGCAACAGCATTTGGAGCCTGCGGAGGACTTTAGTCAATATGAAGGCGATTTGGGAACATATTATGATCAGGTATTTAAATTATTATATAAAGGATTTTCAGAGAAACCTATCGCGAGATATACCTCCATGCCATCCTTTTCCTCTGAATATGCCTTCTCTATTGAGACAATTGATGGCAAGCATTATATTGTAAGCAACCAATTATCCGAAAATTATTGGAATGCAAAATACAGAATGAGTGTTAAACTCATCACAACCAAAACAGAATTGACCAATGACCTATATGTTAAGCTGACCGGCCTTTTCAAACTATTAGAAGAACAAACCAAAGAGCCGGAAGTTTTAGTTATCGGTTCAGACGGTGTAACCTATTACTTTGCAACAACTGACAAAACCGGACAAGTAAAAATTGGAGAAACCTGGTCGCCTACGGATACTTCTGCACTCGGGAAATTGGTAACGATTTGTGACACCGTGCATGCACTTGGGAAAACGAAAGATGTATCACAGGCAGACATAGCAAAAAAAATTGATGCACTCATAACCGACCTGAAAAAATGATGTACTGTGTTATTTAACGATAACATACGGAAAGATATCTGCCGGCTAAGCAAACACCATATGAACAGAAGAACAATATCGGTAGTCATTATTAAAATAAATATGCTACTGGTGGCTTCTGCATGTTACCTGCTGTATGTAGATTATATGCAAGTCGGCAAATTTCAATGGGTTGATCCAAACGCTATAGAGGACCATGAAGAGTTATACCTTACACCCATATTATTTGGTGTTGCCCTGCTCGGATTTTTTTCAATCATGCACGAAACCCTTACATTGACAGGAACAAAATTTCAACATGCATTTTTTCAGATCTTGAAAATCCTGCTGAAAGCTACTACCTATTTATACGGAATCATGTTGTCATCGGTAAGCTTTATTTTTATATGGATGACAATTGGAAACATTGGTAATCAAGGTTATGTGCATGCATTTGTGCTTATGGTTTCCTTGTGGTTGTTGACATTATCAGGTATTGGACTATTTGGAGTATTGATTATTTACCATAACACAAGAATTACTAAGACCAGTTAGGATGCACTTTATTAGTTGGGATGTTTCATGAGAATAGACCGGGTTTCACACCAGAGCTGCTTTATCATTGACAGAACTAGAAGCTGGATTCTATTTAGATTATGTGTTGAATTACAGAGCCATAGTTGACAATGGATACTTTTTCGAATTACCAAATCCGTACCTTTAAGTGTTTAGATGTATCGCGGCTTAAATGACTAAAGACAAAAAAGACATACGCAAAACCGACAGAAGCATTTTCAGCATATTAGAAATTATTTCTGAATCAGTGGGATGGTTACAAATAGTAGCATTTCCTCTTTTTGTTGGACTTGTAACTGGTGCACTTATATACTTTCCAAACCCAAGCCGAACAACACTTATCTTCGGCATTATCGTAGCCTTAATTGGACTTGTTGCAGGTATCATTTGGGCTACAAAACAATGGAAAGGAAAAGGAACAATGTGGCTTACCACAAGAATAATGGCAACCCCTGAATTAGACAACCCGGACGAAGCGGATAAAACTACACCGAATAACAAAGCTAAGCATAAGGCTAACCACCCACCCAAATCCGGCCAATAGATGACCAAAAATGTTTTATAAAATAATTGCGCAATAGGCTATTTTATATGTTCTGTTGTACTTTTTGCTTTATTTTCGGTACCACAACAAGTCGCCATACGATATCCACTTCTGTGGCTAAACACATAAGCATAGGATCTTCATACTAATCAAAACCTCATTACCATGAAAAATTTCATTAGCTATATCTGCATCCTCGCTTTTTTTCTGACAGGTTGTGCGCCTAGGTTAACTGTTGAAAAAAAATCTGACCTTCAAAAACAGTTGGAAGAGATGATTAAAACCGATCAGATTGCCGCTTCACATTGGGAAAATGAATGGGCAGCCTATAAAGACAGCGTATTTACACAGAACAAAATACGGGTTGAAAACATGTTTAAGGAATATGGTTACTTAGGATTTGATTTGGTGGGTGAAGATGGTTCGAATAATTTTTGGCTCATTGTGCAGCATTGCGACAAATTCCCGGAATTTCAGAAAGAAGTATTGAAAGCCATGGATAAAGAAGTTAAGCAACATAATGCCGATCCGAACAATTACGCTTATCTGTACGACAGGGTTCAGGTGAATGCCGGACAAAAACAAAAATTCGGAACTCAGCTTGACTACGATGTTGAAAAAACCGGAAGAGCTTTTCCCAAGTATGGCTTGGAAGATTCTGTACACATAGATGAAATCAGAGCAGATTATCATTTAGGTCCATTAAAAGATTACCTCAATCAAATGACCATTATGCACTATGAAATGAATAAAGAACGCTATGAACAAATGGGCATCACAGAGCCTAAAGTATATTAAACCACAGCACCGAAAACACATCTGCTTTAGCCGTAGCTGTGTCGTAACACTTATGTAACTTACAGCCCCGATAGTAGCGAAAACCCCGCAGGACGACCAGCGGGAGGACGAGGAGTTGCAGCGGATAGCGGGTGAAGATGATGATGCGAGGTAAAAATAAAATGCTGCAAACAAATAATCCAAAAGTGATTTCCAGTCAGCATGGATTTATCAGGCAAATACCGATATAAAGAAAAAAACCAGAAGCGAAATACAGCATATTCATATTTGAAAATCGCCGGTTGGTGATGAGTAGAATTGTAAAGCTCAGGAAGTTGGGCGGTTGGCGGGTGACAAGGAGGAACGAGCATATTTTCTGTATGTTCGTGCGGTGAAAAAACTTTTAGGTGCGTGTAACTTTTCAGGGAATTAAACGACTTATATATATGAAAGCACAGCTATTCTTTTTATGTCTGCTGGTAACGGGCTACGTGCAGATGCAGGCGCAAACGGTGCGGGGAACAGTATTACACGCTGAAACACAGGAGGCTTTGCCCTTTGTAACGATTGGTATTCCGGGCAAAGGCATTGGAACCGTTGCGCAGGCGGATGGTAGTTTTACCCTGCGATTGGATGATGCGTTACCCGGCGACACGATTCGGATTTCCATGATTGGATTTGCAACCGAATGGAGAAAAGCCGGCGATTGGAAAAATCAAACAAATATTCAGATTACTTTGTCGCCACTTGATCAGCAATTAGAGGCACTGGTAGTTCGGCCGACAAACCGTAAAACATTTTTCGCCGGAAACGATTTTGATAAACCTTTTGTGCAGGTTGGATTTGTTGGCGACGCTGAAGACACCACCGTTGTTAATCCGCCAGGCGCCGAATTAGGCACCATTATGCGCGTTAAAAAGAATAAAAAACATTATCTCGATTCCTGTGGCATTAATATGTCGCAGTTTACACCCGACAGTGCTATACTGCGCATTAATTTTTATCAGATTGTGGATGACGAACCCAGTTTGTTGCTGAATACCAAACCGGTGTATGCCACTTTATACAAAGGGCAGTCGAAATTAGTTATCGATTTACGTCCCTATAATATTACCGCTGATAATGATTTTGTGATGGCGATTGAATGGCTGGTAGATTTAAAAGGAAAACAAGAAACCGTTTTATTTTGTGGTGGATTTGTTGGTGCCGGCATTCGCTATCGAGAGGTGAGCGAAGGCAAATGGAAAAAGGCACCGATTGGCATTGCCATGTGGTGTGCAGGTGAACGCGATGTGTAATCAGGTATTTTAAAAACAACACATTATTGCGAACAATATTCTGCAATAATACCCGGTGCATCGGCATAGCCATTTGCATCGGCAATTCCCAAATAGGTGCAGGCTTCAGTATTATTGCCCATCTGTAATAAGAGTACGCCATAATTGAAATTACCCATCGGATGATTGGCGTCTAATTTCAACAGAATTTTAAAATCGAGTTCGGCTGCGGTATAATCGTCCTGCATGGCTTTGCATAATCCGCGCTGATTATAAATTTCAGGATTTTCAGGATCTACGTCTGCTGCTGCATCAAATGTTCTTTGCGCTTCAGCATATTTACTCTGATAATATTGGGCCAAGCCTAAATTATACAGCAATTCTTTATTCGTAAGGTCGTACAGCAACCCAACACGAAACTTATCTTCGGCACCCTGGTAATCGCCTGCAATGGCAGCCGTTACACCCTCCTCGAGGTAGTATTGTGCCATATCGCTGTTGGCAATTGCACTTTTTTCTCCGGCAACCGTAAAATACACGCTATCGGCATCCGATGAAATGACAATTGACGAGTCAGTTTGACTGAAAGCAGTCGACAAAACCGACAAAAAAACAACGGTGAGCAGATTTCTTGGTGTCATAACAACTATAAACGGATAGTTGAGGAAAGGTATTGTACCAAACCAAAGAAATCGGGTGGAATAGCAATGTGCGTATGCAAAGATGAAGATACGGGAAAGGCCAGTGTATCCGCTGTGTGGTGGATTTATATGCTGATGTGCAAGTGCCTCAACTTACTTTAGGTCGAGGTAAAATTACTTTATAAAAGAAAGTCGAATTCGCGATGCCTAATTGCAATAGACAGATGCGATATTTACTTTAGGCATTGTGCGTCGTACATTTCTTTGCAGAGCACATTTCCAGCCAAAGAGCCTTCGCTCCAGTCGGTGCAGGCTTCTTCGTCGCGGTTCAGATTGTAATAAGCGAATCCACGCTGATACAGCGCATCAACAGGATCCTCTTCCAATCCGATCACCTTTGTGAGGGCGTTGACCGCTTCAGAATATTTTTTTTGTTTGTTGTAGATATAGCCGATATAATACCAGGCATCTGCATCGTCAGATTGCAATTCTACGACGCGACTAAAATCGCGCAAAGCATCTGCCAGGCTATCCATTGCGGTAAAACAAAGTCCTCTATTAAATAAGGCATCCGTATTATTCGGATCACTCTGCAACACCTTATTAAAATCCAGTATGGCCTCCGGATATTTGCCGATGGTATACCTGGTAAATCCACGTTCAAAAAAAGCTGCATTATAGGCAGGGTCGTAATACAATGCTTTTGTGTAGGCGGTTATGGCTTCTTCATAATGTTCGGTGGCAAATAAGGCATATCCTTTCCAATAATACGCTTTTGCTTCGCCGGGTTTCATCAGAATAACCTGATTAAAATCAAAAACGGCCGCATCATAATATCCGGCAAAATAATTACACAAACCACGGTTATAATAGGCTTCCGGAAATTCGGGAGCCAGCATAATACATTCCGTATAATCACTGATAGCCCCGGTATAATCCTGCAGTTCATATTTCTCATAGCCGGTTGCAAACCACTGATCAGCAGTTTGTGCCCGGAGAATCGGCCCAAAACCCGCTATCATCAAGACAAAACATAGCCATTTTACCCTCGTATACATGCTACAAAGTTAATTCATTTACCTCCTCTACCACATAAACCCTGCCAAATGCTGACAGAATGGTTAAAAAATGGTAATTTAGGGTAAGTATAAGGATCAATTCACTCAAAAACATGAATTATGCATACTCGTAATGTACTCCTCTTGTGCATGTTAGTTACTCTGTCTGCTTTACAGGCTCAGACGCCTGTTTTTGTCGACGATTTTGAAAGCGGCACCGGCAACTGGTCGCTCACGGGCCTGTGGAACACAACCACCGCCTATGCCTACAGTCCGAATAATAGCCTGACCGATAGTCCAGGGGGCGATTATCCCGACATGTTTTCTTCATCAGCAACCATGATTGTGGATGCCGATTTATCTACTGCCCTGGATGCAGATATCCAATTTCAGGCAATAGTTGATTTGGAAACGGCCTTTGATTATGTGTATATCGATGCGTCGGATGATGGTGGCGATACCTGGACAAACGTGTATACCATGAATGGTGAAGACATGTTTACATGGACGCTCTATACGATTCCGATAGGTGCATTTGTGGGTAGTCCTACCGTGCGCGTTCGTTTTCGTTTTGAAAGTGATGCAGCCTATTTTGTGGATGGATTATATATTGATGATTTTTCCATCAACAAATATAATTTAGACGTATCACCACCACTGATTTTACATAACCCACCTTATTTATACGAAGGTGTTTTAGGTGAAACCACTTTAAATGCGGAAATTGTTGATGCCTCCGGTATTTCTTCAACAACCTTATATTATAGCGCTGACGGCGGACCTGTTTCAAGCGTTAGCGGTGTTTTTGTTGGAGGCGATACCTATTCATTTACGGTTCCGGAATTTGCTCCGGGAACTTGGGTAACGTATTACATGGAAGCCATCGATGATTTTGGTATTCCAAACACGGCAACCACTGCTGAATTTGAATATATAGCCGGAAATTATATTACGTACGACGACCCGTTAATCAGTTTTGTAGCAGATATCGGCGAATTAAGTCTTACGGGATATACAGGTGCAGCCGTTTTATTTACCATTACCGGTGAAACGGATATTGTTACAGCCATTATTCAAAATTATACAGATTATATGCGTCCGAATAATGACATACGCTTCCATATCTGGTCGAATGTTGGTGGATATCCGGGCGTTGATTTAGTAACCCCATTTTATGTTACACCGGAACCAACTTTATTAGAACCCAACAGAGGTACGCGTATTGATTTACGCAGCTTCCCCGAAATGGAAGGTTATGTGGGTGATGTATTTATTGGGTATGATGTGCCGGGTGGATTAGCCTGGTTATCACATGCGAGCACCGGTATTGTCAATCGCAGCTATGTGCAAACAGCTTTTGGATGGAGTGAATTTTTCGGCGATATGCATTTCCGAATTGTCACCTCCGAAATTACCGGAGCACCTGAAGCATTATATACGTATTCTGCCGCAGGTGAACCTACTATCAGCTTTACCGATTTATCAACGAACTCCCCTACTGCCTGGTTCTGGGATTTTGATGATGGCACCACCAGCACACTTGAAAATCCGGAACATACTTTCATTACCAATGGTGTATACAATGTGTGTCTTACAGCAACAAACGGTGTTGGCAGCGATACGTATTGCGACCTGATTAATATTGATACTTATCTGTTACCGGAAGCTGCTTTCTCCTTTACAGGTGATCCTGAAGTGACATTTACAGATCTTACAGCAAATGGTCCAACAGAGTGGTTCTGGGATTTTGCTGATGGCACTACAAGTACCGAACAAAATCCGGTGCATGAATTTTTAGTAGATGGCACTTATAATGTATGTCTGACAGCAACCAATATTATTGGAGATGATACTTATTGCGAACTCGTTGAAATTGACAACACACCGGTAACACCTGTAGTTGATTTTAGCTGGAGTATCAGTGGAACGCTGGTTTCGTTTACAGATGTGTCGACAAATGTGCCTACCTATTGGGACTGGGCATTTGGTGATGGCAATAGTTCTACCGAACAAAATCCGGATCATTTTTATGCGGCACCAACAGCCTATACGGTTTGTTTAACTGCTGGTAATGATGCAGGAGAAGCAACTACCTGTCGCGTGTTGGAATTCAATGGTGTTGAAGTTTTCGATATCGCTTCATTGACCCTTGCGCCAAATCCGGCAAGCAGTGAAATCACGATTCATATCAATATAGCTGACGCAGTTCTGGCACAGGTGTATGATATGCAGGGACGTTGTGTGAGTACATTTGCTATGCAACAAGATTATATCTTACCGATTTCTTCCTGGCCGGCAGGAAATTATATTCTGCGTTTGCAAATGGATGATCAATCTGTTCAGATGCCGTTTACCAAAAAATAATAACAACCCAAAATCCAATTACCTCCGCTGTTCTGTAAAAGGGCAGCGGATTTTTTTTCTTACCGACTTTCCGTCTTACCATCTTCCCGTTACCTGCATATGCGATTAAATGCCGAGGCCGGGAAGACGGTGAGACGGGAAGTTTTTACTTTTCCTCGCCTTACCGTCTCCCAGTCTTCCCGGCTAAAAAAAATGCCAATATCAAACACCACATCCCATGCCTGATATAAAATGCTAATCAGTATCTTAGCCTATGCTAAAATAAACGCACAACATGCATAACCATCTTGTCATTCCATATACCCGAGAAACATTTTCTGCTGATGACATGTTGTTGAGAGCGCAACAGTTTTATACATTCATGAACACCCGCAGAACAGTCCGCGATTTTTCAGATAAACCTATTCCGGAGGACGTTATTGAAACTATTCTGCTGACGGCTTCCACAGCGCCATCCGGTGCGCATAAACAACCCTGGACCTTTTGTGTGATTAAAGACCCGGCAATAAAAAAAGCCATACGTATTGCCGCAGAAGAGGAAGAAAAAGAAAGTTATGAAAACCGCATGTCGGATGAATGGTTGAAAGATTTAGCGCCTTTGGGCACTGATTATCATAAACCCTTTTTAGAAATCGCGCCCTATTTAATTGTGATGTTTAAAAGAGTGTATGAAATGGAAGATCAACATAAACATCAGAATTACTATGTAACGGAAAGTTGTGGCATTGCCTGTGGTATGTTATTATCTGCTATACATCAGGCAGGATTAGTAGCTTTAACACATACGCCCAGTCCTATGAATTTCCTGACTAAAATATTAAACCGGCCCGATAATGAACGGCCATTTCTATTAATACCTGTCGGTTATCCTGCTGATCCATGTTATGTGCCGGATATTCAGCGGAAGGGAATTCAGGATATTTGTGTATGGTATTAGCGGTTTGGTATAACCCATTAAATGCAGGAGCCGGGAAGACTGGGAGGCGGGAAGATGATAGAAGATGAAGGGTGATTGCATTTTGTCTCACTACTCACCCTGAAGTAGAAATTTTCCTCCGCTACGCTCCGTAAAATTTCACTTCAGGGCTGGCCATTCACCTTTTCCTTCAAAATCCCTACCTTTGCACCCTCAAACGCATGTATGGCTTTAAAATGTGGTATTGTCGGTCTTCCGAATGTTGGTAAATCTACCTTGTTCAATGCTTTGTCGAGCGCTAAGGCGCAGGCAGCAAACTTTCCGTTTTGTACGATTGAGCCCAATGTGGGAGTTGTGACGGTGCCGGATCCGCGTTTAAATAAATTAGCTGAATTAGTGCAGCCGGAACGCATTGTGCCTACCACTATCGAGTTTGTAGATATTGCTGGTTTGGTTAAAGGCGCTTCAAAAGGTGAAGGACTTGGGAATAAATTTTTAGCCAATATCCGCGAAACAGATGCCATCATTCATGTGGTGAGATGTTTCGATGATCCGAATATTGTGCATGTGCATGGTAATGTGGATCCGATTCGCGATAAGGAAATTATCGACTACGAATTACAATTAAAAGATTTAGAAACCATTGAAACACGCATTTTAAAATCGCAGCGCGCTGCCGGAGCGG
>Ga0116177_10002670_pt1 | contig 13073 bp, 14 predicted proteins | sample AD_STIC10_MetaG_FD_89750 | JGI IMG/M metagenome (GOLD analysis project Ga0116177, IMG submission 89750) | Active sludge microbial communities of municipal wastewater-treating anaerobic digesters from USA - AD_STIC10_MetaG | ecosystem: Engineered > Bioreactor > Anaerobic > Digestate | place: USA...
TCGAGCTACTTTGACACCTATCCCAACGTGTGGCGCCATGGCGACTGGCTCAAGGTGGGTGCAGACGGCAGCTGCATCATCTATGGCCGCAGCGATGCCACCATCAACCGCCACGGCCTGCGCATGGGAACCAGCGAGCTGTACAGCGCAGTCGAAGCGCTGCCCGAAGTGCTGGATTCGCTGGTGGTGGACCTGGAGTACCTGGGCCGTGAGAGCTACATGCCGCTGTTTGTGGTGCTGCGCGAGGGCGTGGTGTTGGACGCAGCGGTGCACGCCAAAATTGTGGATGCCATCAAAACCGCATTGAGTCCGCGCTTTGTGCCCAACGAGATTTTTCAGGTGGCCGAAATTCCGCGCACGCTGTCGGGCAAGAAGCAGGAGCTGCCGATCAAGAAGCTGCTGCTAGGCCAGCCCATCGAGAAGGTTGTCAACCGCGAGGCCATGGCGAACCCGGGATGTCTGGACTGGTATGTAAATTTGGCCCGCCTCAGAGAGAACGCTTAGTCCACCCCCAGACTCTGGTTCAGTTTTTCGACAAGCGGCGGATCAAGCCTTCCTGCGTGACGCAGGCAACCAATTTGCCATCGCGGCTGAAAATATTGCCGTGGTTCAGCCCACGCGCTTGGCCTGCCACCGGGCTTTCACAGGCGTAGAGCAACCAGTCATCAACCCGAAAGTCCTGGTAGAACCACATCGCATGGTCCAGGCTGGCAATCACCATGTCCGGCTGGTAGTAGGTCATGCCATGGGGCCGCAGGCAGGTTCCCAGCAAGCTGAAGTCCGATGCGTAGGCCAGCAGGCTGCGGTGCAATGCCGGGTTGCCCACCACCGGGCCGGCCGCTCGGAACCAGATGTGTTGCGATGGCTCCCGCTTGTCGGGGTGGTAGCGGTCAATCGGGCTGATGGGGCGAATCTCGATTGCCAGGTCGGGCATATTGGATCCCCCGGTCTGAGCGCCGGTCGGTTCGGAATCCGGTGGTTGGCTCTTGGCCGCAGGTGCCAGCGACTCGGGCTCCGGCACATCGGGCATGGTGGCCTGGTGTTCAAACCCCTCTTCTTCGGCCTGGAAGGACGATGACAGGATGAGTATCGGTTTGTCACTTTGGGACGCCACCACCCGGCGCACACTGAAGGTGCCGCCATCGCGGACGCGTTCCACCTTGTAGTGGATGGGTACCAGCGGGTCGCCACCCCGGATGAAATACGCGTGCAGCGAGTGGGCACTGCGCTCCTCGCAGGTGTTGCCCGCAGCCACCAGCGACTGCCCCAGAATGTGCCCGCCAAACAGGTTGCGAAAACCCAGGTCCAGGCTTTGCCCGATAAAGTGGTCGGGTGCAACTGTTTCCAGGGCGAAGAGCCGGAGCAACTGCTCCAGCGGGGTTTGCGTGGGGCTCATGGCTGCACCCAGCGCTCGCTGGCCTGCCACAGGCGTTCGGCCAGGGCGACATCGCGCGCCAGGAAGTTGGGCCGTGCCACCCGGCAGTCGTCGTAGTACAAACCGCTCTCGTTGGCGCAGGCGGGCGAGGTGGCACAGTACAGGGTCGTCGCAGCACCCAGCTCGGGGGTGAGCATGAAGCGCTTGATCAAAGGCGCAACGGGCCAGGGCAACCCACGCCAGACGTCCGATGCCACGATTCCGGGATGCAGGGAATAGGTCGTGACACCCGTGCCCGCGAGACGCCGCGCCAGCTCCGAGGCAAACAGGATATTGGCCAGCTTGGCCTCTGCATATTCGCGCAAGCCACCAAAACTGCCGGTGGGCCGCTGAACGCCCTCCAGGTCAAGCACCTTGGCATGGCGGTGCGCCTTGCTGGCTACGACCACAATGCGCGCCGGGGCCGATGCCTTGAGCCGCTCCAATAGAAGCTGGGTCAGCAAAAAGTGGCCCACATGGCACACACCAAACATCAGTTCAAAACCGGATGGGGTGAACCCCTTTTGACCGGCCAGCCCCGCGTTGTTCACCAGCAGGTGCAGCGGCAGATCGCGCGCCAGAAAGGTGGCCGCGCATTGCCGCACCGAGGCCAGGTCGCCCAAATCGAGCGGTAAGAATTCGGCTTGGGCCGTGCCGCCTGAGCGCCGGGCAATGTCCTCGAGCACCGGCTGGGTTTTCTCCCGCGATCGGCAGGCCAGAAAGACGTGCGCGCCCCGCAATGCCAGCTCGGTTGCAGCGACACGGCCAATGCCAGTGTTGGCGCCGGTGATCAGAACCACCTTGCCAGCCATGTCGCGCGTGGCAGATGGCTGCGCGCTTCTTTGGACAGAATTCACCGTGCTATCAATCGCTTGGGCCACGCTCTTCCTCTTGCTTCAGGTTGCAAATTTGCTACCAATAATGTAGCGTACTGTCTATATTCTACGAAGGCTGAGTGCCATTTTTTATCATGATCCAAACGAAAACAGCCCCATGAAGGGGCTGTTTTCGGATTGCGCGGCCCGGTGGCCGCGCTGGCGCTTGCTGGCAGGAGCTTGCGATTAACGGGTCTTCTTGGCCTTGGCAGCTGGTGCCATGGCGTTGGCCATGGAAGCACCTTTTTCCAGGGCGGAGTCGAGTGCGTTTTCTGCGGTGGAGGCAGCGGCCTTCAGGTTCTTGCCTACAGCTGCGAAAGCCTCGGGTGCGGGGTGCGCTTTTTCGATCGCGTCAACCGTGCCGTGGAACTGGCCCACGCTCAGGGAAGTGGCTTCCTTGAGGTTCTTGGCAAACATGGCCATACCGGCTTCAGCCGAAGCCTTCATCACTTCAAAAGCAGCCTGTGGGTCCTTGATGGACTTGATGGACTCCACAGTCTCGGTCAAAGCGGCTTGCGCTTCCTTGGCCTGGCTTTGTGCCAGATCAGCCCATGCCTTCAGGTTGTCTTGCGCGGGCTTGATCGCGTCTTGCATGGCAGCGGGGTTGAACTTGGGAGCAGCGTCCGTCATGGATTTTGCGATGGCTTCGAATGGGGTGTTTTTGAACATGGTGGGCCTTTTTGGAAAAATGTTGCAGTGCAGCAATTATCGATCAAGCCGGCGGCTTGTGCCTGTTTTAATATCGAAAAAGTGGAGATTAGTGCGCTCGCCCTATTCATTCATGCATGATGCATAGCCGCGAAATGGAGCACAACGTGAGTCAGGAAGAAGCAACCATGTCCAGAAGCGAAGACCGCCACAGTCACATCGGCATACGGCTGCACTGCCAGCTGGACGACAAGTGGGAGCGCGTGGAGGCTCTTGGCTGGAACGTCGCCGGGTTCAACTTCATGCATGCCCGGGAAATGGTCCGCCCCATGCTGGCGCTGCGGCGCGGACTGACGCGGTTTGAGGGCCTGGTTATCTGGGCCCGCCCCAACACCAATGACGAGGTGGTGGCAGAAGCCATCACCAACGAGCTGATTTTCAAACGTGCCCGACATGCCCAGCCCGAGCTTCGCAGCCGTTTGATCAAGTTGATTAGGGTGTCTGGCATGCGCGAAGAGAAGACCCAGGTGCTCGCGACCTTGGGTGTGGCCATTTCAGACGACCTGATGGCGGGTTTGGTGGCCAAGAGAAAGCGCGAGCATCCACTCATCCACTACGGCGTGCAGGTGCAGTCCGATGCCTGGCGCGCCATCGTGGACGAAACCCTGAACGTGTCGTCCGTCATCGTGGCCATGGAGAAGTGGTCCAGCGCCTTCGTCAAACCCTGAATCGGGTTCAGTTTTATGTGCCTGTTTGCGTGAAGGAAATCGTTGTGAAGCTTGCACGATGGGTGCTCCTCCTGTTCTCATGCCTGATGAGCACCGGTGGCAGCGTGCATGCGGACGACCTGTCGGTGGCCGTCGCCGCCAACTTCACCGCGCCCATGCAAATCCTTGCGGCCGAATTTGAAAAGGACACCGGCCACAAGATCGTGGCCTCTTTTGGCGCTACAGGCAAGTTCTTCGCCCAGATTAAAAGCGGCGCGCCCTTTGAAGTGCTGCTGGCTGCCGACGATGAAACCCCAGCCCGGCTGGTCAAGGAGAACGCCGCCGTTGCCGGCAGCCAATTCACCTATGCAATCGGCACACTGGTGCTGTGGTCAGCCAACCCCGCCTTCGTCGATGGGGCTGGCGCGGTGTTGAAGAACGGTCGCTTTGACCATCTGGCCTTAGCCAACCCCAAACTTGCACCTTACGGCGCTGCAGCGGTCGAAGTGATGAAGGCGCTGGGCGTGCACGACGCCTTGCAGCCCCGCATCGTGACCGGTGAAAGCATTGCCCAAGCCTACCAGTTTGTCGCCACCGGTAATGCACTTCTGGGCTTTGTGGCGCTGTCGCAAGTATTGAAGAATGGCCAAATGGCTGGCTCAGCCTGGATCGTGCCGGACACGCTCTACACACCCATACGCCAGGATGCGGTGGTGCTGGAGAAGGGCCGAGGCAAGCCCGCTGCGATGGCGCTGGCCAAGTACCTGAAGGGTGACAAAGCCACCGCCATCATCCAGTCGTTCGGCTACAAAATCCCGTGACGGGTACGAATGGAGTCGATGTGCTCGGCTCAAGTAGGATGGCGCCATGAACTTGAACGACAGTGACCTGCAAGCGATCTGGCTGACCGTGCGCCTGGCGGCCATTGTCACGCTGATCCTGCTGTTGGTAGGTACCCCCATTGCCTGGTGGCTGGCGCGCAGCCGCTCGCGCCTGAAGAACGTGGTGGGCGCCATCGTCACCCTGCCCTTGGTGCTGCCACCGGCGGTGTTGGGTTTCTACCTGCTGGTGTTGTTGGGGCCGCAAGGGCCCCTGGGCCAACTGACCCAGGCACTGGGGCTGGGCTTGCTGCCTTTCACCTTTGCGGGTCTGGTGGTGGCCTCGGTGGTCTACTCCATGCCCTTTGTCGTGCAACCGCTGCAGCAGGCCTTCGTGGCCCTGGGCGAACAGCCACTCGAAGCCGCAGCCACCCTGCGTGCATCGCCGATGGATGCATTCTTCAGCGTGGTGCTGCCCCTGGCACGGCCCGGCTTCATCACTGCTGCGGTGCTCGGCTTTGCCCACACGGTGGGCGAGTTTGGCGTGGTGCTGATGATTGGTGGCAACATTCCTGGCAAGACGCAAGTGCTGTCCATGGCCATCTACAACCATGTGGAGGCGCTGGAATATGCCAACGCCCACTGGCTGGCAGCAGGCATGCTGTGCTTCTCCTTCCTGGTGCTGTTGCTGCTGTACAGCCGTGGCTGGAACCATCGCCCGGTTGGGAAAGCATGACCATTCAGGCGCAATTCAAGCTGGACTATCCAGGCTTCAGCCTGGATGTGGAACTGGACCTGCCCGGCCAGGGCGTGACCGCCTTGTTCGGTCCATCAGGTTGCGGCAAGACCACGCTGTTGCGCTGCATGGCCGGGCTGGAGCGCGCCGAGCGGGGTCGGCTTATGGTCAATGGGGAAACGTGGCAAAGCGACACGCTATTCATGCCCACGCACCAGCGGCCCCTGGGCTATGTGTTCCAGCATGCCAATCTGTTTGACCATCTGAGCGTGCGGCGCAACCTGCAGTACGGCCAGTCGCGTGTCGCTGATGCGAAGCGCCGCGTTGACTTTGACCATGTAACTCGACTGCTGGGCATTGACCACCTGCTCGAACGCATGCCCCAAGGCCTGTCCGGCGGCGAGCGCCAGCGGGTGGCGATCGCCCGTGCGCTGCTGACGAGCCCGCGCCTGCTGCTGATGGACGAACCGCTGGCGGCGCTGGACGTGAAACGCAAGCAGGAAATCCTGCCCTACCTGGAGCGGTTGCACGCCGAGCTGGATATTCCGGTTCTGTATGTCAGCCATGCACCCGACGAGGTGGCGCGCCTGGCAGACCACATCGTGGTCATGGATGCAGGGCGTGCCGTGGCCACGGGCGCGCTCACCGAAACCCTGGCCCGGCTGGACTTGCCCATTCACCTGGGTGAAGATGTGGGCGTGGTGCTGGACGCCGTGGTGGCGGAGCGGGACGCGCAATGGCACCTGTCCCGTGTGGAATTCCCCGGCGGCAGTCTGTGGGTGCGCGATGGCGGCCATGCGCTGGGTGACCCGGTGCGCGTGCGCATTCTGGCGCGCGATGTCAGCATCGCATTGCAAAGCCTGCCGGGCACCAGCATTCAGAACAGCCTGCCCGCTACCGTGGAGCAAATGGCGGACGACCACCATCCTGCTCTGTCGTTGTTGCGGCTGCGAATCGGCGCATCGCCTGTCCTGGCGCGGCTGACGCAGCGCTCGGCAGTGGGGCTGGGCCTGGTGCCGGGCCTGGCGGTCTGGGTGCAGATCAAGGCGGTGGCGTTGATCGGGTAGCGCCTGTCCAGGGTAGTTCCTGGTTTTTAGTGGTCAAATTGGGCTCTAGCCCTATTGGAATATACATAACACGCTATCAGAGTGATAGCATTCACACCATTGATGCTATTTTCCAAACCGGACCAATGCGGCTGCCCGGGCCTTGGCCACTTCGACTTCCCGGTTGCGTGGGGTGGAGTGGGTCACCAGCTCTTTCATCAGCACGCGCGCAGTTGCAGCGACCTCGGCCACAGCACGTTCAAAGGCCGCTTCATTGGCCTTGGACGGCACGCTGAAGCCGCTGAGCTTGCGCACAAACTGCAAAGAGGCGTCTCTGATCTCCAGCTCGGATGCAGGCGGGTCAAAGTTGAACAGGGTCTTGATGTTGCGGCACATAAGCGTTTGCCCAATGAAAAGTTCGGTTCTTATTGCGATGGTTTGGCAGTTTAGGAGACGAGTACGTCCGCCGGGCAGGTGGTGGATGTCATGTGGCTGCGCGCTTGCAGGCGAGTGGCTTATTTTTTGGGCGCCATGGACTTTTGCAAGATATCCAACACCGTATTCAGATCTTCAATCGGAACCTGGCCGGGTGCGGAAGGTGCTGCGCCCACCGCAAAGCTCATGGCCGAACCAAAGGCCCCGCCAAACAGCCGGGTGAGCGAGCCGTAGCCGCCCATGGACATGCTGACTACGGGTATGTTGAGCTTCTGACTGGAGTCCAGGGTGGCTCCCAGCACGCTGAGCACATCTTCGAGTCGCTGTGGCATCACCGCCACTTTGGCCACATCGGCACCCAGTTGCTGGGCTTTCGCAAAACGCTGGCTCAAGACATCTTGCGCAGGCGTGGACTGGAAGTTGTGAAACGACAGTACCAAACCCAGGCCGTTGGCCGTGGACGCCGCACGCACCCGCGTGATGTGGGCCGGGTCGTTGTTCATCTCAAAATCGACCAGTTCCACGGTGCGGCTGGCGCACACGGCTTCAATCAGGGCAACCACCTGCTCTTCGTTCAAAGGAATGGCCTCACCACCCTCCTTGATCGAGCGGCGGGTGAACAGGACCGGAATGCCGCCAGCGGCGTGGCGGATGTCCCCAGCCAGTGCCACAACCGCCGCAGTGTTGCCAATGTCCTGAAAGAAATCGACGCGCCACTCCAGCAGGTCCGGCTGTTTGGCCACGACCAGCGCCACCTCGGCCAGCACCTGCTCACGGGTGCGCCCGACCAGCGGGGTGCAGATGGCGGGGATGCGCCCGTTGCCTAAGGGCTCGCCGTTGATCTGGATAGGCTTTGCAGTGTGCATGTCGGTTCTCGCTGGGGTTCAGATGGACAGGGTTCGGGGATGAACTCTATCCGACCTTGGTGTCGGGTGGATCAGCAGGCACCCAGCACATCCACCGCGCTGATATCGCCTACTTATGGAGCCGGGTCGTGAAACGCTCCAAAAACTCATTGCCGCTGGGGGGATCTTCCATTGGGAGGACACATCTTCCGATCGAATACGATTCAAGTTCTTATGGGTGTGACCTGCATTGAACATGACTCCAAATAGCCTCGAAGTCCGAATTGCCACATCGGCTGATCGACTGCCACTCTTTCGCATGCTCGAGCTATACCAATATGACCTTTCCGACATCTGGGATCAGGATCTCGATGTGCACGGCGAGTTTGGATATGAACTGGACCGCTACTGGAGCCAAGCCAACTGCCATCCGTTCGTTGCCTTAATAGACGGTCACTACGCCGGCTTTGCGCTTGTTGACGGGTCCGTGAAGGTTGCCAAAACGGGGCACTGGATGGATCAGTTCTTTGTGCTCAAGAAATACCGGCGCTCTGGCATTGGCAAAGCGATCGCCATGAATACCTTCAAGGCATTGCCCGGTTACTGGGAGGTCGGACAAATGACCCAAAACACTGCCGCGCAGCACTTTTGGCGAACGGTCATTGCCGAACAAACCGGCGGCGCTTACTCGGAGCAGGTTCTGACCACCGGTTGGTGGCAGGGTGTTGTTCAATGCTTTCAGACGGATGCAAGGGCATAACGACTAACCTTCGCGCCCCTGCGCATCGCGCCGCTCCACTGCCTTGAGCACGAACAGCAGTCCGACACCCAACAGCATGACGCTTGCGGCCACGTACAGGCTGGCGTTATAGCTGCCAAATGTTGCTCCAATCAAGCCGGTTATCGCCGGTCCGGCGATTTGCGCAACCCCATAGGAAAGCGTCATCTTTCCCATCATCTTGGCGGGCATGGTGGGGTAGTAACGCCCTGCCATCGTCAGCACCAGGCTGACCATCCCGATAAAGGTGCCGCCAAACAGCAATGAACCCAGCATCGCGGACCAAAACCCCGGTACCAAAACCGGCATCAGGATGCCCACAATCTGCAGCACCGCAGCCAAAATGAGCGCATTCAGGTCACCCGTGCGCCGGGCTATCAAGTCCCAGTTGATGCAGGCGGGGGCAGCCCCGATGCCAATGGCCAGGAACGCCAGATTGCCCCATCCATTCAAGCCTGGCAATTGATTCACGATGGCCACGATGAAGGTCACACTCACCACAAAGCCAAATCCCGCACAAAAGTATGCAGCCATGAATACCCGCAGATACAGCGGGCTCGGTGGCTTGTCCTGCAACTTCTGACCACTGCTGGTGTAGCCACTGGAGTCTGGAGGTGGCAACCAGGCCAACGCCGGCACCAGCAGCAAACTGCCCACTGCAGTAAATGCAAACCATTGCTCGCGCCAGTCCAGCGCTGGGGTGAACAGCATCACAGCGCCAGCGCAACCGGCAATGCCCAACCCGATACCCGCAAAGTGGATGCCCATTTCGCTGCGGTGGTTGTGGCGGATGAGCCAGTTCATGATCAGGCCAGTGCCCAGCAGCATGGCCGCGGCGCTGGTCAGCCCTGCCACATAGCGGGACAGCGCCCACACCCATACATTCGTGCTGAACCCCATCGCCAACGTACTGACAACGGCCAGCACCATGCCAATTCGGTAAAGCCGATCCTTGAGCACCAGGCTGCTGATACGCGATGCGATGAGCGCCCCGCTCAAATATCCCGCGTAGTTGACCGCGGCCAGCCAACCTGCCGCAGCCACACCCAAACCGGCTTGTTGCTGCATAAGTGGCAGCAACGGGGTGTAGGCAAAGCGCGCCACGCCCAAGGCCAAAATCAGGCTGAAAATTCCGGCACTAAGCACCTTGAGTCGGCTGGCGTGGTGGGTCATGTGCGAGTATGGTTGGGCGTGAAACAAGCGAGTATCGTGCGTTCGCCCCTCCGAGGCGCCAGATTGGCACACCAAGCCAATCAACAGCGTCCGCCCCATGACCGTGCCACCTGCATCCAGAATGACGAATCGCTCGCCTATTCCGAAGCGATATACGTGGCAAGCGCTTGGTCAGTAACCGCTATATGGTGAATCAACCATGACGAAAGAAAATTTCTCCACTTGACCAAATCAATGGTGCCATTTGCGATTTGATCCGAAAGGCCGTTGAGGTGCGACAGCATTTCATTGTGTTTGCTGATGTGGTCGCTAAGGCCAGGGTAGTTGATCGATCGCATCAGCGTTTCTTCATGCTTGAAGTGAACCCGGGTGTACTGGTACATCTTCATTTCGCATAGGGTCATTGCCTCTTTGCCGGTTGCCGACAAGAAGTCATTGATTTTGCCGAACCAAGCTTGGTGCTGCGCGTCAATTTCGGGGTCGCCTATTCGGTAGCTATCTTTCCATTCGATGCCCATGTTCAATCCGATCTTCTAATTCCAACGATTTATCGGAGCATTGTTGCTGCATCAATGTATTCAGATTTGATCCAGCGCAATTCGATTGCCAATATGGTTACAGCGCCAAAAGACAGGGTGATTTGCATGGTCTCCGCCTGCACTTAGGTTTTCAATGCCAGATAGCGAACCTGGTTCGGTTGCTTCGCAGGTGTCAGTTCGAATCGGTCGGGGAATTTCTTGAACAATTTGGTTGACGCCGCATTCTTGCCAATCAGCTTTGCGCTGTGCAGCTGTTTCACGATGTCGCCCACCACCTGCTCCTTGCCGACAAACAGCACCGAATCATAGGCATGCACAGCCTCGGATGCCATCTTGGTCCGCTCGGACACACAGATCATGCAGAGGCCAGACTGGCGCACGCCTCTTCAATCCAGGCGGCTGAGGACAGGTTGTCGGCATCAATCAGAAAAACAATCATGGGTTCGTCCTTTCAACCAACAGAAATTCCCAATACAGCCCAGCACAGTGCGCTGTGAACGGCGTACAGATGGCTCTTGTAGGGCTGCCAGCGAATGGTTTTATTGGTCACCGTGTCAACCAGGGTGCTTTCCTTCTGATCGGCAACTCCCCTGCCGTAGTTGGCTTCAAACACAAAGTATCCAGGCTTGTCTTCAACAATACGGGCGTGGTGCCGCATCAGGACAATTTCTTCCTTGAGCCTTTTGTCTATGGTGACTTTGTCTCCCGACACGGGCACCCGGATTTGGGCTTTGATTTGCTCCAGCACATCATCACTCATACCGATTTCGCTTCCTGCCAAGTTTGGGGGTTTGGCTTTGGTATGTTGGGTATCAATAGATGGGCCAAGGGCCAATATTCAAAATGACCAAGCCGTGAAAATAGTTGGGCCAGACTTGGGCCACCAATGGGCCACAGGTGGGCCATCAAATCAGTTGCTTGTCGCTCGTGAATAATGGACAAATTTAGGCCAGCCTACTCAAACGAGTATTGGTCTTCAACAACATTTGTGCTCATGTGAGCACTTACTGAGTGAATTTACATTGACTGGTGCGGCTGGCGGGGATCGAACCCACGACCCTTGGCTTCGGAGTACTAAACCATTACACAGTTCCAATAGCAATTTATTGCCTCCAATTTTCATTGTTCTGCACTAAGTGTTTGAATACAAACGATATTTGTCAGCGAACATTGTGACTAGGTTTGTGACATTGAGATCGCAATTTGCTAATTGACGTCACACTACCTCGACAAAAGTGGGCCTCAAACTGCCTGCGGCTGGTTGTAGCGTTTTTACGACTTTTGAATATTAGCCTTGACCTTCTTTGCGACTGTCAAGTAGGATTATTTCACCGGCATGAAGAATCAACTCTTTATGGCGGCGCGGACACCTAGTGTAGTCGGCATGTCATTGATGGTGTAAGTCCCGGAGCTGACCGGGATGCGCACCTTAAAAAATGCATTCAGCATTCTAAGAATTACGCAACTTTTGTTGGGTAACTACGCCTTGGCCTGAGTCTGGTCAAGCGCGCCAAATGGCAACACTTCATTGTGCTTGCCGCGCTTTTCTCCGCCTATTTTTTAAGCCCGCTGGTGCTTTATCCAGACTTCCTACACGCCCTGCCCGTGTGTCGGATGCCGTTCGAGTAATTGGTTATTCCTACTTTGATTCCGCTGGGGCAGGCGGCGGCTTAACAAGGAGTAGTCCATGTATTCACGTACGCCTGTCCAGAAGTTTGGAGATGGCGAGTCTGCGCCGTCACAAGTAGACACCGCACTTCGCACTCTCACCACCCTCATCCCGTGCCCACCGCATCAACCCAACACCATCTGCGTTGCACGGTCGGCGGCTGCCTGTATCACCGCGGCAATCGCCATCACGCCCGAATTTAACGTACTAGCTGTCCCTTTCGTCGCCCAGCTACAAGAGTTTGTGGACGGTTTCCAGGCTGCCGGACGCGGCGGCACAAGTGACGCCACATTGATTGGACTGGCATCCGCATATCCCGAATGGTGTTGTCTGGCGAAACTGGACACCACATCAGAGCAATTTGTCGAAGTCATGCAACTGCTTGGGCTAGAAATATGTTTGGCCCTCGCAAGGAAAATGACCGTTCGGGGCTCCAATTTCAGCCTGGCGAGTCGGTGGATTCGCGACGCCGTCTCAGGGATCAAGCAGCACCATACGAAAGATACCCAAGAGGTGCCTAAGGCGATAGCCCGCCTCAGCAAACTCACGCATTCATTGGCGCCGTGTCTGAATGCTGGCAAAGATGCATCCGAACACGTGAACCTGAACATCCTTGCGATGTCTGCAATCTCGGCAAGCCTGAGTTCTTTGCGCGCCAAAGAACGCCAGGCAGCCGGGGCTCACTCGGCACTGTCACTGAGTGATGCACGCATTGCGCTGGACGGTTTGCGCCAACTTTCTGAAAAAGGCGATTCCGACGCACTCGCCATCCAAATTGCATTCTGCACAGGTCTTCCCTTGCACATTGCATCACTGATCCCTTTTTCTTCTGGACAGCGCCCCAAGGGGGCAATGGCATGGATTGATGTACAGCTCGGACTGATCATTGTGGATCTGAGGCCTGCTTTGCCAGACATCCCAGCGCAAGGAACGGAGCGCCACATCGATAGCACATTTCTGCTGAGCAGGCCACTTCCATTGACGGCAGCCAATCAACTCGTGGAAGCTGTATCAACCAACCCTGGCCTCAAAGTGGTGGGTGATCTTTTGAGTGGTGCCAAGTTCGGAAAATCCAAGCTTGGCCTCCAAGGGTTGCACCAAAGTGCGTCGGTGGCCCGGCTTATCTCGGCTGCAGGCCAGATCGCTTTGCAAGGATGCAACCGACGAGACCTCGCCGGTATCGCAACCCTTTCATTTGAGTTGCTCAACAAGAGTGATCTGCATTACATCACCACGAAGACGGACGACATCTGGAACGCCTGCTCCACGCTCTTTTCCATGGTGGGCTTGGGTGGTCCCGTCCCCATGCCCAGTCATCTAGAGAGCCAACGCGTTGGGTCCAATCTGTCTCCTCAGATGCAGTGGGTTGCAGAAGTCTTCGAAGAAGCCA
>Ga0116177_10002676_pt1 | contig 13049 bp, 15 predicted proteins | sample AD_STIC10_MetaG_FD_89750 | JGI IMG/M metagenome (GOLD analysis project Ga0116177, IMG submission 89750) | Active sludge microbial communities of municipal wastewater-treating anaerobic digesters from USA - AD_STIC10_MetaG | ecosystem: Engineered > Bioreactor > Anaerobic > Digestate | place: USA...
CAGCAGGTCTGGGGCCTCAAGGACAAGGTCCTCAAGCCCGGGGACGCCAAGAAGGTCGCCTCGGACGCCCGTGACAAGGTGCAACCCACGGTCGACAAGGTCATCCACGTTGCCGGGGACGCGCGCCACAAGGTCGCCGACGCGGCAGAGGACGCCCGCGAGAAGGTCGAGCCCGTGGTGAAGAAGGTCGTCCACGCGGCCGAAGATGCGATCGACAAGGTCCAGCCATCGGTCGACAAGGTCGTGGAGGCCGTCAAGCCGACGGTGGACAAGGTCGTCGATCATCTTCCGCCGAAGGTGGCCGAGAAGATCCACCCCGCGGCGCCCCGCCGGGGCGCTGACGACGAGTCCTGATGGCCGCCTCTGGAACGTCGGGGTCCCGCTCCTGGGCACTGCCTGCCCTGGTCGTGGCGATGGTGATCCTGCCGATCGCCGAGATCTGGCTCATCATCCAGGTGGGCCAGGCCATCGGTGCGCTGGCGACGGTGGCCATCCTCATCGCCGAAGCGTTCCTCGGGGCCTGGCTCCTGCGCCGCGAGGGCTCCAAGGCCTGGGCCGCCCTCATGGGGGCGATCACCCGGGGGGCCATCCCCACCGGCGAGTTGGCGGACGCCGCGCTCGTGCTCGTCGGCGGCATCATGCTGATGCTCCCGGGCTTCTTCACCGACATCTTCGGCCTGCTCTTCCTCCTGCCCTTCACGCGGCCCCTGGCGCGGACGGTGCTGGCCCTCTTCGCCGCACGGTCCGTGGCCAAGCGGGGGATCGACCTGAACCTGCTTCGTCCGCAATCCGGCACGGGAGCGGTGATCCCGGGCGAAGTGGTGCCCGACGTCGTCGTTGACGACTCCTCGTCACCACGACACGGCGATGTCATCCGGGGTGAGATCGAACCCTGACGGTTCGCGCTACAACTCCCGGCGACGGAAGGTGACCACGGCGGTGGCCAGCAACGCAGCTGTCAGGAGCACTGTCGTCACGATCGGCCAGGTCAGCGCAACCGGCTCTCCGGTGGCCAGTGACGTCGGGCCGTTCAACAGACCCAGGGGCGACCAGCGACGAGCCGGCCCCCACACCCCGACCAGCGACACCAGCACGTAGACCCCGAATCCCAGACCCGCGCCGGCCAGGGGCTGGGCCACGAGGCTCGAGACGAGCACCATCACTGCGATGAAGCACACGGCCCAGACCAGCCAGGCTGCCGTCGAGGCGACCAGCGGACGCACGGGTGCCTCGCCGAAGAGCCAGAGCGTCCCGACCCAGGTGACAACTGCTCCGATGACCGTCGCCGCGATCACGAACCCGGCGTTGGCCAGGAACTTCGCCAGCAGGAAGGCCGGCCGCGTGAGTGGCTTGGTGAGCACGAGGAGCGCCGTACCCGACTTGAGTTCACCGGCCACGACTCCGCCCAGCATGACGATGAGCGCGAACAGCACGAGTTCGCCGAGGTTTCCCGCCCACTGCAGGTAGGAGTCCCGCCACGTCGGATCGGGCACGGTGATGGTGATCCCGGACGTCTCCAGAGAAGAGAGCAGGAGCGGCGTGAGCCTGGCCATGACCGGGCTCGACACCGCCATGACGACGACGATGCCGACCAGCACCCAGACCCGCCACGTCCGCAGGAACTCGGCCACCTCCTTGCCCAGGAAGGTGCTCAGCCCGTTCACGCGACGGCCCGCCCGGACGTGATGGGCGCTGTGGGAAGCACCAGGGCGAGGAAGACGTCCTCGAGGCTGGCCTCGGCGATCTCGAACCTGACCAGGCCCACTCCGAAGTCGACCACGAGCCGGGGGGCCAGGAGGCGGGCGGCGTCGGCGTCCACGAGGTCGACGCGCAGCCCTCCCGACACGTCCGGACGCACAGAACCCGTCCACGGTTGGGCGCGCAGTGCCTCGGTGAATGCCGTGGCGTCACCGGTGACCTCGAGGGCCAGGTGTGCACGCGAATGCCTCGCCTTGAGGTCATCCAGCGGGGCGTGCTCGAGGACGCGTCCATGGTCGAGGATGGCAACCTGATCGCAGACGCGCTCGACGTCGGCGAGGATGTGGGTCGAGAAGAACACCGTGGCACGGCCGCGCAGGCCGGCCACCATGTCGAGGACGTCCTTGCGTCCGATGGGGTCGAGCGCCGACGTCGGCTCGTCGAGCAGGAGCAGGTCAGGGCCGTTGACCAGGGCCTGCGCAATGCCCAGTCGCTGCCGCATCCCCCGCGAATAGCCGCCCACCTTCTGTTTCACGCCGGTGAGCCCGGCCAGGTCGAGCAGGGCCTCGATCCTCGCGTCCAGCACGGAAGCATCCAGGTCGAAGAGCCGACCGGACAGGCGGAGGACTTCACGCCCGGTCATCCAGGGATAGAACTCGGGCACGTCCGGAAGGTAGCCGAGACGGCGTCGCACGTCGATGGAGGAGGCGCGTCCCCCCAGCACGGAGACCTCACCCGAGGATGCGGTCGTGAGGCCGAGCAGGACGCGGAGGGTGGTGGTCTTCCCCGCGCCGTTCGGGCCGAGGAAGCCGAAGACGCTCCCGGTCGGCACGTCCAGGTCAACCCCGTCCAGGGCCACGGTGCTTCCGTAGTGCTTGGTCAAACCCCGGATCGAGATGGCAGCGTCAGCCATCGCGCTCGCCGTAGAGCAGGTTGACGGCGCGGCCCGTGGCGTCCCCGCTCGGTGGGGTTCGCCCTACCTCGACGGTGGCGGGACGTCTGCCGAACAAGAGGAACACGATCGGCCCGATGGTCTGGGCGGCCAGGATGATCACCAGCCACATCCAGCGATTCGCGCTGAAGCCGTCCTCGGGCGTCCTCACCCACGCGATGAGGGCGACGGCAAGGAGCGCGACCTCGAGCACGATGAGAACGCCGACGACGATCAGGAGCCAGAGCGGGAGGTCCGAGATGGGGACGTTCACGTGCTGCTTCCTTTCGTCCGGACGACGCGGGACCGTGCGACCACGACGGGAATGACCATCTGGGCGAACGCGGCGCCCGTTGCGGCGGCCGTGCCGAGCGGCACGATGAGCCCCGCCCGCGGGCGCTTCGAGAACGTCGCCATCGTCGCCGAGGCTGTGACTCCGGCGACGTAGGTGGCCAGGGCCCGGGTGGCCAGTCGGGCCGAACCGCTCGTCGCGGAACCGGCGCGCACCTGCACGATCGGGGCCAACGCGGCCGCGGCCACCAGGCCGGCCATGACGCGCCGGCTGGGGGAGTGGCGGTCAGCGTCCCCGGACCAGGTGAAGTGGCTGGGCAACTTGTCGGGCAACTTTCCGACGCGGGACGCGAGGAAGACCCCCGTTGCCGCCGTGATCGCCAGCGGGGCGATCTCGGTGGCGTGACTCATCCACGACGGAACCGCGGCGTCGAGTTCCTCGCCTTCGTCGTCGGGACGCACCCAGCCGAGTCGGCTCGCCATCGCGCCGAAGTTCAGCGTCCACCCGACGCCGAACAACCTCGGACGCACGACATGCGGGTCGGACGGGTCCCAGATCGTCTCGCGGATGTGGTCGGCGGTGGGGACGCGCCAGTCATAGGGGAAGGGGCCGAAGCGGCCGACTCTCGGGGCCTGGCCCAGGAGGTCGTCGAGGAGGGCGTCCGCGTAGACGTGGACGTCGCCCAGCTCGTCGAGCTGCTCATCGAGACGGCCCTGCGCCTCGGCGTGCCAGAGCAGACTGCGCACGTCGTCGACCGCATCCACCCGGTCGCGCGGCCTGACCCGCAAGCGGAGCGCATCATCGAGCTCTGCGAGATAGTCCTCGACTCTCGTGTTCACCGTTCAATTCCTTCCAGCAAGGCGTCCAGGGCGCGACTGAGGGCTCGCCAATCATTGGCCAGCTCGGCCAGGACCCTGTGGCCGGGTGGGGTGAGTCGGTAGTACTTGCGGGGAGGCCCGACGGGCGACTCCCGCCAGGTCGTGTGCACGAGAGTCGAACGTCCGAGGCGCGAGAGCAGCGGGTAGACCGTGCCCGCCCCGGCGTCCAGGCCCTCAAGGCCACGCAACCGGTCGATGATCTCGCCTCCATAGAGCTCGCCCTCGCGCAACAGCGCGAGGATGGCAAGTTCGAGGGCACCCCGCCGGAACTGGGACGCATCGCTGACCACGACCACCTCCACCACTCGTCGACCCGAACCGGGGCTTCTACTGTGTTTCGCCTACTAGCTTGCACCACAAAGTAGCGGTCTGGCAAGGGGATCGGCGCACGCAAGCAACCGCCCCTTCCGCAGGGGGGCGGATGGGGCGGCTGGCCAGTGAGAGGGTTCAGAACCCGTCGCTGCGGCGCAACTCGAGTCGTTCGGCGAGGAGCTCCTCGAGTTCAGGGATCGATCGCCGCTCGCGGAGCATGTCCCAGTGCGTCCGGGGGGCTTTGACATCCTTCGCATCAGCCCGCTCACCGTCGCTCCGCAGACCGGGCTTGCCGCAGCGCGGGCATTCCCACTCCATCGGCGGCTCAGCCTCAGCCGCGAAGGTCAACTCGTAGTGATGGTCGTTCGGGCAGTCGAAACCAATCGACTGGCGGGCAGCGAATTCGATGCCCTCCTCGTCCTCGAAGCTCTTGGCCCCGAGGCCCATGCCACGTAGCGCACGATCAGCCATGGTTTCCTCCTTGCCCCCAACAACGCGTCGCGGAGCCCCTTTGTTCCCCAACCTAGCGATCGCAGCGCCCGAGGGCGAGGGGGTGGCGTCGGTGGAGTTGGCGGGCCAGGAGTGTGCTCCTAGACCCACCTGCCGCTGGACGCGAGGACGTCCTTGAGAATGTCGATCCGGTCTGACACGATCCCGTCGACCCCCCGGTCGATCAACGTCCGCATGGTGTCGGCGTCGTTGATGGTCCAGACGTGCACGACCATCCCGCGGTGGTGAGCAGAACTGATCAGCCGATCGGTGAGGGTGGTCATCGTGACACCCCGGATCTCGTGGGTGATGGGCAGCTGGAACGCCGCCCCGCCTGACCCGAGCCACCGGGGGACCTGGGGCACCGTTGCACTCCAGCCGATACCGATCCGACTGACCGACGTGGCCACCTGGCGTCCCATCAGTCGGCGAAAGCGGTGGAGGCGTCGCGTCCCGAACGAACCCACGCAGACGCGCTGCTGGGCGCGGTGGCGTGTGATGGCGTCCACGAGGGGTTCGGTGGCCGCGTCGCTCTTGATGTCGATGTTGAAGCGGGCGTCGGGGAACGACTCGAACACCTCATCGAGAGTCGGGATCTGCTCAGTGCCACCGACGACTCCCCGGCGGACGCTGGCGAGGTCAAGGTCGGCGATGCGTCCCGACCGGTCGGTCACGCGGTCGAGGATGTCGTCATGGAAGGCGACGAGATGGCCGTCCCGCGTGGCGTGGACGTCGGTCTCCAGATAGGTGTAGCCCAACTCGACGGCGCTCCGGAACGCCAGGAGCGTGTTCTCCTTGCCCACCGTTCCCAGCGACGGCACGGACCCCCCACGATGCGCGAGGGCTGCGAACGGCAGGTCGAAGTAGGGATGCTGATCGGCGCGCATGTGTCTCTTTCAGCCTCAGCTGTGCCGGCGGATTCCGGGAACCATGTCGAGCCGGGTCGCCGCCCACTCCGGCACCCAGGTCGGCAGACCAACGAGCGCGACACCGGTGTACCAGAGCGATCCGGCCGCGATGGTGAAGACCAGCCAGAACAGGGCCTTCTGCCTCCGATCGGACGCCCGGTAGCGCGCGAACTGCCGCTTGAACCAACTCATCACGTGGTGGGCCCATTCGAACTCGGACGCCCACAGAGCCAGCCCGAGCAGGAAGATCGGGATGCCGCCGGGCCCGGGCAAGGGGCCGGTGAGCATCGCAGCGACCATGAGGGCCGCCCCGCCGATGGCCACCGCCAGTCGATACCAGAACAGCGAGACCGGATTCGCTCGGATGCGTCGGCGCCAGCGGAACCGGTCGCCCTCCTCGGCATCCCAGAGCACGACGCGCCGCTCCTCGTCCTCCGTGTCGAGGGCACGCTCGGAGTGGCTCTCGGGCGGGTCCTGGGCGCTCATCGCCTCGGTCGCACCCGAGCCCTGGGGCTCCGTCGCACGCATGGTCACCACTGTGCCAGACGGATCTGGGCGAACCATCAGACCCTGGTCTTTCGCCCCGACAGGTGACGCGAATTCCGGACGCCGACACCGGGCTGGCACAATTCCGCACGTGACCACCATCGTCTCGATCCAGTCCCACGTCGCCTACGGCCATGCCGGCAATTCAGCGGCAGTCTTCCCGCTGCAGCGGCTGGGGGTCGAGACGTGGCCCGTCCTGACGGTCAACTTCTCGAATCACACCGGCTACGGCGCGTGGCGTGGGCCGCTGATCCCCGCGTCCGAGGTCTGGGACGTCGTCCGGGGCATCGACGAGCGGGGCGTCCTGGGTGGAGTGGACGCCCTGTTGTCGGGCTATCAGGGCGGCGCAGACGTGGGTGCGGTCATCCTGCAGGCGTGTGACCTGATCAAGGAACGGAATCCGCGCGCGATCTACTGCTGTGATCCCGTGATGGGCGACGTCGGACGCGGCTTCTACGCGCGTCCGGGCATCCCCGAATTCATGCGCGACAGCGTGGCACCCCGGGCCGACGTCATGACGCCGAACCTGTTCGAGCTCGAGTTCCTCACCGGACGCACGACGTCGTCGATCGCCGAGGTCATCGACGCCGCCCACGCACTTCGGGCCATCGGTCCAGACACGGTTCTCGTGACGTCGGTGACCGACGAGACATCCAGTGACGAGGTCATGCGCATGATCGTGGTCACAGGCGAGGGCGCCTGGCAGGTGGAGACACCCCTGCTGCATCGCACGTTCACCGGGTCTGGTGACCTGACCACGGCAATGTTCCTCGCCCATCTGCTGGCGACCGGATCAGCAGCGGACGCCCTCTCGGCCACGGCGTCCATCGTCTACTCGGTCCTGGAACAGACCGCGCGCCTCGACCAGTCCGAACTTGCGCTGGTCGCGGCGCAGGCCAACCTCACCGACCCGGCCTTCCGGTTCGAAGCGACCAGGCTGCCGTAGGGGACTCAGTTGCCGCAGGGGACTCAGTTGCCGTAGAAGATCTCGATGTCGGCACCCAGGAGGTTCAGGCGGGCGGGGAGGTCTTCGTAGCCACGGTTGATCACGTAGACATCGCGCAGCACTGTCTCGCCACGCGCCGCGAGGGCCGCGATCAACAGACAGACCGCCGGACGCAGGGCCGGCGGGCAGACGAGGTCGCGTCCGCGCCACCTGGTCGGTCCGTTGATGATCAGGCGATGGGGATCGAGGAGCTGCACGTTGGCACCGAGCTTGGCGAGCTCCAGCAGGTGGATGGCCCGGTTCTCGTACACCCAGTCATGCACCATCGTCTGCCCGGTGGCTGCTGCCGCGATCACGGCGAAGAAGGGCAGGTTGTCGATGTTGAGACCGGGGAACGGCAGCGGATGGATCTTGTCGATCGGCGCGACCAGTTCCGAGGGCAACACGGTGAGGTCGACCAGCCGTGTGTAGCCGTTGTGGCTCTTGTACTCGGGCGTGATCTCGTATTTCAGGCCCATCTCGGCGAGCACGGCCAATTCGATCTCGAGGAACTCGATGGGGCAGCGGGTGAGCGTCAACCTCGACTGGGTGATGATCGCCACCGTGAGCAGGGTCATGGCCTCGATCGGGTCCTCGGAGGGCTCGTAGACGATGTCGGCATTGATGTCGGGAACACCCTGGATCGTGAGCGTGGTCGTACCGATGCCCTCGATGCTCACCCCCAGGTCACGCAGGAAGACGCACAGGTCCTGGACCATGTAATTGGGGCTCGCGTTGCGCAGGATCGTCGTCCCGGGGGTCTGCGCGGCCGCCATCAGGGCGTTCTCGGTCACCGTGTCACCGCGCTCGGTGAGCACGATGGAACGATGGGGAGCGACGTCGCCGTCGACATTGCACTGGTAGTAGCCCTCCGTGGCCTCGACATTGAGGCCGAACGGCCGCAGCACTTGCAAGTGGGGCTCGACGGTGCGCGATCCCAGGTTGCACCCGCCGGCGTAGGGGAGGGCGAAATCGGAGTGCGAGCGCAGCAGCGGGCCGAGGAACATGATGACGCTGCGGGTCCGGCGGGCCGCTTCGACGTCCATGGACGCGAGGTCGAGCTCGGCCGGACGCACGAGTGTGAGGTCTGTGCGGTCGTCCGACCAGGTCGCCTTGACGCCGATGCTGGTGAGCACCTCGAGGATGCGATTCACCTCTTCGATCCGGGCGATGCCGCGCAGCACGGTGCGGCCACGATTGAGCAGGCTCGCGCAGAGCAATGCAACGGCGGCGTTCTTCGACGAGCGCACCTCGATCGAGCCGGACAACGTGGCGCCGCCCTGGATCCGGAGGTTCATCGTGCCGCCGCCACCGGCCGAGATGAGGGAGTGGTCCAGCGCCTCGGCGATGCGGTTGATCGTTTCGAGCGACAGGTTCTGGTTGCCGCTCTCGATGCGGGTGATCGCACCCTGGCTGGTGCCGAGCTGTTCAGCCAACTGGCTCTGCGTCAACCCGCGCTGCTTGCGGGCGTCACGGACGAGGCGGCCAATGCTGGCGGGAGTGGTTTCAGTCACCAGACCACGGTAACTCATTCGTGAGTTATTTTGCTCACCGGGCTGGTGATCTCCTCGTGGGGAGGCTCGACCCGGCGTCTGGTGAGGCGCCCGTCCGGCCCGCAGCGCAGCGTCCAGAACACTAGAGTGGGCGCCATGACCGCACACTTCGACGTCGTTGTCCTGGGCGCTGGCCCCGGCGGATACGTGGCCGCGATTCGCGCCGCTCAGCTGGGACTCAAGACCGCCATCATCGAGAAGCAGTACTGGGGCGGCGTCTGCCTCAACGTGGGGTGCATCCCCACGAAGTCACTTCTCCGCAACGCCGAACTCGCCCACATCTTCCATCACGAGGCCAGCACCTTCGGCATCGAGGGCGAGGTCACCTTCAACTTCGGCAAGGCGTTCACGCGCAGCCGTGCGGTCGCCGACCGGATGGTCAAGGGTGTCCACTACCTGATGAAGAAGAACAAGATCACCGAGTTCAGCGCCTGGGGTGAATTCGCGGACGCGAAGTCGATCCGCCTCAAAGGCGACAACGGTGAGGTCATCGAGACCCTGACGTTCGACAATTGCATCATCTCGGCCGGCGCAACGGCGAAGTTGCTCCCCGGGACCAAGGTGTCAGAACGTGTCGTGACGTACGAGGAACTCATCCTCACCGACACGCTGCCCGGGTCGATCCTCATCGGCGGGTCTGGCGCCATCGGCACCGAGTTCGCCTACGTGATGGCCAACTTCGGGGTCGACGTCACGATCGTGGAGTACCTCGACCGCATGGTGCCGCTGGAAGACCCCGACATCTCCCAGGAGATCGCCAAGGCCTACAAGAAGCTCGGGGTCAAGGTTCTCACGAGCACCAAGGTGGACGCGGTCGACGACACCGGCGACAAGGTCCGCGTCACGGTGAGCCCGGCGAAGGGCGGGGACGCGACCGTCCTCGAGGCCGACAAGATGCTGCAGGCCATGGGCTTCGCACCGCGCGTCACCGGCTACGGACTGGAGAACACCGGCGTCCAGCTCACCGATCGCGGAGCCATCGCCATTGACGACTTCATGCGCACCAACGTGCCGGGGATCTACGCCATCGGCGACGTCACGATGAAGCTCGCGCTCGCGCACACGGCTGAGGCGCAGGGCGTCGTGGCCGCCGAGACGATTGCCGGCGTCGAGACCATGGCGATCAATTACGACATGATCCCGAGGGCCACCTATTCACAGCCCCAGATCGGCTCATTCGGCTACACCGAGGCGCAGGCGAAAGAAAAGGGCTACGACGTCAAGGTCGCCAAATTCCCCTACTCGGCGAACGGCAAGGCGTGGGGTCTGGGCGAGGCGGTCGGCTTCGTGAAGATCGTGGCGGACGCGAAGTACAACGAGATCCTCGGCGCCCACATGGTGGGCCCCGACGTCACCGAGCTGCTGCCTGAGCTCACGCTGGCTCAGCTCTGGGACCTCACCGCCGACGAGGTTGCGCGGAACATCCATGCGCATCCCACCTTGTCAGAGGCCATCAAGGAAGCGGTTGAGGGCATCGCCGGGCACATGATCAATTTCTGACGCGTTTTCAGAACCTCAGGAGATTCTTCGATTCGACGCAGCCTTTCCACTCTGGACTCGATGCGACGACGCGTGGTAGAAAGTTCTTGACAGGTCAGTCTTTCGACTGTCGGGCTGCAGCCCCCCGGCATTCCCCCATGGAATTTTACGAGCGCGTTCTTGGCGCGCCCCCCACTCGTCACCTGTGCGCTTCAACGCGCACTCATTCGACACATCGCGCGGTCTATTGCTGCGCGCCCGTCGATTGGCGCATTCCATCTGGAAGGAATCTGCATGACTTCAACTCTTCGCAGGGGATCGACTCTTGCCCTCACAGTGGGCGCGATGCTGTCGTTCTCCCTGGTCTCATTCGCCGACGTGTCACCGGCGTCCTACAGCAACAATCTCGACCCGGGGGCCGAAATCACGATCACCAAGACGGTGACCACCCCCGAGATCCCGCCCAAGCCTGACATCGTCCTCCTCGTCGACAACACCGGCAGCATGGGCGGCATCATCGACACGGTGAAGACCAACATGGCCAGCATCGTCACGACCGTCAAGGGCACGCAGCCAGGTGCACAGTTCGCAGTGGCGTCGTACCGTGACGTTGACGAGGCCGGGACGTTCGTGCTCCAGCACGACCTGACCGCCTCCGAGTCCGACACCACTGACGCCGTCAACGCGATCAGTGCCGGCGGCGGGGGCGACACCCCGGAGGCGCAGCTGAACGCACTCAATGAGGTCGCAACGGGCGCCGTCACGTGGCGCGCCGACTCCTCGAGGATCGTCGTCTGGTTTGGTGACGCACCGGGGCACGACCCCAGTAACGGTGTCACCGAAGCGATGGCCACCACCGCGCTGGGCGCCGCCCATGCAAAGGTGATCGCCATCAATGTCGGGAACCTCGACGGATCGGGTCAGGCCACGCGCATCGCGGCAGCCACCGGCGGCGTCTATGACCCGTCCGGCGCTGGCGACATCGTGGGCGCCATCCTTGCCGGACTGTCCAACCTTCCGGTCGAGGTCACGCCCATGGCCACGTGCGACGCCGGACTGTCGGTCACCTTCGACAACGCCAGCTCGACCGTCACCAGCGGCGAGGACGCGATCTTCGAGGAGACGATCAAGGTAGCCAGTGATGCCACGCAGGGTGCCACCCTCACCTGCACGACTGACTTCTACCTCAACGGTGAGCCCGGCGGGGACGGATTCGTCCAGACCGTCAGCATCACCGTCAACGACGTCACGCCTCCGACCGTCGACTGCTCACCCGGGCCCAACCCTGCCGGGAAGATCACGTCCCAGGCCCTCAAGAACGGCTTCTACACCATGACCGCAGGCGACAACCTACCGGGCGTCACAGTGATGGTCACCGATCTCGGCACCGGGACTGAGTACGGCGCCTACGATCCGGGGACCACCATGAAACTCACCAAGGCCTCCGGTTCCACCAGTTCGGCAGTTCCGGGCACCGGTGCCGTCAACTGGCAGTTCAACTTCAAGGGCAACGCCCAGTTGACCGCCACCGACGCTGCGGGCAATTCGACCTCGGTCGTGTGCACGGTCCCGTCCGCCAACAAGTAGTCCCCAGCAATAGTCCCAGGAAGGGATCCTGAGCCCTGGCAGGATGTGCCCCCGCCGTTCTCCGGCGGGGGCACATCCTCGTGGAGGCACTGGCGGCACCCTCCGTGCTGGCCGGATATGCTCCCGGGCATGCTCGAAGTGCCGGCCAACACGATCGTCGTGGCGGGCATCCTGGTCCGTGAGGGACGCGTCCTGGCCACGCGTCGTTCGCGTCCCGCAGCCCTGGCCCGACGTTGGGAGTTCCCGGGCGGCAAGGTCGAGGCGGGGGAGTCCTGCGAGGACGCCCTGGTCCGCGAACTGTCCGAGGAACTGGGCATCAGCGTCATGGTCGGCGATGAACTCGTGGGCCCCACCGCCTGCTGGCCCATTGACGACAGGCACTGCATGCGGGTCTTCTGGTGCCGGACCCCTGACGAACCGTTTCCCGGGGACTCCCACGACGAACTGCGCTGGCTCACCCCGGACGCCTTCGAAGCGCTCGCTTGGCTGCCTGCCGACGTCCCGATCGCGGCGGCCGTGGCCGCCGTCCTGGCGCCCACGCAGGCGTGAGAGGATCTTCCCGTGTATGTACCGGCGCATTTCTCCTTGTCAGATGAGCGCATCGTCGACATCCTCGCGTCCGTGCGGGTCGCCGATCTCGTCACTTTCGGCGAGGCCGGACTGACGGCTACCCGCGTCCCGATGGTCTACGACCCGAGCGTGGGCGATCGTGGCGCGCTCTTGTGCCACCTGCAGCGGAACAACACCCAGTGGACGCACACCGCACACGAGGCGCTGGTCATCGTCAACGGCCCGGAACACTACGTCAGCCCCACCTGGTTCCCTGAGGGTCCACCGACCGCTGTGCCCACCTGGGACTACATCACGGTGCACGCCCGAGGGGCGCTGGTCGCCCACACCGACCCCGAGTGGTTACGGACGCAGGTGTCCATGCTCAGCGACCGCTTCGAGCCGACCGACGACACCCGCTGGACGCTGGACGACGCGCCGACCGACCACGTCGACCGCATGCTGCGGGCGATTGTTGGGGTCGAGATTCGCCTCACCACCTGGGAGGGCAAGGCCAAGATGAGCCAGAACAAGCCGGTCGGGAACCTGGAAACCCAGGTGTCGCGACTCGGCGCGCACCCGGCTGCCGCCTTCAAGCGGGACGTCTCGCTGCCCACAGCACGCGCCAAGCAGGAATTGGTCGACGGCGTCCGAAATCGACTGCAGAAATCATGACTGGCACAACTGGGAATGGAAGGTGTCCGCCATCCATCCCCGCAGGCACCGTTCGCGGGTTAGGCTGAGGGTTCCGAGGTGCGTTGGGGGACGCACCACGATGCGGGGGAATTGATGATCGACGTAGATGAGCCGGAGCGCAGCCGGGGCCCACTGGCCAGTCTTGG